>Ga0209780_1005423_pt1 | contig 10078 bp, 3 predicted proteins | sample WorMetexBAHAMAS2_FD_187384 | JGI IMG/M metagenome (GOLD analysis project Ga0209780, IMG submission 187384) | Marine gutless worms symbiont microbial communities from Max Planck institute for Marine Microbiology, Germany - Inanidrilus exumae... | ecosystem: Host-associated > Annelida > Digestive... | reverse complement strand
GTCTAGATCTAATTGTGTATATTGTTCGTTTTATCATTGCATTGTATCTATCTATTCAGCTGTAAAGCTGCTAGTCTGTTTCAATAAACTTACTGTTACTGTTTTACTGTTAGTACTAACCGAGCTCAGCGTAGGTCAACTTCGTTGATCTAGACCAATGACGCTACCACTAAGCCACGCCGCCACCTATTTATCTCGATGGTTTACACCGGCACCGCAACGAATCAGGTATAAACAAACCATTATTCGTCTGTGCACAAATCTAGGTAGCATAACAGTACTGGCTAAATGTTCCTTAGGTAAAACACGCTTCTTTTTGCTCTGCATAAACCTAATACAAACAACCCTAATGGTTGGTGCCTTGGTTTGTGGACTCATATACTATAGCTGTTAGAAATGTGAATAAATTTAACTGAGATCAATAACATGTAAACATTAATTTTAAAAATCGGCCTGTTGTGAAATTAATATGCCTAGTGGCAATAATTATTAAGCCCGCTCTAAAACACGCATTTGCTAATTTTGCTATTTGCGAAGGAGAAAGGGAGTAGGGTGGAAAGGGTGGGTAGGTTTTCAGCTATAAATTTGATTTAAGTATGCTTGATCATGACCGTGGCGCTTGGTAGAACTGAGTGGGTAAAACCACAGCATACAGGTTGTAAGAAAAAGAGAAAAACAATACGACAATTGGACAGATGGATGATATTCGTCGCTTTTGGTCGATTTCGGCAATTAACAATACCGCAATACGTTATGGTTTCTCATACAGATTCATCTTTCGACACCATTAGTATCGACGGAAGTATTATGAGTTTTGTTCTGTGACATCTATTTTATTTTTTACCGCTTGACACATAGTATATGTTTGTATTAGGTTTATGCAGAGCAAAAAGAAGCGTGTTTTACGTAAGGAACATTTAGCCAGTACTGTTATGCTACCTAGATTTGTGCACAGACGAATAATGGTTTGTTTACACCTGATTCGTTGCGGTGCCGGTGTAAACCATCGAGATAAATATTTATATATAGGTGGCGGCGTGGCTTAGTGGTAGCGTCATTGGTCTAGATCAACGAAGTTGACCTACGCTGAGCTCGGTTAGTACTGGGATGTGTAACCGTGTCCGGGTTCGACTCCCGGAGGTGGCACTTTATTTCGGTATATAGCCAACCAACCGGGTCGACTCAGCCTTTTACCCTCCGTGGGACGGTAAAATGAGTACCAGCCAAAGGGCGGTGATGCTCTGTGGCTGGGAAGTAAAGACAGGCATGGTGCAATTTGCAGGTAAAACTGTGTGATCCATGTCTGAGCGCACTAGAGGTAGTTACGACGATGCGCTATACAAATTGACGCATACTTTACTTTACTTTACTAGTCATTGAAGCGAGCTTAGATGGGCTGTAGCCGGACTTGTCGCCAGCCGCCGGCCGCAATGATGCTCCAAGACGAGCATACGATATGCATAGAAAACGTAAAATATTTGTCTGACAGCAGCATATTGAACCACCTTAGATGATTCACGACATTACAAAAGCAATGTAGTTACAGATGAAACGTCTTTCCGCAACCTTTAAATTATCTGTACACACAATTTATTGCTGAACAAGTCGGCATGTTTACACGTTTAAATTTACATTGATTGACGTGTGGAGTAGCCACGGTGGCACTGCGGCCCATGGGAGTGCAGACTGCGGCGTAATGGCATGGTTGTGTTGGTACATGGCCTAAACGGGCCAGGCTGTCTCCAGTTATAGAATATTATTAAACCTCGTTGGTGTAAACGTAGTAGAAATGTTCAGCTGTAACCGAGTGAATGAGGCTGCTACTAGGCTAATGTGAACGGGTAGGGAGCCGACATGACGACCATGTCGAACGCCCGGAATGTCGAACAGGCTTAACCCTAAGCCTGTTTGACATTCAGGGCATTTGACACGTTTGGCTTTCCGACGTTTGGCACTATGGGCCGTTTCTATGTGAATGAAGGGTGTGCGTGAGAATCATCATCATAATGAGGCAGTATTTATGACTGAGTGAAGGGATGTCCCAGCTATTACATCACCTACATTGTTCTGACATGCACTATCACACGTAATTGTTAAACTCTTTTATAATTCAGTAATTTTTCCTTAGCTTCTTTGGTGTTCTGTTGTGGAAGATGTAATTAAATTAAATGCTCTTGATAATGTAATTTTAATTTCTGATATAACTTGTTCTTGTTTGCACACTTTCTGACTTGCTATTCATGTACGAACTGATTCAGGTATTGTGTTGGAGCCAGTTTTGGCTGACAGGTACACGCAGCATGTGGCTTTAGGCAAGTGATGTTATTCATTTACTATTGTTTTTTGAATAATTTCTTTTTATTGTATTTCTGTCATGTAATTACTAGTGTAACTTTATTTGCCTTTTAATTTTGATACTTTTACTTTAATTGTTGCATGATGCAAGTGGTGAATTGTAATATGAGTATATGACAGTGTTTTGAACAGCAAACATTTTTGGACCATGTATATGTGTGTATGGACCAGTAACCAATGCTGTATTTATTATTTGAGTGGCCCTACAAAACATTAAATTTACACTGATTGAACAGGCCTAATGCTGCCCACCAGCATGTCAATGACTCACAATGCAGCAGTTCACAATAGATCATGAACACTGGTGCAGTCAGTATTAATTTGAATTATTGTACACTGTATTTGCAAAATACAGCATATTACTAGCCACCACCATTTTGGGTGAACCCAGATTAGCCAGTTCCCCTCAACGTTCTTTTGCCTCATGTTCTATTGAGAACCCTTGAAGATAAGTGGCAAAGGTTCTTTGCAGACTCAATGCCCGTTCTGTTACCCAACTAGCATTGCCAAAGCACTGAAGGAACAGTCAAAAACCCACCTGGCTGTTTAATGTGTGCTTTAGCTGTGTGAGGCTAAACAGCTTCCACTGTATGCATTGTGTTCAGAAGATGCATTTGCTTGTCCAGTTCTTGATCGCCAAAGTACCTCACAGCTGATCCGGCAAGTTTCAGTTGAACAGTTGCCTTCTCAGTGCATGATCTGATTATATGTCAATATCACTACAATCGAACCTCATTATATCCAACTCAGATAATTCGAATTTCCACCCATGTTGAACTCAGACTTTGGCTCCATCTGTGAGACATTATAAACGGCGGGAAAATGAGTAAGATTTATCGAACATGGATGTGTAAATGTTTTGGCTATATTGAGCATGCAGCATTGCCCTCATTTGTCCACAGCTGTCCTTTATATCGAACATGCCTTCGGTTATCAGAAGTCGTTTGCAACGTCACCTAGTGAAGTACAATACATATTAATTGCACACCCACCCAGCCTTAATTCCTTCCTGTGCAGTAAACCAGACAAGAGTGACCATGAACATTGGTGAAACTGGTTAGGGTATGACAGAATTCACACCAAAGATACTATGCTGTTGACTTGCATATGAACTTCTCGACCTGTCAGTCACTGCTTTTGTAGGCCTAATTGCTGCTGCTAGACATGCCACACGCTGATGCTAATTTTTTTTTCTTTTAGCATAACATTTTACTTAATTAAATTTTAACACTGACAAGCAGCATACTAACTTATAATCATTTGTAAACTACAGATATAACTGTTGTGCATTGCATGTACTTGTCAGTTGTTTGGCAGTGCAGATGGCAGGGTTGCACTGGCAGCCCGTGGCATGTACGTTTAGAGATCATCACATCATTATGTGCTTATACCAAACTCTGGATATATTGAACATATCTTGCCGATATAATGAGGTTCAGCTGTACATGCTGATATCACAATCTGTATAATATTAAGTGAAATTGGACCTACAGCTAAGCTGCATTACGTTGGAGGTATCCATTAGCTTAGCTGTTAATTACATGCTACCCAGTGGCTCAGCTTTTTTGTCTTAACCTGACTGTTGTAGATGTGATACATTTTCTGCATTTAATTCAGACTTTAGTTAGTAAGAATAATTTGAAGGCACAAATAAGCAAACTGTCACAATACAGAAATTATGACTAGTCTTTAACGTGTGAATTGCGAGGTTGTAACTGTCCAAGTCATCATATGCTGTGATTACTGGTGGGCTGGTTACTGTTTGTCATGGTTAGATAGGAGTTCCAGATTGGTTTTGTTTTATGTACAGGCAGTTAAGTACATGCTACCCAGTGGCTCAGCTGTCACATCTAAAGCGTGTTAACAGCTACAGACAATGTGGTCCTGGTATGTACCATCAGACTCTGTATTATGTGTTGGGTGAGCAATGTTAACAGCTACAGACAATGTCGTCCTGGTATGTACCATCAGACTCTGTATTATGTGTTGGGTGAGCAGTGTTAACAGCTACAGACAATGTGGTCCTGGTATGTACCATCAAACTCTGTATTATGTGTTTGGTGAGCAATGTGGCATCATGTTGATTGTGATGTTACATGTCGCAGGCTATACTTGTGGCCCAAATAACCTATGCTGGCCCCTCTTGGAGAGGGTTTATCAAATCAGAAGAAACAGCACACTTAAAGGCTGTAATGTTAAAAGCACGCCGTTTCGGATACCTTCCTACTGACTTCCTTTCCCTTGACGATTTACTGGATTCCAGTGATGAGTCACTTTTCAGATCAATCCGTTATAACCCTCAACATGTTTTACATCAACTCCTTCCACCACCCAAACACACTGATTATAATCTCCGTTCCCATGGACACGGCCTTACCCTTTCCGTTATCCCTTCAGAGTTCATGCGCAAAAACTTCATCAACCGCATGTTATTCAATGATGATATATATTAATGTAATACAGACAGGATTGTACTTTGTTTATTTTTTATTTTGCTATTTTGCATGTCTATACTGTATGTTTATACTATGACTGTTTCACTTTGCGTCTGACAAAGTTTTATTAAAGAATTTTACTACTACTACTACTACTAGGTTGTTACAGTTTACCAGCATAACCTTGTAGTCCTAAGATAACAGCGAAACCTAAAATAATACACGTTTGTTGTTTTGTCTGTTACTTATCACCTCTGCCCCTTTTGGCAGGGGTGCTGTTACCACTGCCATTTGTCTGTCTGTCCGTTTGTTTCTTTGTCAGCAGTATAACTCAATAAGGTATGGTTGGATTTTCGTGAAATTTGAGCTAGACTATGGAACAGAGAACAGTTGGTTAAATTTTTGGAAGGTTAGAGTACCTGCGGCATTACGTTGGAGGTATCCGTTCTTTGAAGTGCCGTCTTAGTTAGTCTTTAAAATGCTATTCAAGTTGCATGATGAAATTATTTGTCATATCTGCTGATAAATTTATGTTTTCATACACAATTGCACGTTAGTGCATTGATATTGTACTAGTTACTCTGTCCCATTTGTGTGTTTTGTTGTTGTTGTTTTTCGTCTGGCATCAGATGGTTCTCAGAAGTTGATGATACTGGTGTGCTTGGCACCACGTGGGTTCTGCAACGTGCCCAGCAAGGCTGTATTGTTTGCTGGTTGTGATGTTGCTCTGGAATCTCTCGATGAACCTATGCTTGTGCAAGTCCCAAGCACTCCACCACTCACGCGAGAACAATACAAGGCAGCAATACAACACTGGCCATCCAGTTTTCATGAGGACAAAACGTTCGTTGTTTTTCTGTTAACACATTGGAATCTTCGGTGGTTAAACGATAGCACGTAACTAAGTACTTGGACCATGCTGGTGATCAAATAGCGTGAGTTCTTGATAGTCTTAAGTTAAAACCCACAACATGATCTTTAAGTGACATTTGTGAATAGCTCGTGTCTTTTGCATTGGAAGTTTGTTAGTTACTATTAATTACTGTGGGGATGGAGATGTTACTGACATAGTGGACTGGTTGTGTAATGAAGATGGTCAGTTTTCACTTGCAGAATGCAAATTACTCCAAGGAAAACCACTTTATGTTATGCATGATGTAAGATCCTACATAAAATTACAGTATTAAACACTACACAAAGAGCTGACGCTACTTGTTCACATGTCGTGGTTACAGAGTAGTACCATTTGAGTGAATTTAACTGAGTGTAAAACCAGTTTGTACCCAATAGACAGCATTTAATCAATGAAGTTAAATCTTATCAAACTAGGTTCAAAGTAATTATTCGGTCACTATATATGCTATCCACATCCAGAATATCTCTGTGAGCGTGGCACATGTTTAAAATTCAACTTGCAGGAAATTGCTGTGTGCAATATAACACTGTCGTGTGGTACACGTTACAGTTATCTTGGCTGCAGCTAGAAGTTGCCAAAAGAAAAATAGCCAAGTAAACGTGGAGTGTGTGAAGTCTTTCGTCTGCAAAGAAACCCGCTGATCAGATCTGGACAAAATTGTAGATATCCACCATATACACCTGTGTAAATTTTAGTGAGAACCATTTAACGGGTTCAGATCAAATTTTATGCTTTTCCTTGACTTGTGTCGGTGTCATTACAACACTCATGCACTATCATGCAACAAATGTTATACTCGGCCACTGCTAAGCAAATCTGTGATGTAATTTGCAGCATAAGTGCCATGCTGGACGGGACAGTATTCTCCTCAGAACAGTTGAATGTCATTGAAAGACGTCTACGAGAGGCCGCTAGTCGTGCTGCTCATCCTGCTGATGTTGTAAGAACTACCATCAACTTAATTATCCATCATTCTCGCTTTTGTGTCTTCTAAATGGTTTGAAGTGGACTTTTTCAAATGTTATTCGTAGCACCAGGGTGCAGAGTGGAAAATAGCATAAATGGATCAAATCCCCTTGTCTAAGGAGTCTGGTGGTTAGGGGCGTCGGAAGTAGTTTGTAGTTGGGGTGGCAGAGGGATGCGGTGTGGGGAGGGGTCTAGGAAGGGGCTGTGACCCTCCCCAGAAAAAATTAGTATTTTTAACCCGAAAATGGCGTATTTTGTTGCATCATTTTTAAGGCTTCCATGCATGACGCAGCAGGTCTTGGGGTCTGGAGCACGGGGGTAAAATATCGGGAAAATTTTTTGAAATTGTAAGTGCAAAATCCTGCCTTCTGGACTCAGAGAAAATGGCCTTCAGATGGCTCTGACATCCCAGTAAGTTAGTAACTGAAGTGTATGCTTAATGGAACCCAGAAATTGGTGGAGCAGTCGCTGACCCTGCTCCCCATTCTGACGCTGCTGCTGCTGGTGGATGAGATCAGGCCTGTTGGTTGGGTGACAAAAGGACATCTGGTCTCATAGAAAAACCTTTGTTGCATATCCTCACAGATTCTTTTCTAGAAAAAATGGAGGAAGACAACTGAAATAACAGATAAACCATCTTCACTGTGATTGATTGACTGAGTTGAGGTTTTACATCTCACCGGACACAAAATAGGTTATTTCGGAGACGTTCTTCCCAGCCAGTCTCTTGGCTTAGTACTGAAAAACTAAAACAAACACAACAATAACGATAAAGCTCGCTAATTGGCAACCCGTCAGCTTCTCAGTGCATGTTACTATATCTTGTTGTGTGTAAATTTATTGACAGCAGTAGTATATATTTCTGTGGTTTGTTGTGTACAGAATGCAGTGTCAATGGGCTGCGTTATCACTGATCCGGTTACAGACGTTGTTGTTGCTGCATCAAATGATTGGCGCAGTACCAACAGTCTAGACCATGCTGTGATGCTATGCATTGATCAAGTTGCTGAGCACCAACGGCTTGCAGCCAACTCCAGTTAGTAACGATAATTAGTATAACTTGGTACTGGCATAGAACGGATCAGGAGTTTGATAGTGAAAGTAAAGTACACGTCGATTTGTATAGCGTAGCATTGTAACTATCTCTAATGCGCTCAGACATGGATCACACAGGCATGGTGTAATATGCAGGTAAAACTGTGTGATCTATGTCTGAGCGCATTAGAGATAGTTACAATGACACTGCATTCTGTACACAACAAACCACAGAAATATACTACTGCTGTAAATGAATTTACACACAGTTTTACCTGTAAATTACACCATGCCTGCCTTTACTCTGGAGCCACAGAGCATCACCGCCCTTGGGCTGGTACTCATTTTACCATCCCATGGAGGGTAGAAGGCTGAGTCGACCTGGTTGGTTGGTTACATAGCGAAATAAAGTGCCGCCTCCGGGAGTCGAACCCGGGCTCAATGTAGGTTAACCTCGTTGATTGAGACCAACGCGTTACCACTACGCCAAACCGTCACCACTGGTGATTAAGAAAGCATGGGCCACAGTGTGATTTCACTGGTTGGGGTCAGCAGTTTGATTTCCCTGAGTGCTTTACAGCATGGTTTGACGCACATCCTCCACGACGAACTGCAGTGGTTGTACGCATTTAGAGGCTTTGCTTTACGATTGACATTGTACGTTCCACAACGCGTGTCACCTTCGAACTGTGCGTGACGGTGTACAAGTGCCTGGCTTGGCACCGCAGTAGATCTCTGAGCTTTTGTGTGCCAGTCGCGGACGTCGCTGGTCGCCGCCAACTCCGCTCTGCAAGCCGAGGACTTCTATACTTTCCTCGTTACAACATGTCAAACTACGGCCGACGCGCGTTTTCGTACGCCGGCCCTCATGCCTGGAACTTACTTGATGAAAATGTGCGGAAATCGACATCTATAGCCATCTTCAAACGCTCTCTAAAGACGTTTTTATTCGAGCAGATTACGCATTCAACGCATTAGAGACGATTCTTTTTGTTTAATGGGCTACACAAGTGTACTTTCTAATTCTAATTAACACTGTTCGTAGGGTGACCGAAATGTCACTGACCTGTAAAAGCCTGTGCCATCTATACCCAAAGGTTCAGTTGCAGAAAAGTGGGGGAGGGGAACCGCCTAACCCAGGTCCGTTTACCTGGAAGACGGCCATTAAAACAGAAGCTGCTCATCCATAAAGGACGTCTTCACATGGGGCGAGGGAGGGCTGAGTCAAATACGGACAAAAGCGGACGAGACGGCCATGTTGTGGTCGTCCGCATTCGTAGCAGGGCTGCCAATTTGTAATTTTGCTAACCTGGGAAGCCTGCATTCAAAATCTCGATACTACTGCATCATTGTCACTTCGTGATCTAAAGTGAACTTAAAACTTGGGACAATTTCCTATGAGTCCAGAACAAGGGACTTTTAATATTCATACATAGGCCTAAATGCCTGTGACTTTTGCACTGCTCATAAATAAGTCCTTTCACAATTTGATTTGCAAGGAATTTGATATGTAGCATTGCATTGGCACACTTGCAATGTCCACAGGGCGAGGGAGGGGTAATGCCAAATTCGAACACAAGCAGACAAGTGGGAGGAAGGGTGAAATAACTACATATTTTGGCGGACGTCCTTTATGGTCTGGTCCCAAGTGTCGAGAATATGGCCGCCCATTTCTACTGAGAGATATGTAGTTAATCAAAAATGGCTTTCGATGAAAACAAGTGAAAGTATTAGATGTTGATATTTCATACTTCTGTGTATTGCAGGTAACGATGTAAAAGATGTGGATAAAATGCGTCCTTATCTCTGTACTGGATTTGATGCTTATCTCTCACATGAACCGTGTGTTATGTTAGTTTGCTACTGTTGTTGCTTTGTTATTAAAATGTTTATAATAATCTATTTTATTGTCATTAGGAATGCTGTTAATGCAGAAATGTCAGTTGAGTAACTGAACCATTTTTACCCATTCTGACGGCGGTCGCGGCGGTTGGGTTTTCACTGCCGTGATTTCCGCATGATATCTCAAAAACTGATGCAGCTAGGATCACCAAACTTGACATAGAAATGTTCCACTATGAGTCCTGAAGGCCCGTTTATTTTGGGGTCAAAGGTCACTAGTCACAAAAATATTGTCGGCATGGGTCTTTGCACCCTTGTGAGTGCTGGCTTCTTCTAGTTAATTAAGCAATCATTTTTATTAATGTTTGACAGACATGCATATATATATTTGATATTAAATAACAGTCAAATGTTTGAAAAGTTAATTGTATACTGATTCCTCCTAGATATGTGTCAGTAATGTTTGGTTGCATTCATAAAAATGAAGTACAATAAGCAGTTTTAACTACTACGCAGTTTCATAGTAGAC
>Ga0209780_1005422_pt1 | contig 10078 bp, 7 predicted proteins | sample WorMetexBAHAMAS2_FD_187384 | JGI IMG/M metagenome (GOLD analysis project Ga0209780, IMG submission 187384) | Marine gutless worms symbiont microbial communities from Max Planck institute for Marine Microbiology, Germany - Inanidrilus exumae... | ecosystem: Host-associated > Annelida > Digestive... | reverse complement strand
CATAACATATTCGTTTAATAAAAAGCTGACAAGCCGCAGCTCCATACAGGTAAAATACAGAATAAAACAAACACACAAGTGGAATACAGTACAATGAATTATAAAATTGTGTAGATATGTGTTAATATGAATTTTTAAACAACATGCGAATGATAAAATCGGAATCTACTATTTTGTTACGTTTATGTGTAAGTGAAAAATCGTGATGTGGATGTGAAATCGACAACAACGTTCAAGCGTCATCTAAAGACATTTCTGTTTAACTCAGCACACTCCTCCCACTGACTATAGAATGCGCCATCGGACTAATTGTAGGAGGCGCACTACAAATGCAGCTGTTACTGTTACTGTTAAGTAGCTAATTGTTCTGAGCATTAAAGCCTTACGATGATTTGGTCAAATGTACGTGGCCAGCAAAATAACGATTGCACCCGAAACCAAAGACAAACTTGATGTAACGTTTATATTTCTAGGGTTATTTTCAATCAAATGTTTAAAAACATTTTATGGAGCCAAATATGTGACTAAACTGTCTTGTAATGAATGTAGATGAGGTGAGAAAGATGTTCAAGAAGCTATCTTACTGTAGACAGTCCTGTGGTGATGTTCTTGGCTACTCAGTTAGGCCTATAAAGATTAACTAGCTTAAATGACACGGGGGCTGAGAGTTAAGGTTCTCTTAACAAACTCCATAACACAGTGCATAAACAGATACCAACTGATCCGACACATACTGACTGACTGCTCAGTCAACTAACAAAAGCCAGCACTCACAAGAGTGCAAAGACCCACGCTGTGCTGTGACCTTGACCTTTGACCTTTTGACAGCAAAATAAATGGGTTTCCAGGACTCATCGTGTAACATTCGTTTGTCAAGTTTAGTGATCATAGCTGCATCGGTTTTTGAGATGTCGTGCGGATAAACAGACAGACAAAGGCCGTGGATCGACGACCGAGCTAAGATTACCCTGAAAACCCTAACCCGTGACTGCCGTCGGCGTGATAACAAGCATCGACATCACAACACAGCTAAGCCTACATCCAAAAACACTAGCTATAGCGATGCAACGCGCTGCAGATCTACAGGCCTACACGTTATATTTCACTATAATGTAAGCCGCGGGCAGTCCAGTCTACACAAAATGTGTCCATAACCTGACCATAAGCTCTGCTCTTTAACTGGTACGGCCAGTAAAGATGCCGAATAATATTGCAGGCACATTGCCTTAAGTATTAGGTGAGCAAATGATACGCCACACATAATTCAGAAAACAATACCTCAATACTTTGTAACTGCCGGTGACAGACAAAATTTCATATATTAGACATCACCGTCTTCATACGTACCAAATGCGTTCGCTAATTTTTTGTTCTAAGTTCTCGTTTAATTTAAAAATATAATTACTGCAAATTTTACAAGCCACGATTTACTCTGATTCTGACGACTTTGTCTTGGGCGGGATCGAACTCAAGATCATCCGCAGGACCGCAAAGAATGTCGGGAGGAATTGAAAACTGCATCTTGACGCTGGGATCGACAGAGCTGATGTTCTCATAGAGACGGTATCCGTCCAGTACGAGTCCCAGGTAGATGTCGGCACGAGTACGTCCATCTGAAGAGAAGTAGACAGCGACTCCTGGTCCATGTGTGTCGTTGATCGTTCCCGTCTCATTCTCATTCAGCTGCTGACTCAAGTCGTCAGGTAAACTCAACACCGGCATTCGACATATCAGCTTGCTACCGTCTGCGTTGTTCTCCGGGAGCTTACACGACTGCAAAAAATATAATAGCAGCTCCAGTAGAGGCTCCAAGACAAAACAACTTGGGGGCGTTGCAACTATGTGCCTATGTCGCACCATTTCCGAGATAGTATCACTTATTTCCAAAAGTGTAAAGAGGTCACGTGACCTTGAACACATCACCTTCGGGGTCAGTCTATCATGTATTTACTAGTACTGCTAAGAATGAATCAGCATACGAAATGTGAAGTGCCTAGCTTCTCCGATTCCAAAGATATAATAACACTGAAGCCCAAAATTTAAAAAAAATGGGTCATGGGACCCTGACCACACCCATTAGGAGCAGTTTGTCATCCCAAAGGCTAACACTTGACATATTCTACCTGTGTACAAAATGTGAAATATGATTGAAGCCCCCAAAAATTAATGAGTTACGTGACCTAGCTACGCCACTTTCAACGATGGTTTGTCATCCGTGGGCTAGAACTTGCCATGATCAAATTATCTACCAAATTTGAAGTCTCTAGCCTCACCCATCACAAATATATAAAGGTTTAGAACAGTTAGGGTCACTCAAGGTCACTGGAAATAGCATCATTCAATAAAGCGTGTATGAGTTCCTATTAGCCTTCCTTAGTAACTATGTTCTTATCTTGCACCGTTTCTGAGATATAGCGAGATAGTGGTCGTTCGGGGTGAGCTCATTGGATTTTTCGGAATTGGTATCAGTCAGAAAACGAGAGTTATTGGTCTATTGTGTGAGTTTGTTCAAATCAAATCAAATTTATTTGCCATAGGTTCAGTACACAAAATAACAATTCATGAATTCGCATTGCATTTGGGTAGACAGACAGGCGATAACTTCGCACTTATGTCTGCCCATGACAACTATACCCAAAGGAAAAATAAAATAAAGAACATAATGCGTGACCCTGTGTTTAGCAGTTTTGTTAGAACTCCGAATTGTGACAGACGGACAGACGGACGGACAAGCAGACGTACACTCGACGACAGCATATACCGCGCTAGCATAGTGTCGCGGTGAAATGGGTCACGCGACTCTGATTGCGCTTTTTTGGTAATGGCGTATCATACACATGACAGAACGTGCAGTGATTTACCCATGTACCAGAAATCTATAGCTTCAGGCGTTCACCAGATAGCAAAGGCGACGCTAAATATGCAAACCATGGTAGGTTTTGGTGGTTAGGCCCTCACCGAAGGTTATTTGTTTGATCACATACTACTATTCGTTAGCCTTCCAAAGAAACAAATGTCCCTATATCGTGTAGTTTCTGCCATATAGCGATAGATTGGTCAAAAGTAGCCGATTTTGCATACCTCGTTAGTAGCTTGAGTAGTGGGCTGGACTCCTGGCAACGGTGTTGGTCGTAAAGTACGTTTATCCTGGTCCATTCAACAAAAACAGCCGTTTTCAGTATCATCCCTAGTAACAACTTCTCGATGACCCAACGTTTGGCCAACTGTAATTTTTATGTTGAGCCATCACTGGCAGCCAACGTTGGGTCAGTGAATTTTCCTGGTAGCCTCAATGTTGGTTTGCCAACAGCGAACCAACGTTGGCTCTGAAATGTTTGTAAACGTTCATTGGTTTGGTGCAACTATGAAAATTACGTTCATATTACACAATCAGACGAAAAAAAACTAAATAATTACAACGTTTCGTTCGCCAACGGCGAACCTCATCAGGCACGTGGTCACGTGACGTTGACGATGAGCACGTGACCAAATACACTGGCCCTACTGTTGGCCAACGGTATGGCCCAACGTCGGCCCAACATGGTTTTTTAGCAGTTCTGACCGTTGGATTTGCGTTGGGGTTTATTGTAGCTGCCTAGTGATGTAGTTCTAGGCCTATATACGTAGTTGTTTACTGGACGGAAGGTCACTTACACATATTGCAAATACTCAGATAAGCGTCATATGTCATGGTAAGCGTTTCGAGATTCTGCAGTTATTTTCTTTCTGAAGCAAAAAAGTCAAAGATATTATCATTTTCATATATTGTACTTATGTTGTACATTTTAATATTTATTTTATTATTGTTCTATTTTTTCCTACTGAAATCTAGCAGTTTTCGTAACCTCCTATCAAAGCAATAAACTTATTTACTTACAAAAACATATTAAATGGTTTCCTAATAGCAGGGCCCAAAAACCCTGTTCATGCCAGCGGAGGAGTTATTTTTGATTATTGGTTAATGTCATGCTGGTTGTTACCGCATTCACATGGGGAACCCACACGTCACGTGAGAGACCGTTTTGCTTACCAAAATACAAATAAAAACTATACTGTCTTTAACCTGCAATTTCAAAACATTTTCTGGGGTGTTGCCCCCAGACCGCCATTTTGGGATGGGCACAGCCCCTTCACAAACCCCACCCCTTCGACGTGAACGATTTGTTCTCCGTTACATTTTAGGCCCTGCCTAATTGGCAACAGTCGTGGAGTTTTACGAATGAATCTCTTACCCGCCTAGACGGTGGTGCTGAAGACCTGGTTGTGACGACTGTCAGAGTGATTCGTGGATCAGCGACAGAGTTGAGATTACCACCGTGCACCGTCACAAACGTGCCGCCCCTGAGTATGTAAACCCGCGACACATTTTAAAATTTACAACAGTTGACAAGACTAGTACAACGCCAATCGGTTTTTAGTTTTTCCTTACTTTTTGTTTCTGTGCCGTGCGCTAGACTAAGCTGGCGTTTTGCCAGCTTTTAAGTGCACGTAAATATATCGTATTGTATCGTAACACTTAGTTATTACGATACGATGCGTCGGATGCGATACGGCATATTTATGCTCGCTCAAAGGCTGACGGAAAGGCCAACTTAATCTAACGCACGGCACCAAACACGAAAAAATAAGGAAAAACAAAAAGCAAAAAATGAGTAGCTCAGAAGAAATGGTCCGTCTAAACGCAGTCCGGAGGGGAGGGGTGAAACTACGGGAAGGATTTGTGAAACAGGTAGCTTTCAAGCCGAGAGTGAAAGACAGAGGGAATTATAGATGAGCAGAGTGGTAAAACAAAAGAGGAAGAAGTGGTGAATGAAAGAACAGGTGAGTCGGGGTAACATTTTCAACGTTTGTTTGTTTGTTAATTAGAATAACTTTTTAAAATGTAGCTGGCGTTTCGTGAAATTCGGGGAACAGATAATTTCCATATATGTGAAAATTAATGTACTGTACTTACTTTGTATATTACTGTTCACGTTGTGTCGAGTTGTTGTACATATTGTTCACGTTATATTTAATTAATTTCATTTTTTTTCTTTTCTGGCGGTTTTTTACTCCGGTGAAAATAAAGATTTTCAAAATTATCAAGTGGCACTGAACCCATATATTAGTTTTCGAGCCACCATCATTTGAACTGGGGATTGTGGGCCACCCGGTACATCGCATCGCAGGCTTTCTGCTAATACTGGCGGATTTTTTTTCACTGACATCGCTTAATTGTCCTCGGATTCAAAACGATAAAAAAAGTAAAATGTACTTTTTCCATTCAATTTCCTTCGGTGTTATTACACTGTTAGTCGGGCGACACGAGGAGCTCTGGCTTGTAAAAATTCCTCTAATTCTCTCAAAAGATTTATTTAGGTGAATATGGCCTAATTTCTGGAAACAAGGCAGGTTAAACTAAAACTTTTTGAAGCCAATGCATGTAAACAAGCCTACTAACACACGTAGGCCTAGTTCTGTAGCCGTACGAAGTGGTACTTACACAGTAAGATGATTGCTCGGTCTGATGTCGGTGAAATTCGGGTTGTCGCGATATTCAAACGTACGGGTGGCGTTAATCGACAAGTTGTTAGTCCTGATTACCAGCATAATCGACAGATGGCGTGCTTTCGTCTTCACCGGCGGCGTTGTGACTATCACCGTGTTGTCTTTCGCGCTGCTCAACATAAAGTGGCTGATTATTTTTACCGCGCCACGCTATTCAGCTAGTGCGGTATATGCTGTCGTCGGATGTCCGTCTGGCCGTCCATCCGTCTCTCCGTCTGTCTGACCCAAGTTGGAGTTCTATCAAAAGGGTAAAACGTAGGACCGTGCAAATAACGCCGTACAATAGCTCAGGAAGTCTAGTTTTCTGGTGCCAAAAATCTCGACGAAATTCTGATGAAATCACCCTCAACGTGGTCGTCAAATACAGGCGGAGAAAGTTAAACTCGGCGATTTTCGACTGATACCTCAATATCTAGGTCAAAGGTGATTTAGTTCAAAAGTTATTGTTCGGACACACAGGCACACAGAAGGACACACACACACACGCTGTACCTATTGCTCTAATTGGACCACGTAACACGGCGCATATGCAACGTAGCTCACCAGGGCGCAGCATGCGACAGCGGGCCAGTAGTGTTACGTGCCGTTAGGGCGACACGTTGTTTTATCACTAAATGGTGAGTAAAAATTAATACGGCACTTTTAAAGCTGGAAGTAGTTATAACACTAATTTCATTTTAGAACTACAATATACTAACATTTATTCTGTTTTAGTCTAGTTAATTCCTAATAGATTTTGTATCTATGATTTAGTTATAAAACAAGGTGTCGCCCTAACGACACGTAACACAACTGGCCCGCCGTCGAATGTTGCCCCCTGGTGAGTTACATTGCATATGCGCCGTGTTACAGACGATGACAGACGAACAGACGACGATGCCAGATGCAAGCGACCGTTACTAGTCTGGCCCGCCTACACTGTGTGTAGGCGGGCCAGTAACAATCAACTCTGATTGAGAGATACAACTCTCCGCAAAGTCCGCGATATCCGACACTGGTCGTGACATTTATACGGCATGACGAAACACTGGAGTACGGCTTAACATCTCACTGGACACGATCATGCACGTAACGGCAATGTTAGCGGCAGTTGGAAGATTTTAGTTGAAAAGGCGTCGGAAAAGACGACATGTTAAATTAGGAGATGGATTTCGGCGTCCCAGAGTCGACGTGGACGCCTTCGCCAACTCGAAGGTCTGCAGTGAGCTTGACCTTTAAACTTCGACTTCCAAAATTTGATCAGATCATCAGTGGGGGCTGATGAATACTCCGTGTAAGTTTCATCGAGATTGCTGAAACGGTTCATAATAGATTAAGGTAACAAGATGCGTACGGAAGAACGGACGGACGAACGGACTAACGCGGCAGACGGATATCCTAAAAACACAGTGTCTTCGCCAACACTGTCGTGAGGCGAAAGCATAAAAATCAAAATCGTTATGATGGACAACCTGAATGAGTGCGGGTTAAGCCGGTGTAGACCAATGTAGACATCTCGAACACTGGACACGTTCAGTACTCGGCCAGTGATGGTCACTCTAGTTCCGCCAGCCACTGGACCGTACAATGGCCGCACGCTCTCCACTGAAATTGCACAGACACTGAAAATTCGAAAAAAATGCAGTTTCTACATTTATGATGGTTTCGAGAACTTCTATAATGTCTTTGCTCATTAAACTGCCACTGGAACCTCATCGTATAGACGTTGCAGTTTAGATTTGTTAACATTCAACCATAGCACTAGCAGCCTATCTTTTGCACCATTAATGTGTGCAAAGTAAGTTCCAGTGACCTTGAGTGATCTCCAACTACCCGTAGAAAGTTGTTTTTGTGATCCTAAGTTTAGCCATGTTGGTATAATACCGGCTTATAATAGACAGAAAGACGGACGGACTGGCAGACATATGACGGCTGCATATGGTCATGTACGCTGAACACTGCTTCGGAGAATGACTTGTTATCCGCAAGCTACAACTTGCTGCTATCAGCCTATAGCAAAATTGAAATCTCTATCTTCGTTAAAACTTATGCTTATGCTTATTCTTATTCTTATGCTGGGACATTTATATTACGTTGAGAAAACGTTTAAGCTATAAATGTTTAATCATAAACTAACGACAAACGTTTAGTTAACGTTTATGATAAGCTAATTAAACGTTTAACGTGAACGTATTCTAAACCAATATTAAACCATCAATAAACTTTAGGCTGAACGTAGAATCACAAAAGTTTTATTTTATATACCGTGATCGCTTGGTACTGGTAGACAAGACGTCACAAAATTGACGTAATTAGTTTACCAAGATAACAGCTAGAAATGCTTAAATAAACCGAAATAAACAGAAATATCACTCACAGCAATGCTGTTCATCAGAGAAGTCTCCACAATCATTGTGGCCGTTACATACTAACGACGACGTGATACAGCGACCTGTGTTGTGACACGCGAACTGGTCTTCACGGCATGCTATACACAGTTATGACGAATATGCTCTCACAGATCAGAAATACTAAAATATGCCTTGTCTGCTTGGGGTGGCTTCCTAAATAGTCAACAAATAAACAGGATTAATGCATTTCTTCTGAAAGCTCGTCGATTTGAGATTTGTAGCTCCACGTGTATTTGTGATGCATCAGAGTATCTCAGAATGGTTGACAGTAGATTATTTAATAGTATACAAAGCCCTTTCCATTGTCTCTCACATCTACTTCCACCAGAAAAACAGCACTTTGGCCTGCGTCCCAGAGGACATCGCTATGCACTCCCTGTATGCCGATATAACCTTTGTAAGCACTCCTTTATTCCCCGATGTCTATTTTGTTTCCTTTAATAATTGTGTTTTTATTGTATCTAGTGTAGCTATTTTAGGCCATAACATTTGCGTTTGTAATGTGTTATAATAAAGAGATATCATACTGATGATCTCTGGCTCATTGAAACACCAATAAGAGTCCCAGCCACCAGGTGACAGAAAGGTCAACATGTAAGTCATAAACGGATCCACTACACCTAAATGTTGCATGTGACTTCGCAAAATGGTCACCAATTTATCACGCGACGCTGTGCTAGCGCGGCATGTATTATGGCTCTGTGTCCGTCTGTCCGTCTGCAGGTTATTCTGTCCGTCACAAGCCGGTGTTCTGTCATAACAGCTAAGCATATCATCAAAGAATACCTAAATCTTTGGGATACTGCAGTCAGTAGATATATAACAACTAATTTAATCACAATTAGAATAACACTATATATAATACATAAAAGTGCAAATGAGCAGGTAATGCAAACGTATTTACCAAAAGTAACTTGATACTACTTTGTATCTTGTATCTTCAGAATATATTTTAAAAGTACATTGCACAACATTGCTCCTGAAGGAAGAGTCTTTTTCTTTCCGCTGGTTCTTCCACGCAAATACCTTTTCTATGTCAATGCAGTAACGCAGTGATCGCAGAAGTCACAATCTCTACCGGTTATAATAGTTTTAAAGTATCACAACTGAAAGCAAAACTCACGCCCTGGTGTTCTGGCAGACAACGGCACCGTCGTCAAAATTACAGCAACACAATATAATTGGCTTCACTACACTGTGTCCAAAAACGACACTGCTTTGGCTTGCTATAACTTCGACGTACATCAACCGATTTTGATAATTTTTGGCAGGTGTGTTTCTAGGAAAGCAAGCAGTCAAATGTTACTTTATTTTCCCATTTCACCTGAGTAGTGCTTCTATAATACCCGAGGAAACAGAAAGCCGAAGATTGCTAGTTTTTGTCATGCGTATTCCAAGTTTTTAACATATCGATACCAACCAACGAATGATGGCAATTCATGGACACCGGAAATACAGATCATGAATAAGTAACAACGATTGTTATATACCTCAGTAAGCGGTACAGGTGACAACGAAATTACTTTTGGGCCAGTTCTTTGATGAGAAAAAGTGACACTGACCCCAACCAATGGCGTAGCCTCATCTTTTCTCGGTTTATTAATGGACTTACAGCAGCCATCACTCTCCTCACGGAACACACTTCAACAACTGCAATAGCTTCCTGTCAAATGGCGGACACAGCTTAAGTTGGCCTCCCTTACCTACAAAGTCTTACACACCGGTACTGCGTCATATCTGTTTGAACGCCTTCATCACTACGTTCCTTCTCACACCTTGCGATCATCATCCTCCGCTAACTTGTACGTCCCTCGCAGTGGTCTTCATTTCGGTTCATGCTCGTTTCATATTGCAGCTCCAACAGTCTGAAATTCTCTTCGTTCGTCTCAAACCTTAAACACTTTCCGAAAACATCTATAAACCCATCTTTTTATCTGACCCATAGCTATAGCATATAGCATGGGACAGATAATAAAATCGTTTTGGGTCTGTGCGTGTGTGTGTGTGTGTCTGTCCGTCTGTGGACACTCTCATGGTCGCATATCTTCGTCGATTTTCACCAAATTGGACACAGACGTGTAAACCCCCAAAAGTAAGAACGAGTTCGTTGGGGGTCAATATCGCCCCACCCCTTCCCCCAT
>Ga0209780_1005421_pt1 | contig 10078 bp, 4 predicted proteins | sample WorMetexBAHAMAS2_FD_187384 | JGI IMG/M metagenome (GOLD analysis project Ga0209780, IMG submission 187384) | Marine gutless worms symbiont microbial communities from Max Planck institute for Marine Microbiology, Germany - Inanidrilus exumae... | ecosystem: Host-associated > Annelida > Digestive... | reverse complement strand
CATGATGGGTGATCTCCTGATCGAGGACGTCGACCTCGGCAGCCACCAGCCACTCCACCGTCACAGTGCTGTCGGTCGCCGCCTCCACCATCACCTCCAGACGCCCGTCGGTTGGATAGATCGTCGACGGCGTGGTCGTCGGAATCAGGTCCTCGCACTCGACGGCCGTGGAACTGGCGCCGCCGCAGCCTTCGAAGTCAGCGTCGGCGAGTTGGTCGAACATTTTGCCGACGTCGGCGCAGTGCCACCGGCTAGCCGGGGAGTAGGATGTCTCGAGCGGCTGTAGAGTTTTGAACAACCAGTGTAGGCTGCAGACGCACCTTAGCGGGTTCTTTGCCAAGCCGAGCTAAAGAAGTACGCACAGAACGCACAACTTGACCGTTATAAAGGGCGCCATAATCCTACTGGAGCCTACGCGTGGTGCTCATATAGGCTTTGAGGCTGCGGTTGGACCGGTAGATAGTTACACCAGTGAAGTCTGTAACACATGGTTGCGTGATGGCTCAGCGGCAGGGCGTTGGACTTGCGATTTACAGGTCGCGGGTTCAATTCCCGGCCAGTGGCTGTCACGCAACATAGGTCAACTCAGCCTTGCATCCCTCCGGGGTCGCTAAATCGAGTACATGCTTCGGCTGGGGGTAAAGGCGGGATTCTCGCCTCTGTCGGGTGGCAGGTAACACTGTGTGATCCCATACGTAGCGGTGAAGAGCTAAGTTGATGCTAAACTGCTATACACTGTTTACTTTTTACTTACTTACTTACATGGTCAATGCGATGCCAACTTCTCCATTACCTTCCCAGCCACAGAGCCGTACCGACAATTGACCGGCACCGGTTATACTGCCTTGTAAAGCATTCAGCACTTTGTCGCCCAAGTAGGACTATTTTCCTAATTTCATTGAAAATTCTTGGACTATTTTAGTGCACTAATGCTTCTGTCTTAATCCGTTCCTGTATGAGTGGTCTGTGTCAGCTTCAATAAACGAAGATGAAGATGCACATGGTCACGTGGAGCTGACCGGAAGGATATGAAGAACTTGTTCAGATTCGTTATGCTGAGTTGAACCGTGTAAAACATATGAGTGACCCCTTTTAACTAACAGTGAGTAAAGTATACGTCGATTTGTATAGCGCATCGTCGTAACTACCTCTAATGCGCTCAGACATGCATCACAGTTTTACGTACCTGCAAATTAGGGCGGCTGTTAGTGCATAAATATATGTGCCTTGCTGTCCTGCTCATTCTCTATTTGAAGTGCTACTGTTTTAATCTTTGTTGAGCAAATAAAATGAATGAATGAATTACACCATGCCTGCCTTTACTCCACAGCCGCAGAGCATCACCGCCCTTTGGCTGGTACTCATTTTACCGTCCCACGGAAGGTAGAAGGCTGAGTCGACCTCGGTGGTTTGTTACATACCGAAATAAAGTGCCGCCTCCGGGAGTCGAACCCGGACACGGTCACCCATCCCAGTACTAACCGGGCTCAGTGTAGGTTAACCTCGTTGATCGAGACTAACTATACGCCACGCCGCCACCGGACAGTAGACTATTAAAATAATGTCACTCTGGGTGTTATGTCGAAAGCGAATTAATATCCCCTAAAAGTCACGCGGTGGAAGCCTTTGAACCCCAGAAATGTTATTTGGAAGGTTAAGTTGTTCATTGAGTGATTATTGATCGTAAGTCCGACACCATGCAACCCGTTGCGTCATCATGACCATATAGGCATAGGAATAATGATTCAAAGACCATCGGCAACATATCAACCAGCTGAGACGTCCACGAAACGGCATGTAAAAATTCCCGCTGTAGGCTAACTTCCCCCAATGATTTCATCGGTGACTTTTAGGGGATATTAATTCGCTTACGACCTAACACCCAAAGTGACATAAGCGCCTCTGTATCTTCGGACTTTACGGCGCTATACAAATCCTATTTTATTTTATTATTATAAATAAATGGACCACTGTCCAGTGTTAGTTACAAGGGGTCATATGTTTCACACGGTATTACAGCGTCGTGTATAAGGTGCGGTGAAAATTGTATGGCCTACTGACGTGTCTGAAGACGAAAGATTTTTGAAGTCAGTCAGCATTTCGCCGATTGGCAAGTTAAGAATAACTAGAAGGTGAACTTCGACCCAGCGTCGACGTGGATGCCTTCGCCACCTCGACCGCCTGTTGTGACCTTGACCTTTGACCTCCAGGTCAACACTAGTGAATATTAAGGCGTTCGTGAGATACCGTGGTAACAAACAATATTTGTCCGGACGAACTAACGGACGAATGAACGGCCCCGGAAGCCAAAGAGTCATGCTGATCTGATACCTAATGTTGTCTCAAATTTGGCACGTTTTAAAAATATCGCTCATTTTGGCCGGGTGGCTGCCAGGTCCCCAGACAAAGAAGGGGTGGACAGTCGCTCTGTCCGAATGCTGCCTTTCGCCACTGACTCGGTCAATACAGTGTATTGTATGCCGCCAACGTTCATACGTTCGACGTCACCGACCTTCAAGAAGTCCATGTTGTCGAAGCGGTAGAAAACACAGTGGTCAAGCGTGGTCAGCTGGTTGTTGTCCAGTTTGATGATCTCCAGGTGAGCATGCAGGCCGGCCAATGACCTCTGCGTCACCTGCTGCAACGAGTTGTCTCTGAGGTCCAGCTCCCGCAGTCGTCCCACGTCCATGAACGTGAAGTCCGGAACACTCCGCAGTCCGCTCTGTCCGCACGTAACAGCACGTCATTCGCTACACACATCGGTCTATTGGCCTGTCGGCGCTGTCGGTCTACAAAATCAGTGAAGTCCTTAACATTCTTCGCCATTAGCGTACATTTACTTCGGGTTGCGGATAGCCACGACCGCGGATTCTTCGGACAAAAGTTTGTAAAACTAGGGTTTACGGTTAGGGTTAATGTCTCGATTAGGGTTTGTTGTCGGCAATATATTATTAGTCAAATCCGCGGCATAATGCGGAATATTTGACTTCTGGCAAAAAGCTTCTACCACAGGCATACCGGGTATGCCTCGTCTTTTTACTGTTATGACGTTAATGAACAATGACAATAACAACACATGCCAAAAAACAGCGGTATACTGACGATATTCACAAACAATAATAGTATGTAACTAGAACATGGACTTGGACGCCTCAGCGTCGAAGTGGATACCTTCGCCAGCGCGACGGCCTGCTGAGGCTGCTGTGACCTTGACCTTTCACCTTTGACCTCCAGAATCTAATCAGGTCATTAATTGGGGCTACTGAATGTTCCCAGTAAGTTTCATCGAGATTGCTCGAGCCATTCATGACATATCGTGGTAACAAGATCCTTCCGGACGAACGAACGAACGAACGAATTTCAACGAAACATAACGCATATACACTGTCGGTAGGCGAAGTCGTAACAAAACTCGGGCTTTACTAATGACTGTTACCTGCGACAGGAAGAGATTCTCCAGAGCGCTGAGGCCGGCGATGGACGGCCACGGAGCTCGGGTGAAGTTACACCGGCGTAAGCTGAGCGTCCTCAGAGTCAGTCGCTGACTGGCGAAGCTGTCGTTTGCGAGCGTCAGCCGCGCGCCGTCGAGCCGCAGTTGCTGGAGCGCCGTGAGACCGACGAACGCGTCCGTGGCGACGTTGATCAGCGGGTTGTCGGCCAGGTTGAGGACCCGCAGCGTCGACGAGGAGACCGGGCTTGTCAGCGACGACACGCCGCCGTTGCTGGCGTCGAGCCTCTCGAGCGAGCGCAGCTCACCGAGCAGCCGGTCGACGCCGGTGATCTTGCCGTTGAGCGCGATATCGAGCGAGCGCAGCTGCGTCAGCGCCAGCAGCGCGGGCAGGTGCGTGTCGGACAGGTGACTCAATCTGATGGACAGTTCGCGAACCGACTGATCGCCGAGAAACGCCTCTGCGTCTACTACCTTGATTGACATACACAGACACGCGCAGCAGTTACGATTTTTAACGTGTTACGCACTATACCCCGTACGAGTGCTCGGATGAGTCTGTCTCGGTACAGAGGGAAGCCCACAGTTCTGAACTTCGGAATGCCGAACATATCGAACGCCCGGAATGCCGAACAGGCTTTACGCTTAAGTTTAGAGTTAGGGTTAGTAGCACTAGGGTTACCAGTTAGGGTTAAACCTTTTCAACATTCCGGGCGTTCGGCACTCCGGCCCCTACCCGTTCATAGGCCGTCTTCACGGGCGCTTGCCCATATCATCATATCATAGCATCATCATATCACCGAACTTACTATGGCGCTAATCCACCAGAGCTCAGTAGCGCCTTACATAGATAACACAATAGTTATAAACAGTTACTAGGCTATATGTTGAAAGTTAGAATGTTAAAAACAGGTTCACAGTGTTAGTGTTGACGAGGTTGACAGTGAGTAATTTAATTAGAAAAAAGATGGGTTTTTAAACGATTGCAAAAGTTAGTCTTTGTGGTTATTGCTCTGAGGTCTGGCGGTAGGGCACCCAGTGCCCACACTACGCGTTATCCGACTTTAGTGCGACACTTATGTTATTATCATCATCAAATAAAAATTAAAATACTACAGAATAAGGATTAAATAATACTAGACCATGCTAACAATCCTTAAAATGGCATCGCTATTATTAAAATCTATATTAAACTTGAGGACACTAAGGCTGGCCGAGCAGCAAGAGCGCTAAACGTAAACCCTAGCCATAACTTCAAAATTTAATTTAATCAAATCTTCTCTGTTTATACCTGTTTCCCAAATTTCGTAAAAATCCATCCACAATTTTAGTTATCCTCTCCAATTATGTCAGGCTGCTAGAATCACACGCTTCTGCAAAGTACTGCACGTATATATCACACAGTACGATATACCGTAAAGACAAGAGTAAAGTTTCTTGTCCAAGCAGCCCGGCGGCTCTGATCTCCATTCTTAGCCCTCAACCACAGGGGGCACCGAAAATGCAGGATCAGAAAATGACGGCCGCAATGAAGAGATTTTGAATGCCCTTATATTTCTGCTGTATTTGCACCATTATGGACAAACCAATGTAGATTTTTGAACCGTGACAGTATATACAAGTTTAAAGCAATGCCTTTTAATAATATTGCTGTGTTTGTTAGATTACCATAACACTGGTCCTGTATTTTCAGTCGACCCAACCATACATGACACATTTAAATTAGCCCCGTACGGAACTGACGGTCGACTGTTCACAACTGACGTTTCTGCCAAGTTCAAAGTCACGTGACACAAAAACTAGGACAAATATCAGAAATCCGACCCGACCAAAGTTTGACATTGTGTCCTAGTTTAAGAATCCGTGGTCAGTTGCCAGCTCCCATTGTAAATGGCGGAGGAGATAGCTTTTGAAAATGGAAAGATTTCCAACTTTGAAGGGCTCATGACCTTGACCTTGGATCGGGTCATATTGCATATCGTTGTGCATCACTCATCGACCTCTACCTACATGCCAAATTTCATTGAAATCGAAGAAACTTGTGTGGACGGACGAACATTTGAGACCCAATTTATTAGGTCGGTTCAGAAGAGTCGACCTAAAAATAAAGTGAAATGATTTTCAGTTTTTCCCAAATGTTAACAAATCTATAAGACTATAGATTCGTATGCAAATGTCTGTGCAGTCCTTAAATAATCTTTGTAAATTAGTCCAGTCTTATTTACGCCCACAAAACGTTATTTTGGACAGTGCAGTTGAATCGGAATCTTCATTTCCGGGAACATTCATAACACATTTCAGTATATATAGGGTTTTTATTGGTCCACCCTGTACAGTAGGCTACGACTGTAATATTGACGATCAAAACCTCAAGATGGTTGTGCGACAGATCGAGGCGTCGAAGTCTGGTCGAGCTGGCAAACGCACGCGCGCCGATGCGGGCGATCTGGCAGCCGCTGAGTTTGACCTCGGTGATGTTGCTCAACGTCGCCAGCGCGGCAGTTGGAACAGCGCCGAGAGGGTTGCCGGAGAGGTCGATGAAGGACAGTGACTCTCTCATGGCGGCCACGTCGCCCGGCGACAGTCTGGAAAGACCACCGGGCGTCAGACGCAGCTCGTGGAGCAGCCCGAGTGACGCCAGGGCACCGTCCGGTAGCGAACTACCGCCGTAACCTACCACGTCGAGCACTCGAAGTTGCGTCAACGGCGCCACCGCTTGCGACGGGAACTCGGCCGCCGGATGTAGCTGGATTCGAAGCTCTTTCAGGTGCGGTTCCAGCCCGGCGAACGCCGCCGATGAAACGCTAGTCAGCTGATTTCTCGTCAGCACTAAGCGGCGAACTCGGAGCCCGCGAAAAGCGCTATCCGGCAACTCCGTAAGACGATTCTTGGCAAGTGTCAACTCGTCGACCAGCTCGTCTGAGTGGCTGAACGCTGGTAACCGGTCCAGATTCTGCTCGCGACAGTTGAGAACCAGCCTACCGTCAGCCCGTTCGCACGCACATGGCTTTGATACCGGGCAACTGATGACACCGACGTCTCTCGGAGTTGTTGCGGTCGACGACACGAACTCGACAAAACGCATCTGCGTCGTCACCAACATCAGCAGTCGAAAACAGAATTCTCCTCTCATTGTTGATAGCGCTGTGACATCGGCAGACAGAAACAACTGTAACAGTTTTGTGCAATCGAACTACAAAGCGGCCTACACATTACTTACTAATCAAATATAAAACGAATATTTGAATAAATGGTAGTTGGAAATAAGACTAAGACAGGACATTTGTATAGCACCTTGTCATGAGTATATCTTCTTCTTCTAATTGTTGGTTGCGTGGCAGTGACCGGCGAACTTTCCTGTACTGCGCTCGACCTGTAGCTGACGGGTGACCACTTACGTGGGTAAACCGTCCGCTATAAGTCAACCAACCAGGCCAACTCAGCCTTTCGTCCCTTCGGGGTCGATAGATGAGTAGAAAGCTGCAATTGGATGCCTGCAACCTCAGTTAGTGGTAGCGCCATCTGGTGAACCGTATGAACGCTTACGAAGAAAAGGCAGGCATGGTGTAATTTGCAGGTAAAACTGTGTGATCCATGCCTGAGCGCTTCGAGATATACATAGTATATAAATGGCGCTATATAAATACTCTTCCTTTCCTTTCTTTATTGCAGACAGAGGTCCAGCCTAGCTACGGTACTTCTGGACCTCAGCGCTGAGACCGTGTAACGGTCCAGTGCGCTAGCCCAGGGAGAGGAGGGGAATTTGTGGGTGTCTGTGCGATGTGTGCGGGGAAAGCGGGGTTAAATAGGAGTGAACAGCTTGTCGGGTATTTATAGCGCGCCCCTCTAGAGGTGGCCTGCTATCTGGCTTAGCCCTGACTGGTGCTGTGTGCATCAACCTCGCCAGCGCGTCCAAACGCTGCTAATCAAGGTGTCAGCAACGGTCAAAGTTTACAGAGGACACCGTCAAACCCTCTTTTCCAGCCCAGGATATAGGTGACTCAGGTAAGCCCAATGAATCATGGGGCCGAGATCCACGGGAATGGTCAATTTTTGGGGACTGTTCGGCCCATTGAAAAGTATTGTCAGTTTCAGCTGCAGTGTACGCAGCAAAAAAGGATCATTCAATCCTCAATAACGACAGGACGCGCAATGCGACCTTTTGTCGAAATTCTTTGGTTACTTGTTCGCCCGTCTGATCTTTGTCACCAACTGGTAGAAACGCTGAGGTATATTATAACGATCACATAATGGTTATTAACCCATTATGTTTGTTCTCTGGTAGTGGTAGGCCTATACATAAGATACATATATCGATGAACGAAGCTACGACAAAGTTTTTACCTCGTTGGGTGACCGGTATACGAGGCCTAACACTAATCGGTGTTTATTTGTCACGCTCAAGCTGTCAGTGAGACAGTCCTGTCGAATCTTTCCGTAACGACAAGTTCCAAGCTGTTTGCTGTAACCAAATAAAATACGTTCAAAGTATGCCGTATATGCTCGTCCTTCCGCATGACTGACAAGCGATAGTGCACAATGTGCTCCTAGTCTACCTGTGTCACGGCGTGACTGACATCAGAATGCTCGCCTACCTGGCCCACCTGCAGGCTAGCGCACCTGCCTGCTGGCCATGCGCAGTACGCCTCATACTCACTTATTAGCCCGAATACCCGTGATTCGCAACAGACAACGCTGCAGACAATTCTGCCAGTGTTGTCGTCTCCTTTTCCAGTAACTAATCACCAATTATTATAACGTTTTATCACTGTTGTGTAAATATCGACTGAATTAATCGATTAATAATTTTGGTCAATTTTTTACAAGTCAACTGGTTACGTTTTAATAATTTTATTAAGCGGAAATGGAATAGGGCCCAACCGTATTTCAACAGAATTGAATGTTCTTTTAGAATATCATTATAAACGCTTACTTATCTTTGCCCGTAAGCGTGAGCCTGATTTATAATTTAATTGTGTGATGATCGCAATACTAGCGCGTGACAGACGGACAGACAGACGATGAAATTACTAAATCAGTATCGCGCTCTGGATAGCTGTGCTTTGGTGAGGCGAGACAAAACATGTAATAATGCAAGTGTAAGTTTTTAAAATTTATTTCAAGAAACAGTCTGCAAAACGCCCGACAACATTGACGTCTGTTAAATAACCCAACACTTCGGCGATAAAACACAACGCATATGCGTAACGGCAAACGTAACTCTGAAACACAACCGCTCTATTAACGCCAACACTTGTACTCCGAATTACTTGACAATGACAAAAGGATAATAAATAGGCTTCACTGCACAGTACGCTGTGAAGTTTTACAGTTTCTGTGACGTCTCTGAATTTCTGAAAGCATTCCAGACAATCATCAAAGCTCAGATGCTGTCTATTGAAATGGAGGGGATAATTGATCAACTAACTAACCGGCTAGGATCCTAAGCAATTAGATCGCTGAACCGCTCAAAACCAGTTCTGGCAAAATTCACGTAAATCGATTCAAAAAATCACGTCTTTAAAGACCGGGAATTTGCAAGGGATCGTCGACAAGGCGAGATCAAGTTGTTACAAGAAAGCAACCACCGCTGGACGTAAAGGTAATGTTGTGACAGCGTCCAGAGGTTAAAACTCGGACTCGCTTAGGCTAGAGCACTGTCTACTCTACGGATTTATAGGCCTAGAACCGCTTACCTGACTTATAACATTTATGTGAATCGATCCTTACATGTTAGCTGCAGTGTGGGCTGGGCAAGCAAGCAATAAATTGATGCAGATTTCATTTTGCATTCATTCTCGTTCGGATGATATACGTTCTGCTAATGTTGCGTTGAATAATTCATTTAGGAAGGTGTTCAATTCTTTTTGGAGAGAGTGTAAAACCGTTACTGATGTATTGCTGGTGCTTACCAGTCTCTGTTTTAATACTACACCAACGTCGTTTGTTGTTTTGGAAAAAATGTGCATCTTCAGATAACTCCGTTTTAAGAACACTTGCATTGTGCTGTCGTGATGCTGTAGGCGCTGTGTGTGATTTGTATAAATTGACTACACACGACCTTGTCGTATTGCCAGTGCATATTGTGAAACAGCTTATCTGGGACTGCTTTCAGAGGACGGTTCATACCTAGGCTAGGGCATTTTTTAGGCTGTGTGTGTTTGTTTTTCGTTTTTTTAATGATTGTGTATTTGATGTGTGTTTTATTTTTTACTTTGCTTTGAGCGTATAATAAAGATGATGATGATGATGATGACGAGGATATTTGTGCATATAAATATGTGCACAAACATTCTCATCTATACCTGGACAGTGGACGCAGCATGCGTGAGGTAGTCTCACACCGATACATTCATTTCTGAAAGGCATCATTTTCAACCTCTAACTTGCGTCTGAATCGGAGACTATTTCAGTATTTCATTTCAGAACTGCACACCTCTAGAAATGGGCACTCTATGGTGACGGCGTGGCGTAGTGGTAGCGTCGTTGGTCTAGATCAACGAGGTTAACCTACGCTGAGCCCGGTTAGTACTGGGATGGGTGACCGTGTCCGGGTTCGACTCCCGGAGGCGGCACTTTATTTCGGTATGTAACCAACCACCCAGGTCGACTCAGCCTTCTACCCTCCGT
>Ga0209780_1005420_pt1 | contig 10079 bp, 8 predicted proteins | sample WorMetexBAHAMAS2_FD_187384 | JGI IMG/M metagenome (GOLD analysis project Ga0209780, IMG submission 187384) | Marine gutless worms symbiont microbial communities from Max Planck institute for Marine Microbiology, Germany - Inanidrilus exumae... | ecosystem: Host-associated > Annelida > Digestive... | reverse complement strand
CCAGTTTACTACCAAGTGTAAGGGCGACAAAATCATAGCTCTAAAACGGCAAAAATCACTTTGGTGGGACTCCGCCTAGAACATTAAGCACGCCCTTACCAGCGAAGTCATGTGGCAGTTGATAGTTCTGTTCCCTACTGGTATTGCCAGAATGGCCATTTATTACGTGATGAAGTCAAATTCACAACAAGTATAATTTTTGGTATGACATCCTATGAATCAAACCGCGTAAAAACCGGTTCTCCGGTTTTTTAGTCTCGCGACGGGAGCAAAAATTGTTAACACAAAAAAAGAAAAATTAAAAACCACGCGAGAGTGATATTTCACCCATTTGCCGGGACCCCCCACTGGGGCGATCGGTTTGAGTTTTGGCTTGCTGAGCCATATCGCCGACGTAATCACCCATGCCGAATTTTGTGACAATCGGTTCAGGGGTTTCGGAATTCTGATACCCCCAATTTTGCCCTTCTCCATAGGAGTAGCTGGTCGCCCTTACAACAGTGTAAGCTATACCGTGCTACAGTGTGACAAGACTGTACTGTAATGCCTTATGCAGGCAGATACAAGTGACGGTTTTCAAGGGCAAAAGATGCTGTTAGAATATGAAGCACCAGTCTCGTATAAATGCATAAGAAATTTCTGTACTGACGTTCTTCAAAGGAAAGACCCGCATTCATTTGTAAACAAAGTGGTAGGCCAGACTGACAGAAAGTGTTGTAGTCATCATTTTCGTCAAACGCTGACGCCGCTGATCCTGAAAAGTCAGCGGTTTTGTCTTTGACTAGCTTAGTGGCTTTTTATCAGCGTCTCTGTTGTTGCTACGGGCAGAATCGCGCACAAGAAAAACTGCCGGTATTTAATACACACAGACATCGACTTCAGGTTTTTCGTCCACAGATGAAATTTGGCTCGTGAAAGAGTAGACCATCGCAAAATTTCACTATGATCCGTGCAGAAGAGGGGGTAGGGAACCCCAGAAATAGTAAATTTGACAAATTTTGGTAATTACTCGCCCAATAGTTACCGTCGTGGCTTCAGATCATCGTTCATCAGAAACACACAACTAGATCCTTACAATGCCGTAACCTCCACGCCGCCGAACGCCGCCACTGCCGACATTTTACTTCGCCTCCAGGAGTGAGGAGGTATAATATTATTGTAATCAATGTCTGCATGTCCGTTTGTCTGAATGTATGCATGTCTATACGTCTGTCCGCTCGCATATCTCAAAACCTCATGTCCAAACTTCACGAAATACATATTCAATACATGTTACCTCTGGCCATGGCTCTGTCCACCTCTAACGACAATGATGGATGACGTAATGTTTTCACATCGAAAGGAGAAATCGACATAGGCGGGGCAACGATGGGACAGAGCTACCGTTAACATGTCCGAAACAAGAACTCATCAGGAGATGAGATAGCGACAGAGTGACCGTTAATGTGTCCGAAAAACCATGCACTGGCTTTCCATACTCATCGCCGTCTCCTTCCTCGTTTTCCGGTCCTGCGGTTTGAGAGCTCCTATCAGTCGCGCAGTCGCCTTTAGAATGTTGCGGTGCCGTACGGTACCCGGTACAGGCTTGACAATTGGCCAGCGGCCAGCTAGGCTCAGGCCTTTACATGGGACGGTCTGCACATGAAATTTGCCTACCATTCACCAGGCTTACAGTATCAACTAACTTCCGCGTTTTGCTCCGGTTCCGGTGCCCGTATTCGTGGACTTACGCTACTTCTCACTATTGTCTTTACTTCAGTTGTCGATGCACGTGACGTTGCATCTGAAAGAACTTGAAGTGTGGAGAATTAACGTCAGTGCTGGCGCTCATCAATTTTAGTGTAATATATGGGTAACTCTGCAGAATGATTCATTTTGTCTTTTAATTATTGGCAGGTACATGTGTACAGGTACAGGTCGACTCAGCCCTCTAATCTCAGTGGGACGGTAAAATGAGTACTGTACCAGCCAAAGGGCGGTGGCACCGTGGCGGTGAAGCTGTGCGGCTGGGAAGGTAACCGCAGGCCTAGTGGAAAGTAATGTCATGCAGTCTAACCCGGGTCGATGACTTAAGTCACCTGCGGGCTGACTGTCTGTACATCGGGATCAGCTCCGGGCCCAACTCTCGGTAACGAGTATGGGAAGCCTTTACCTTCGCATGTGTAGTGTAGTCCTGCGGCTCCAGCCCCTTCCTCAGAATTCAAGATTTTTGAATATTATCCATTCTGATAGTTTCGACATTTTACTTATTTCAAATTTTTTAATCATGTATACTTTTAAATTCATTCAATTGTTCACAAATTATTTCTAATTTGTATTTGCCCGAAAACACATGCTTGTCCTTTATTTGCAATCACTTTCTGCACATTAAGAATTTAAGTGCGTATAACTTCCTCGCCAAGCTTATAATGTCTATGGTTTTCGAAACCTACCCACGTACAGGAAATTCTATCTTCCCTTCTATATATTTGAGGATTCTGTCTTTTTTCAGGTCTTTTTCCTTCGACTTTTCATCCGTTCCTATTTCAGTTTTCTTTCCGATGAAAGAACGTTTTGACTTGTCTTTCTGCCGATGATATTCCAGGGCAGATTAACTTTCATCTGCTGCTCGCCTTTAGCCATGGACTTTCCGATATGCTGAATCACTTTTCCACCTACGTTCCAGGGACACATGCATTTGCCCCATTCTGTCTTTATGATCTTATTGCAATTTCACGTCCTGCTACCTGGTCCTTTATTTTACCGCGCGACGCTATGGTAGCGCAGCTTATGCTCTCGCCCTGTGTCTGTCTCTCTGTCCGTCTGTCGGAGTTCTACCAAGGTCCTTCTGAAGTCAGTCAGTCTTTCCTGGGACATCTGTATATCATTACTCATCTGACGTTTAATCACCATATGCTCAGTATTCATACTACTACACAATATACAGTCTGAAACAAAAACATTTGCATGAATTATGACATCTGTTGTACTTGAGCGTCTAATTCTAGCAGCTAAAACTACCAGAATTCCGTTTAAGTAAAGCGGCCCATATAAGGTTGACGAACGAAACTCGGAAATTTGTCACATGCCGCCTCGCCGCCGGCCACCAGGGCCGCATTATGGTCCAGGCATTGTAGGCAAATGCTTGTAGGCTATAGGACCTACGACGTCGAAGGGGACTACAAAAGACGGCTGCAAAATATTTTGAACGCACGTTAGCCAATCAATCACTAATGACCTGACAGTACTACATTTAACCTGATTCGAATACACGAAGAAAAAGTGAGGGGCCTACGATTATGCAGTGCCCAGGGTCTACGCCAACCTTAATCCAGTGTTATAATCGTTAATCGAAATAGAAATAAGAATAAAAAACATTTAATTCCGTTCACAGAAATAGGAATGAAAAGTGTAGAAATTATTTTGAGAATGAAAATTGAATAGAAATAAGAAATGCTATCCGTCTAACTGAAGTGTTTATGTAGTATAATTAAGTGATCGTTTATTTAATTTATTTAATTTATGTTTAATTATGTATGTTTAATGTTTTCTTTGCTACCACGTGTGGTGAAATAAAGTTGTGTGTGTATACGAGAACAAAATTAGGAATCCGGGCCATCAGCCGGCCACAAAATGTCGGCTGAAGCGGCATTCGGCACGCCGATGAGCTTTGACCAGCGGCGGGGTCGTGTCAAAAATGTCAAAAATTTCGGCGGCGTCTGCGTGGTCAGCGCGGAGTGGAGTTCTGGATTACAACTGTAGGTGCGCTTCTTAATTCGGTGTGGCAAATTACGTACAACATAGTATGCCTAACTTAAACATATGTTATTATTACAAATTCACTGTTCACGGACTGAGACAGATAGTCTACGCAATGGCAGCAACATTCAGTTGAAATGCTAGACAACAAAGCGTTTCACGACCACACCGACAGACGACAAACTGCGTCACTGCATCGTTAACAAGGTGTCGCCCTAACGGGACGCAACGCTACAGGCCCGCCGTGGAGTGTTACAGACGACGACAGACGCCAGACAGCATCACTAGTCTGGCCCCTACACTATATATAGGCGGGCCAGTAATAATCACGTTCGGTAATTCGGTCAATAAGAAACGGACATGTAGCAACGTCTTTTTCAAAAGTACACAAGAACTAATTATCGCGTAGACATGAAACACGTACAGCAGGTGCGTGGCTTACGTCACCAGTATATAATCACCCCATTAGGTTCAAGTCCTACTGAAGGTCTTGCTTTTTCTGTCGAATGTGAGACAGTATCTCTTCCGCGGATCATAACCTTTTATGCGGCGTTCCTCTATCCAAGGCTGCATTTTTTATTCTCTTTATGCCACTGCCCTTGCACTAATCTCTTTCTCGTAACACACACAACTAACCATCGGTTTGCAGTTTGTGTATACCCGGTACTGAACTTTTCTTCCTCTTTCGCCCACCAACTTTCGACTCAAGTATCGTAATTTGCGGATGGCGCCTGCCTTATCGTACGGACGAAAGGGTGCGGAAAATCAAATGTAAAATAATATGCATTAAAATAATCCAGAATTCTGTGAGTGAATATCATGTATTTCAGTGAATTTGTGTCGTTATGTTTTGCGTTATAACTTTAATGCTGATATGACAGAGTATAGGCCGATTTGCTCGAGCGCTGTACAACAGATCTCTTCCATGGATGACTGCAAATATCTCAACGCTCAATTCTTCTGAGACTGAATTGCTATGTATCGGACTTGCCACGGTATATATTACTCTTCTTTTCCCACCACTAACTCTGCTGCCAACCCCGGCTTTACTCTCGACGAACATATCTCACTTTCTCATTCCTAATTCTATCACTTTCCGAATCGTACTGTTACACTCGTGGACTTCGCTGCATCCTCCCCATCTCGATTCCACAATAATCTTCCACAGTTCACTCCAATCTTGACCAGCGTTACTGTAATTGTCTGTACTGCAAACACTTCCATAGTCTCAAATAAACTGAATTCAGTGGATTCAGTTTATATTCAGAACTCTGTCGCACAAGCTGATGTCAAAGTCTTAATTTCTCGTACACTACTGTGATCATTCTGTTCTCTTCGCTGGCTTAAATATTACAAAAAGCGACATTAAGTTTGAGAAATACCTATTTGACTTAATTACAAGTAAAACTGCCACTTAACAACCTAAGTAAGTAAGTAAGTAAGTAAGTACGTACGATCAACTATTTAGCATAGGCATACAAGGCGATAGCAACCTGCAGTAAAGTCGTACAAATTGGTAACAGGTCGTACACAGTTTTCTATGTACATTCACTCAAATATACTATAGCATATACACGCTGTGACAATGACAACGGGTACTGATTCCAGTAGCAAGGGTGGTGCTAGGGTTCTATGCTGTATGGCTGTTTGTCTGTCTGTTCTCCGCTCGCATATCTCAAAAACCACACGTCCAAATGTCATCAAATTTTCTGTACACGTTAGTTACCTATGGCCGTGGTTCGCCCTCCTTTGACGGCAATGCAATACGTTATACACTTCCGGTTTTGTGGATGACGTCATATTTTTTCACATAATGGAACCAATGGGCCAAAATCAAGCACGACGTTATGTTTCGTCGAATTCGCCAGATGGCGGCACCGGGAATGAAGTCTGCCCTCTGCTCACTTTGAAATTATTTTCGCGTTTTTGAAGAAACAGTGGCGAATGATACTTAAGTTACGTAGCGTGTACAGGGATTTGTACGAGCATGATATACAAGAACACCGGTTATACACGCGAACACTCAGAAAAACTGTACATGTATTGTGCTATAAAAATTCTAATACTAACGATCCGCGACAAAATCGTTAGCTCATTCAGCATTTCTCGACAGAATATCAACGGCCGCCCCTCGGTACCATGCTGCTAGTAGCGTGCATTGCGAGACGGCGGAAGCTGTGCTGCACCATTGCGACGTATGTCTGATGCGTCGACGTAGTCGTAGTCATACCCCTCGGTATCCTCATCCACCGTGTCTACGTACACCGGCTGGCCGGAATCCTGCATCTGAAACTCCTGCTGCTTCCGATGCTTCTGTTTCTGCGTCATGACGTCATCATAAGCGTTTCTATTTTGTCTCGGATTGTCAGAATCGTCGTCCGCTGATCGACCTAAAACGAACAGTTCAGGCCGTGTTCGATAAGACGATACGATACGATACGATACGATTGATTAACGTGCGCTCAAAAGCTGACGAAATGGCCAGCTTGATCTAGCGCACGGCCCAGAAACGAAAAAGAGAAAAATAAAAACAAAAAACGAGTAGCTCAGAAGAAACGGTCCAGACAATAGTCCGTGTAGGCAGTCCAGGAGAAAGAAGTGAAACTACGGGAGGGGGGTGTAGGATTTGTGAAACAGGTAGGTTTTAAGCCGGGAGTGGAAGAGAGAATGAATGAAAAATGAATGAAAATGCGAGGATTTTAAGTGCGTTTGAAAACCGACTGAGAGCCGGCTTTGTCTAACACACTATGAATGTTATGAATGTACAGAGTGGTGAATAATCTGTCAGATTCTTGGTAATAACAAACAACCTGATGTACACGTCACATACATGACAGACAAGAACAGTGGCGTAGCTACAAGGGGTTCAGGCGGTTCAACGAACCGGGGCTCCCGACCTCCAATGGGCCCCTAACGAAACTGAAAAATACGAGAGCAACAAATTTTCTGAAAAGATGTGTGAACGGTGGGACTGCAATTTGCAGCATCGTATTTTATGCTTTTTGTGCAGGCTGCATAGTGCATAGGCCTATCTACTATTGCAAGTTACTTATTTAGCTATAGGTGGTGACTTCAAATCCATATGCCGACTATAAACGGGCTGTGTTGCTAGCAGGCCTTTGTGGTGCATCAAGGCTCAGTCAGATTGTTGAACCGTGGACAACAGAACGCTACGCCACTGGACTAGAACAGGATTAAAGAAATCACGAACTCACAATGCAGACTAAATTTATATTGTTGGACTCTCTGGCAATGTGATACGTGGGCTAAACCCAGCAGCGTAGCATTTACCGCCCTTGACATTGACATGTTGTATGTATCTGCAGTTTTCCTCAATTTTCCCGCAAATTGTCTCCTCAAATTCGCGGCAACTGTAGCACTCTCTTAATCGCGAGGTTGATGCGATGTCATTACTTCGCTCCCGGTACGTGGGCGAAGTATTGCAATCAGCCTGTCTGTATGTCTGTTTGTCTGTTTGTTCGCTCGCATATCTCAACAAGATGAATGTTTCACGCCCAACACGAAACTCTGCAACGAATATTTAACGCTCAACACGATTGTAACAGAAAGAAGTTTGCTAGGACATTGGCCTGCGTCCGAAGGAAGGAATGCGAGACGCCAAAATCGCATGTCCACATTTCACCAAATTTTCGGTGCATGCTATCTGTAACCATGGCTCAGTCCTCCTCTGACAACAGTGCACTACCGTACTTCCGATTTTGTGGATGAAGTCATGTTTTAACATAATGGAGCCAATGGGCCAAAATCAACCACGGCGTTATTTATGTTTCGTCCAGTTCGCCAGGTGGCGGCATGGGGGCGAAATCTGCTTTCTCCGACTGCATCTAGCTGTGCTTGCAAGCACGTGCTTTTAACTGTCATGTGCACTCGATAAATGCTTACTTACTTACTTATTTACTTACTTACGTCACATTGTCACGTGACCTGTACACTGTATGCATACTGAAATACCTTTGAGTTTGACGATGACGACGATGATGAACACAACGCACAGGATGGCGAAGAAACCGGCAGCGGCGATGGCGGCAATTGACAACACAAACTCTACGTGTTCACGGGTTGTTCACCACAGTGTATGTAGAACACACATAAATACCAGTTAATACAACGTCATACAGCACTAAAAATCTCCTTCGTCTTCAACAATACCGTTCTGACTTTCCCGTTATAGGTCGACTCTTCGACAACGTCGACCTAATAAAGCCGGGTCTCAAATGTCCGTCCGTCCGTCCGTCCGTACGTACGTAACTAACGTACGTGCTTGCGTATGTCCGTCCGTCAAAAAAAATCGATTTCAATGACATTTGGCATGCAGGTAGAGGTCCATGAGTGATGCACGATGGTATGCAGTATGACCCGATCCAAGGTCAAGGTCAATGTCACGAGCCCTTCAATGTTGGAAATACGGCCATTTTCGCCATTTACGATGGGAGCTGGCAACTGACTACGGATTCTTAAACTAGGGCACAATATCCAAGTTTGTTCGGGTCGGATTTTTGATATTCGGCCTAGTTTTTGTCGGGTGAAAATGAAGTTGGCAAGGTCCGTCCGTTGCGAAGAGTCAACCGTCAGTCCCGTACGGGGCTAATTTATTCAACAGGCATTACAGTTCGTCAATATATTGCAGGTAGCCTGAGGTTGACTTCACAAAACATGACATCGTTCAGTGCTTCACTAGAAGAAGCCAGCTCTCAAGAGCGCTGTGAGCCACGCCGGCAATGTCTTCCTGCCGCGTGACTATGAACTTTGACCTTTAACGCCAAAATAAATGGGTTTCCAGGACTCATAATGAACCATATCTATGTCGCGTTTAGGCTGCCTACCGTCAACGTGGGTAAAGAGAGCAAACAGGAACAACACAAAGTTGTCTGTGTTGTGTTGGTAATAATTGCAAAAGTGACGACAGCTATCACTATAATAGTTACCAACGTCGACTATGTAACCGCCGCCGCGTGTGGTAGGGTGTTCAGTCGCGTCTGTCTCTCTGTCTGTCTGTCCGCGCTCTAAAAGGAAAACGGCTTGAGCTATCAGCACCAAAGTCGGTAGATATAATTATGATGCGTCGCAGGACCTCGGCATGCACTCTAAGATCAACAGGTCAAAGTTCAAAGGTCACATCCTAACCCTAGCCGCCCGGCGTTGGTCTGCATGTATGTCGATAGTCGATACGACTGCACATTTCTCTAGTGTTTTAATTGTAACGACCATAAAAGATGCTATCAGCATAAAATAATTAAGCCTATTTATTGTCATTAAAACTGAAGAGCGTAAAAGCTGAAATGATGCAAGAGATGGTTTTTACTGGTTTTTATGGTTTTTACTTACGAAAAAGTTCTACTGCAGAAGTAATTATAGAGTTAAAATTACATATTGAACAAGAGCAAGAACAATAAAACTTCGATGGAACAGTTTATATACCGACAGAAAAACAGCATAAGAAACACAAACCTATAGACTTGCCGTCTTCAGTTGACACTGAAAAATATAAATATAAAGATCATTCTACAAATCAGCCAATTTATTAAAAAAATCCAAAAACTGCCACTTCCACTTATATCGCAGTAAACTACACATGATTACTATTAATACGGATGAACAAAGATAAAAAACGAGTTTATGCATACGCTGTAGAATATGCCCAGAATAACTGAATAACTGTTGTCCTAATCCGTGTAAATGATGTAATTCACGGTTCACCATTAACTGCTGGCAGAGAAGAGGAAAGACAAAGCGGAGAAAATTATTGCAAAACGCCGCAAGCAGTGCGCTTAATCACGACCCATGCCGACTATACTAGGCCAGCCCATAGCGACGAAAATTATAGGGTCAAATTTGCCCATTTTTATATGCCACTGCATCGTAAAATCCGGCTTCCGTTTTAACACCAGCCAAACTTGGCAATTGAACTGTCAAAGCGCCGAGAACGTGTCAGCCATCAGCTAGCAATGTGAGCAGGCCGATGCACAGATGTGAATGATTTTTGCACATTTCTACTTATATTTTATTTATTTATTATTATGTATAATAAAATCACGTCAAACGCGTGAAATGAAGTATTAGCCTACCTAGCATCATTTGCTTCCTGTGGGCTGTAGAAACTTTAGCCTCGTTTTTTGTTGCTGCGTGTATAACTAACTGAAGTATTAAGTTGATAAGAAGAGATACGTATACTGCAGTTTGATCTTAGCCACAAGGCCCAGAAGTGAAGTATATAAGCGTTTTTAGCGAACGTGTTATAAATGCCTGGAACTCGTTGCCTACTGAGTTGGATTTTACATCACTAAACAGATTTCGTCGCGCTATTGTAAATGTTGATTTTT
>Ga0209780_1005419_pt1 | contig 10079 bp, 8 predicted proteins | sample WorMetexBAHAMAS2_FD_187384 | JGI IMG/M metagenome (GOLD analysis project Ga0209780, IMG submission 187384) | Marine gutless worms symbiont microbial communities from Max Planck institute for Marine Microbiology, Germany - Inanidrilus exumae... | ecosystem: Host-associated > Annelida > Digestive... | reverse complement strand
GCAACCACGCGACGCTATGCTAGAGCGGTATTTGCTGTCATTGCGTGTCTGTCTGTCTGTTACAAGCCAGTGTTGTATCTAAACTGTTAAACATAGGATCTAAAAGAACTACACTACACGATAGCCAAAGGACTCTATAGTTTTATGGAGCGAAAGATCTGTACGAAATTCCGATGGCATCACCCCCAACGGGAGTGCCAAATGCAGGTGGCGTTGATTACACTTGTGTTTTTGATATTCGAGAAGTTTCTGGCTCACAAGTCTTACCACCGAAAATTTGTGTCCATCTGGTGGTAGGCGTCCACAACGGTGCGCTGGCGGAGAAATATGCAGTGTGATCAACAACTGTGGTGGTGGTTGAAGATTGGTGATCACAATTACTAGTTGACATCAACAAAGTTGGTTGTCATTGAAATCTGATGATCACACACACGGTAACTTCAGTGTTACATGTACGTTACAAGCAGCATCACATGCTTGCTGTACGATAGTTGAGCCTACTGCAACAATGATGTACACAACTATGCAGGTAGTTAAATAAAATGTGGCAGTTGCTTAAAGTGTTCCTCAGGCTGAAACGTGATCTGATGCATTATTTGTACAACAATAGGACAACATTTCAACTAATACAGAGCGTAACATGAATCTCTCGGCGATAGCTGAGCTTCTTGTCACATAATGGAGCCAATGGGCCAAAAATCAAGAAAGACGTTATGTTTTGTCAAGTTCGCCAGGTGGCGGCAGCGGGGGCGAAGTCTGGCGTCTCCGACTGCATGTTGTGCATTTGCAGTTCAAAGTTTATGGACCTATGCTAGGATGTGTGTGTGTGTAATTTTACACATTTTCTCACTTATTGTGCTTTACGTTTGATGTTCTAACGAACGAATCGTGTGACCCGTTTGATTGACATTTTACAGTGTTTGTAAAATAAAGATGTTTTGGCGTTATGCTCTAGTAGTAATGGCCTTTAGATGGGCGACTGTTTGTGGGTATACTGTTTTGTATGTAACCAACCATGCAGCCTCCTACGTTAAGCCAGGAGTAAAGGCAGTATGGCTTATTCCGTTTATGGATTAAATGAGTGGGTGGCAGGTAAAACTTTGTGATTATTGTTACCACGTGCCATATCTGAGCAGTTTAAGAGATGAGTGTCATATATAAATTCCCGTCCACACCAGCAACATTGTCGAATGCTACAAAGTCGAATGTTGCTTCGACAAAGTCAAACTTTGCTTTGACATTGTTGCCAAAAATGGCAACTCGAAGCAACAGGCAACAGAGTTGCCAGTTGCTTCGACTATGTTGCTTCAACGTTGTTGCTGGTGTGGACCGGGCATTAAGTGCCATACATATCTACGGGCATCTCTGTTATTATGTGAGCTTACTGTTATTTGTTTCCGATTGATAATATTGTTATTTTATTGTTCATTTGTTGACTACTTTTATGTTTGTTAGTTAACAGTACATTTGTATTAAATGCTGACATTTTATGGTTGCGAAATCATCTTGTACTAAACTTAGTGTACTTGTCTGCATTGTCTCACTGTTCACTGCTCCTTAAAATTGTGGCAATTTCAGTATTATGAACACTTCACCTGATGTTAATCGAATTTGAATGGGGTCCCTGCACTAATGGATACATTCCTTATATAATTTTTTTAAATGGACTATGTAAAGTGCCACTGTTTTTGCAATAACGTCACTGTAATACTACATTTTTACCGCACAACACTATGCTAGCACGGTATGTGCTGTGGCCAGGTGTCTGTCACAACATACTGACCATCTGTACGTCACGTCACAAGTCGGAGTTTTATCAAAACGGCTAAACGTAGGATTACACAAATAGCGATGCACGATAGTCCAGAGACCCTAGTCTTCCAATGCCAAAGATCTTAGTAAAATTCCGATAGGATTACCCCAACAGGGGTGCCAGATACATGTGGGTAGCAAAATTTGTGCATGATGGCATTGTCGATGACTTTCAGTTACGCCAAAATTTCCCCTATTTCTACGTTTTTGGAATTTCTTCATATCTGGAACGGCTAAAGCTATAGTCTTCAAATTTCATATCCAGGTAGGCTATAGGCCGTATCATAGCCTTAGGATGACAAAAACCCCAAACTGACGTGGTCAGTCGTGTATCCCATTTTAAATTTTTGGGGCCCCAGTCATATCTCTGGAACATCCGAAGCTATAGTAGTCGAATTTTGTACATAGGTAGGCCGTGTCAAATGTTAGCGTTAGGATGGGGAATTACCCCGTAATGGGCGTGGTCAGGGTCACGTGACCCATTTTAGATTTTGCGGCCGCAGTCATATCTTTGGAGTGGGGGAAGCTAGGCACTTCAAGTTTGGTCTGCAGATTTATATTGACGAGTATTAGCGCATGCGTGATAGATTACCCCCAAACGGGGTGTCTTCGGGGTCACGTGACCCCTTTAAAATTTTGAGATATAGGCCTAACTGATAATATCTCGGAAACGGTACAAGATAGGGACATAATGATAAGGTAACTGCAATAGTTACATAGTTTCCTTGGGAATCTGTCAGTGAAAGAAATTTGAAAATTGATCTACATTTGCCAAAATTATGATTAAAAGTCAAGTGTATTATTTTTTAGACAGTGTAGTTACAGTGGAACTGGCCGTCATATGTAGCCTATCAAATGGCTCCAATGCCACTGATCTTGAGTCACCTCGAACGTCACTTTTGCTGTCTAAAGCATTTCTAACTCTCATACTTTGGGAGATTTAGCACGCATTAAATAATCAGATGTACAGCTGTTGACATGATTTCAACTATATAGCACGTTACGCGTTCCCTTTGTGATAGCTGAGCTTGTTGATAATATGCTAATAATAATAATAGTGAACAGACCAAACCTGTCTGAAGAAAGAAGCTTCATTTTGTGCAAATTATGACAGAATTTAGAAGACAACAGCACGTGTGAGAGCTATTTGTCGGTCAGAATATGTTAGTAGTCAGTTTATGTGAGCATTAGAAAGACAGTCGCAATGGTAGACTTACTGGCTGTTTTGGAATTGAGGTAATGGCAGATAGAGCAAAGTTCATGAGTATGAGAATAGAATTTTTGGAAATTGACGTCTGAGGAAGTGAGATGTTTAAGAAAAATGAAGGCTGATGCAAACTGAGTAGGTTGTAGGCCTGTTGGGTGAGGACTCATATTTTCATTGCATACTAAAACTTAATGTAACGCTACTTGCATAATACAATGTTTAGTGGCGTAGTAAAATGCGTATTACTTTAAAAAGCGTGTGTTTTGCGAGAATGCTTAAAATTGGTGACGTTACGAAGGCTCGGATGTAAACTGTGCACGTGTGCGGTCGTGGAGGGGAGAAAGAACGCACGCCGGTCGGGTACGGACCGCATCCGATAAGGAGAAAGTCGTACCAATGAGTGAAGTGGCGTGTCAAGAGAGCCCTTACACCTTACCCTCTTTTGAGTGCTTCCTCGGCTGCACCTTCGGTAATTTATCGATACGCCACTGGTTAAGGGATTAAAACTGTTTCTGAAAGACATCCCGCGCTGTGTATAATATAGTGTATACACATAATGTCATTCTGCAGTGGCTGTTTGTTGCAGTTCATGTCTTACCGGCATCTCAGTAGCTGCCTGTTAGATCTGTAGGTTTCAGAAGTCGGAAATTAAAACTCGCCAGCATTAAGTACAGAGAGCGAGAGTATATTCGAGTGATCGTTTTATGAATCAAAGCGTATAGGACCTACGCTTTGATTCATAAAAACGACCACTCATAAGTTAACCGATTTTCAAAATTCATAGTGCACATGAAGGATTCCCCCGAAATTCGGCGTTTCCGTTGAAGGTTACCCCGTTGAAATTTCACCAAGATAGGAAATACGAGAGTTCGTAGGCTACCACGTATAGCTTTGATTGCTTGATGACGGTTCCGTCGTTTTAACGCAATTACAAAATCGCGGCGTGACGGACTGACAGACAGACGTGATTTCTATATCAGTATCGCCCGCTGCCGGTAGCTGTGCTATGCTGAGACGAGCGATATAAACGGATACGATGTGAACGGCGAGGTTAACGTCGTACACTGCTGAAGCTCATTAACCACTCCGACGGCAGTTTTCACCGGCGTTTGTCTATTTATACTGTGACGTTCGTCGGCCTTCTGTCCTTCGATCGTCTGTTCTCGTTGCCATGGGTTTCCTTCGGACGTTTGCCCGGTCTGTCTTCCTAAGTACTGGCCCATGGTGGTGGTGAGTTCAGATCTCTCAGCTGTGTTCAAGAAGAATTTTGATCTTCGTCCGGAAGAAGTCCAATTTTGGGAACGAACGTTGATTGGCTGCTTTTTCCTTCGTCAGGGTCTTCCTTGAATGTGCTTCGTCGGCTTGAACTTCGTTCCCCTTTATTTGGAATTGGCTCGGCAATTGAAGCGAACGATAGGAGTTCAGAACTCTTATTCGTCTGGTTACTGGTTACTGGTGTTTAACATCACTTAACATAGCAGAGATGATCAGCGACCTTCGTCTTCCTAAACGTAGCCTTATATACTAACGGATGAACCCATCTCGAGGGGGTAAGTAGGGAAGTGTTGTATGAGCTACTGGGGTACATTCGGACGAGTCCAAGTGGGGGTGCTTTCTTTCGGGTATGACTTCGTTTTCCGCATTGTCCACACTAAGGCACTTACTGCTGTCGGCTACAATCCGCACGATATTTTAAAAACCGATGCAGCTATAAGATCACCAAACTTGACATGCAAAGGTTTCACGATGAGTCCGGGAAACCCATATATTTTGGGATCAAAAGGTCAAGGTCACGAGTGACTAAAACAGTGCCGGTGTAGGTCTTTGCACTCTTGTGAGTGCTTCTTCTTCTAGTTGTCTGATGTAAGTCGCGTGTATTTTTCAGGTCTTTTTGTGTTGTTACCATGAAACCTACTTGCAGCTGCAACACAACGCATTATGACATTTGCTTTTACGTAATTCCGTTGTCTATCTGAAGTGATCACGATAACGACAGTGCAACTACGGAAAACACACGACATAAGGGACGTCGATTTTCTCAGTCCTTGCGGCGAGACAGACTTCTGCATAAAAGGAAGTTTTTCATAATGGGGGCACATAATTTATTCGCCTGTCGGAGACTTCGTCTTAAGCTTAACGTTCTGACATGAGAGTATTAATCGGGGAATCTGTCGTAAACCAAGTTGCACCGGCCCTGCGAATTTATCCTTATTTTTAATAATATTAATCCTTTATTTAGGCGTAACTATAGGTCATTAGCTCCGCGCACGGTATAGAAGATATACGATGCATTTCTGTCTGAATGCTGTGCTGAGATATTACCGTGCATCATCAAATCATCGCCACATTCCGCATCAGACGAATGAACCGCGTACAGACTATACATAGCGCGCCCCTTTTTATTGCAACAATGTACTGCTGTTCTATCTGGCAGTGCGTGGACGACATTAAATCTGAGACCGCTTGAGGCACTTGGGTCTAATTTAAATTTAATGGCTATGCAGCATCGGAGCCACTTTATGGCCTGCTTACGTGGTCGTTTTCTTCCTAAAAGGCTACTTACTTACTTCCTCACAATAATTTAATGACTGGCAAGTCTGACGGCCAGTGGAGTCGCCAGGATTTGTTGCCAGGAAGGGGCAGAGAAGTTATTACTGGGTGTTTACAACGAGGCGATTGTCGACATGTAGTTGCTGTCAGACTTTGTATAGGTCAAAATACACTAAAAATATAAACTGTTGTAAGTCGAGGGGGCACGTGCCCCAATGCCCCATAGCTGGCGATGCCAATGCTGACGGCTTGGATTAGCCTGCACTGCAGAAGGCCAGACAGACAAACGATATAAGCCGTCGTGCAACGACCGCAGTGTTTTTTTTCGGCTCCGCGATTGCATTTATTCTCAATCAGCTTTGTTTGCTGCCTGGAATTCGTTGCCTCGATTCTGGCCTGGCCAGTACATCTCTGAAGCCTTTGTCGATTAGGCCTTTGATTCGACTAATACTATAACCATATAATGCCGCCTCACTAGCCTTTTTCCTGTTAGAGCGCGGACGAACAAACAGACAAACAGACATGACTGAACGCCCTACCCCACGCCGGCGGATACACTGTACAGCTGGCGTGGGTAGAGACAAAAGTAAGGCAGAATGCACACCTATCAAATCAAATCAAATCGTGCATTATTTTATATAGCGCCCCTTAAAACTTAATCTTAGAGGCGCTTCGTACATGTAGGCACGCTCGAAGAGCAGAACGAAGCCTGAAGACGTAGCTTAAATTGTTTCGCTAGAGTTCGTGTTTCTGACAGTCAACGGTAGCAAGTTCCATACGTTCGCTGCAGCCGCTCGAAAACTACACTATCGGAAACGCAGCTGGTGTCGGGGTCTCAGCCGATCGGCTGCTAGTTTCAGAAGTTAATTCGACGGCCAGACTACCATCTGGTTCTGGCGGAACTCGTGCGTCACGATAAGGACGCTGATATGGCCGACCGAGGGGCGCCGCTTCGATCATGCACCGGACGAACGTGACTTGGAGTGGTCAACCATCTACCTGCTGCTGCGTTCTGCGCGATTAGTACCGTCGCATCCGGAGCGCGAATTACCGCCGATGATTTCCTAAGTGGTATCGATCCGGGCGCCAATATGCCATTGATCTGCGCTCGGCGTTTTCGATTCACGGGCCGGTGCGTCCGGGCCTCCGCTGTAGCGTCGCTGGCTGCGGGTCAACCCGTTGTTATCCGATACCGCTCGACGGCCGCGCCCGCCGTATTATAAGCGGTGCCGGCGCAGCTGACTGCGGTTGCTGACGGACGTCTGCGATGCGTTAGACTAGTTGTGTACGACACGTCTCTGACCGGAGCACACGTGATGTCGGCCGTTATGACTGCGCCGTCGGTCGCGGTCGTCGACGACCGTGAAACTCTGAAGCCGGCCCTGACGGCGCCATTTCTGCCGCTCGTCGACAACGGAGTGAAGGTGGCGCAGGCTCCGGTGATCGATGGCGAGACGAAACGACAGTCGTCGTCGACTTCCTCGGTGGAAGAAGGGGCCGAGAAGTCGCCGCCGCCTCCGCCGTCGGCCATCGTACGGTCGCCGAGCACGTCGGCCGTGTCAGCGTCCAACTACCTCAAAGATCAGATCATCTCGTTCTTCCAAGTGTCCGACAACAAGCTGGCGATGAAACTGTTCGGCAACAAGAACGCTTTGATGAGGGAGAAATTGCGACAGCGAGCAGCTGGAAACTGGGTTATACATCCGTGCAGCAATTTCAGGCAAGTCTTTCTATAGCTGACCGTCAACTTTCGTTTGTCGTCAACAAATAAAAACCCTTTCATTGCATAGTGGCAAAATAGTTGCCACTGAACAATTGCTGCCTCTGGTGCGTACTGGCTACGATATTGCCACTTATTTAATTTAGATTTTACATTAACCGTACCCGTTCTATGAGCACCAAAGGGAGAAAGTGCTCACTGCTGCTAAAAGCGTCGATAACTGTAGTAAATTGCGTCATCAATATTCAAGAAATATTCTCCTCCAGTCAGCGTCGTGCACGTTTACGATAATCATACCAGTGTGCAAGAAGGTTATGTTGTTTCATCGGTGTGTCGGTTTGTTTGTACCTTTGTTTGTTTTCAGCACATATGTAGACCTTAGGACAACAGATAATTGAATTGACCAGACTTTGAGCCAGTTTCTTGATATGGACCGGGGTCGATATTCGATATTTTTATTCGGCAATCTGTGATATGTGGAATGGCCCTGGCGAATGAATATGCATGTAAAATAATAATAACATTAAAAGTGTGAATCTGTGGTATATAGCATCAGCCGTGACGGAGATTTACACGCCGATAGTGCTATTTCATGGCTAGGTCTATAGGCGTAGTTGAGAGTTAGAACATCTTACTTACTGCAGCAGGTGCGTCTGCGGCAAAGTCGATACTATAGATGACGTCATTTCCTGGAGCCAGTTGCGCGGTAATGCACTTAATGAATGACGTGTTTAGCCTGCAGCGAACAGCGCGTTTATAATTCATGTCAACCCATTACCGTCAATCAGTCTCACGGGGGGGGCGGTCTGCTGGGTTCGTTGCGACCTGCTGGACAGCGACACTCGGGAGCCGCTGAATGAGTCTGCATGTGACCGTTGCAGTACCATGTTGACGCCATGATGAATGCGTGTTCGCCGTCGATAAGTCCATAAACAGTGAATGATTTAATATCCCCGAAAGAACTAGGCAACACGTTAACATATGTCTACCGAATCGAGTAAATTCAAGAAAAACTACTCTGAACAGCTTGCAGACAATATTGGCAAATTTGGATATTTATCACAGTTGGTAATCTTTAAATTTAAGTCTAATTTAAGTTATGATTTGCCAGTGTCATGGTATAGAAACTCTCCACATGAAAATCTGTCTAAACGAATTTAAAACGAAACTGTAAATTCGCGCCCAGCTATGAAAATATCTTCTACACCATTATAACTTCGCCCCCCCCGCCTATTAAAATCTCGCAACGTGCACCTATATAGCGTCCGCATACAATGAGTAGGCCTATCCTTAACCGTTGACTCACGAGGTGTTTGAACAGACGCAGAGTAAGAACACGACGAGTAAAGTGGTGTAAGAGTCTGCAGTCGGAGGTATAACATGCATAATATTTCGATACATAGGCAGCTGGAGGTTGTAGAACGTAGCTGTAGTACGACAGTCGATCGGCTGCTGTCATGAATTTACTGCACCCGCGGCGACATACGCAGTGGAGCAGTGGCCGCTGGCATTGGCAGCCTCGATGGATTGCAGGTGCCCCTCGATGCTCCAGCGACGCCACGCCGGCCCATCTGGATCGTTGTACATGTACGATTGATGGCTGCGTGTGCGGTGGAGCGAAGAGATATCGTCTTACCACTATAATAATTGTTGGCCCGTTCGTAGAACGACGACTTAGTTTTAACTCCATATTTTCTTATACTTCGTCATTAAAACTCTAATCTCCGAGACGTGCTAACGGTGATCAGCAAAATTGTTGTGAATGTTTGTCGCATGGGTGCTACTTTATAATTCGAACTTATTTTGGGGGAGGACCCTCCCCGATTTTCAGAAAGCAAAAACACGGGCAAAAATTTGAGATAGATTTCAAAAAAGACCCTCGAATAGCAACTCAGCACTGCAGCCAAACAGCATATATATATTGAAAATCTAAAAGAACCCCATTAACCGTCAACAGTTTTATATTGTATTTTGCCGAACAGTTTGCAATCTCATCTATACAGAGAACTGAGAAACATTGGATCAGATCACTGCTGGGTGACTCTTTTACCGCGCGACGCTATAATAACGCGGTATATGCTGTGGTCGTATACGTCTGTCCGTCTGTCAGTCTGTCATAAACCGGTATTGTACCAAAATGGCTAAACGTAGGATTAAAAAACAACGCCATACCATAGCCCAAAGACTCTAGTTTTCTGAAGTCTGTAATCTCAGCTAAATTCCAATTGGTGCTGAATGCAGCTGGGGTGGGTTAAAATCGGCGATTTTCGACCATTATCTCGGTATATCTCAGAAACGGTGCAAGATAAGAACATAGTTACTACGGAAGGCTGATGAAACTCGTATGCGCTATATCGAATGGTACTATTTCCAGCGATCTTGAGTGCTCTATATCTCAAATTGCCCCATTTCCACGTTTTGTAGGCCTATAGCCTTTTATATCTTCATAAAGGGAGAGAAAAATATTCAATTTTTGTAGTTAGGTTGATCGTAGTAAGTCCTGTCCCGCGGATGATGAAACATTCCAGAAAGGTGCGTGATAAGTTCACGTGACCCGTTTTAGATTTTGTACCAATCATATCATTAGAATTATAAAAACAAAAACTGGCTTCAGTTTCTCTTCATAGTAAAAGCCGCCGTTCTAAAACAGCAGATATCAAAATTTTATCCGCAAATTCAACACACAGAAGATAGCGATCACATTTATTTCAGTCAGCGGCCTTTCATAAATGTAAAAGCTATCTTCTGTGCTTAGAATTTGCGGATAAAATTTTGATATCTGCTGTTTTA
>Ga0209780_1005418_pt1 | contig 10079 bp, 4 predicted proteins | sample WorMetexBAHAMAS2_FD_187384 | JGI IMG/M metagenome (GOLD analysis project Ga0209780, IMG submission 187384) | Marine gutless worms symbiont microbial communities from Max Planck institute for Marine Microbiology, Germany - Inanidrilus exumae... | ecosystem: Host-associated > Annelida > Digestive... | reverse complement strand
TTAACTTGGTGAATAAAGTTGACTAAAATGGGCTAAAATGAACTCATCTAGCCAGGGACCGTTCGTGTGGTGGCGAGTTAAGTTCGGTTCCGTTCAGTCGCAGCGAAGATGCGAACGGGCCTTAACGAAGCACGAAGACGTACACCGAGGCGGCGGCGACGGGAGGAGGAGAGGAGTGGAACATTGTGTCCATCGATGGATGACGTCGTCGCGGTTGACTGGTCTGGTCTCGTAGGAACAACACCACATCTCTTCACACGGCCCCCGCGTCACGACCAATTGTGATAAAACTTCTGCATGCACGACATCGACGTTTTCATCTTCCAAACTGTGTTTGCGTACCAGTGTAACTTACGTCGTGTGCTACAAATTACCTACTTTGTCGACGCCAATAGTAAGTTTATTTAGCGCATAATCGCAAAGCCTCTAACGCACTTCTCAATGCCAAAATTATTTCGGTTTTTACACCATAGCTACTTTGATTAGAAAAAGGAAAGCTACGTTCCTGCACAAGCTGGTAAATTCGCAGAATAAATTGTGCGAATTGTTCAGCCTTGTTGCGCAGGCAGAAATTAATATCATTTCATATACTTAGCTTGTTGCCGCTTTATTGTGTGCTACTTGGCCGTTTCTGCCATCATCCTCATCATCATTTTCGTCATATTGTGCACATTGCGTGGCGTCTCTTTTCTGTTCTGTCTGTTCTGTCTTGTTTTTGTTTATATTGTTCTGTATTATTCTATGCTACCTCTCAAGGTGAATAAAGTTGTTCAATGCCTTCTCCAGTTACAAGACTTGCAATGAAATTTTGCACACAGTATCATGATGCACATGACTACTGAACGCATACATAATTTGTTTATCTCACCTTAGTAATACAAATCTTTTATTCACCAAGAGATGGCAGAGATAATGATATACACGTAATAACATAAAATTAATCTAATACAACCGACTGGTTTTTGTGTCAACCTGATGAAACTTTTCTCAGAATCACCCTAGTAATATAACAATAACTACAATATTAATAATGCATTTGGCAGAGCGCATATATCTCAGCCAAAGCATATTGAAATTGGCACAGAGTCGTTATCATCGCCAAGCAGCAGGTACATCGACCGAAATTTTCCCGGACAGCAGCACCATAACTCATTTTTCCAACTCTTTCACTCTTCGCTATCTGTAAATACGACGAAGTATCCCGTATATGTTCCGGATCACTTCCAAAATTTAACCAACTGTTCTAATCCGTACCTATTCAACACAAAATAAACACAAAAGCTGCAGCCTCTTTAGTCGCCTTTTACGCCCTGCGGCCTGGAAACGGAACTTAAGGAAGTAAATAAATAAGGAAGTAAGTAAAAAATAAGGGAGTAAGTAAGTAATAACGAAGGAAGTAAGCAACTATTATACAGCGACAGAATTAACAAATAAACCCGGGCGCATTAACAGCCCCGGGGTCCGTACGGGGCACAAATTTGCGGTTTGTCGGCGCCATTACTTCAAGTATGAACTGATCGACTGCCATGAAGTTTGGTGTACATAATCTATTTCGCAAAAGACATCTTGGCCGATAGATATTTTGAGCGCTAGCGGCGAAGAGATTGCTCTGGAATGCAAAGTGATTCGTGTTTTGGCGGACTATATAAGCTCCCCTATCACCCACTTAAACGGCACGTTACGATTTGCCTAGTAAAGTAGCAGTGCGTTCATAAAATGAAGCGAATATTCGTTGTATTAATACTTTTGCATAAATTTCATGACATTTTTGAGATGTTGCAGTTTGATGAATTTGTTAAATGTTCTGCTTATCTTTTTACCCGGATATAATGTATTAACTGGTTAAAAATAAATTCCGCAGGCCATCAACACACGTTTTTATGTCGAAAGCATGATGATGGAAGATTGTGCAGAGCTTTATTTCACGTTTCATGCTTTTGGATTCTGATACTCTGATGCATGTCATTTGTGGTATTGAACGTCAAAAAGTGAAGTAAAAATAAACGTAGGATTTGTACAGCGATTTTCTCACGCTAATCTATAAAGCTCTGGGTTTGGCGCATATGAGCTAATGGCATTACGGTCATTATGCAGCCATCCATTGCTCACGATAACTGGCCCTCGGTACAGCACGCATAGCTGTAGGGTCATGCGTGTTGCGTGCTGTACCCCAATCATTTGTTACCACGCGACGCTATTTTAGTGCGGACTGCGTGGTACATGCTGTCGCCCTGTATTTGTCTGTCGGTGTTCTATGAAAACGGCTAAACTTAGGATCACGCAAATAACGTCGTACGATAGCGAAGGAGTGTGTTAAAGGTCATACGATCTCTTTAAATTTGGGGAAATAACTGATATTATCTCGGAAACGGTGCAAGATAAAGACATAGTTGCAATTAATGTCTAATAAAAAATAATTTTATGTGACCTATCGAATGGCGCCATTATCAATGAGCTTGAAGGTGATTTTTGCTACCTTTTGCTACCCATACCTTGTAAAACGTAGCATCTGTTATTCTACGACATCATTATTATTCACCTACTGCAAGCCTTTTCAAATGTGAGTTTTCGTACAGCTGAGCGGCAGATGACAAGATTTCAACTGACATACCTAGTGGGTCGCGCGGTTCGTCTGCGATAGCTGAGCTTGTAGCTGAGTGGCCGCTGATCTACGCGGAATGAGCCATACCCGACCGACTTCCAGCCGCACAGCATCACTGCCGTTTGACCGATGCCAAATAACAGGCCTACTATTTGTTTACGGAGGCATGTGTGTGTCCGTCTGTGACGCTAAACGACAGGAGTCGAACTCGCCACTTCGTGATCGTCAGTCCAACCTCTTTGTACTCTTCCACCACGCCCGACTGCGCTATCATCAACGCAAAACTATATACAGAAATCAGCTGTTTATTTATTCATATGTAAGACAGCCTATCGTCATTCACTAAGTAACAAGTAACCTACAAAATACGTTCTCTGCATGAGGCCTAGTCAGTGTCACTGACTAGGTCTATCTATAAAACTAGATGGACTTCGACGCTCAAGCGTCGGTGTGGATGCCTTCAGTTTCACTACCACGTACTTGAACCAAATTATGACCTTGACCTTTGACCTTTGACTTCCAACGTCTTATCAGTCATCAGTAGGGGTTAGTGGTTATTCCCTGTAAGTTTTATCGAGATTGCTCAACGACGGCCTGCTGTGACCTTGACTTTTGACCTCCAGAATCTAATCAGGTCGTCAGTAGGCGCTCGTGAATATTCCCTGTCAGTTTTATGGGAATGTATCTGTATCGTTGTTCAAGACGTTCATGAGATATCTGGTAACAATATCTGACCGGACGAACGGACAAACGAAAGAACGAATTGAACGAACAGACAGACGGACGGGACAACGGGACAGCCCAAAAACAGACACGTAACGCCTTCGCCGACGCTGTCGAATGGCGAAGGCATAGAGTGCATGTGTGCACAAAAGCGGATGGCATCACAGAGCCAACGTTTTAGAATGTTAGCTCGATGATCTAGCTGCGGTTTTAATACCACCTAATATACAACCTAGAAAGCCATCACTGGAAAGTCAGCACCGACAACTTTACCAACTGTTTCTCTTCCCTGTATCCGTGAACTTTGACCTATACGATCTTGCTGTTACGTAAATAAGGTCAATGTGAATCAACGTGCCAGATATTTAGGTCAAAGGTCATTTCGTTAAAAGTCATCGTCCGGACACATACACACACACCTGACCAATTACTCTACCTGGACCACCAAAGTGGTCGATAACAAATCAACAAATCCGACAGCTGTTTGTTCCTACTGAGACGTCCGCCTAGGTTGGTGTAGTCTAGTGACGTTAGAGCATCACTGGGGCTGGTTGTCCTTTGCCGCCGGCCGGCTGCGGAGGATGTATCTGTATGATGCTCGAGCGTTGCTGGTGTACACCGATGCTGAGTCGTCGCACTTCTTCCTGTATTGACGACAGGACGGTGACAATCGTCGTCAGCGCGTTCTGGTTTTCCGACATCAGTCGACGAATGTGATCGATGTCCGCGCGCTGTCTCACGTCATCCTTGACGTTGCTCTGCACGTGCTGCAGGCGGACGTCGAGGATTCTCAGAGTTCGCTGGATGGCGTCGAGCTGCGGCACGGACAGCAGCTGGACGTGCGCGGTGCCGACCGTCGAGCACCGAGACGCGTGTGTTGTTGGGCCGCCGTCTACTGGCGACAACACAGCGCCACGTGAAACATCACACTATGTCCCATATAGAAGGCAGCCCAGTTAGTTTACTTTTAGATAGTGCACAGACACTAGTTAGGGACGCAGCAAAATAAACAGCTCTTAGTTGCCCGATTTTTATAACATTTTTGCCAAAATAATAGCGTGCTCAAATTACCGTTTAAAATGTCGGAATCCATTTTATGCGACATCATATATATGCTATCTTCATGTTGAAACATGTGGTCAACGTATTTTGATGAAAAACCGCATCGCATGACCTTGTCATTATTGCGGACTGAATAATCCGTTTTGCTGCGAACACCGCAGCAGAGACTGCCAATGCTTTTGAATGCGCCAGACAATCCCCAAAATTGCCGCTTCTCGTGGAGATCTCGATCCCATCTAACACATGGTTCATTGAGGGCCCATGCGAGTTAGCCGCCGAACCCCATCTCTATCGGTTAAGGCTTTTTGTGTACATCGCAGCAAGACTCCAAATGCTTTTGAATGGGCCGCACGACCCACAAAGTTGCCCCTTCCCCTCTGGCCCCCCATCTAATACATGGTTGTTTGTGCCCACCCGAGTCAGTCTCCAAATAGCATCTTGATCGGTTTAGCCGTTTTGGCAGGGCTCACAAACGTGTCCAACACACACACACACACACACACACTCACACACACAGGCAGACCGACCACGCTCCTCCGTCTGTAGCAACAGCCCGCATCTTATGCAATGTACGCGATGCCGCCTAATAATGTACAAACGAAAAGTCGTAGCCAGTAGCTGAACATGTAAAACATCGGGATGGATGCAGCATGGACAACTTCTAAGTTCTAACTATGCGCTGGTTTGTATGCTATTAAACATATTTATTTGTATAGCGCCATAGGGTCGTAACTTCAGAGGCGAGTACGACAAAGGATGATATTAACCTACATACCGTATCTGAAATGGCCGGACTTAGCTTTATTAACGGTACAAAGTCGCGTTATAATGGGACCACTCAAGCGAGAAGTGACCTGTGTACTTATCGACAACGTATGTTCTACAATCTACACTAAGTCTGTGCTCTACAGTTGTCCGCGCGGAAAAGACATTTGTGCACGCTACTTTAAATAGGCCTACAGTGTAGATAATCGTTGCGCCTGAAAATTAGTTAGCAGTAGTTGCAGGTTTATTGCACAAGTAGTTAACATTAACCGAATATCCGCAGCATAAAATTGCCACTGTAAATTAGCTCACATGCAACTTTGCTACTTACTGGTTACAGGTGCGCTGATATCATCCGGTCCAAATGTCTTCCCGGCGGCAATGTTGTCCGCACCAATCGTAATGCTGTCTTTGCCTGCAACGGCAGCAGCCAAATACATATTATGTCATCAGTCAGCAGAAGACATTCGGAGAAGTCTGACAGAAATCCTTGCATTCGAAATACGGTATTAATTTCGTTCTAGGTTTACTTCACATCGCTGCAAATCAGAAGGGGAGGGGAAATGGAAGCTAAAGGAGAAAACGGGAAGGAACAAGAGGCGGAAGAAGCGGGCAGGGGAATTGGGAAAGGATGTCATATACTTCCGGTTGTGTGGAAGATGTCATATTATCACATAACGGAACCAGTGGGCCAAAATCAAAGACAACGTGCATGTTTCGTCGAGTTCGCCAGACGGCGGCACTGGAGGCGAAGTTGCTGTATGTCTATAACGCTGCAATTTACGATTTCAGGCCAGTTGTTTTTAGTTTTTCATTAACTTTTTGTTTCTTTTTCTGGTTCCGTACGGTGTAGATAAGCTGGCTATCCATCAGCTATTTAGCGCACGTTAAACATATCGTATCACATCTTATGGCTGCTTATGAATCTGAGCGTCTATAACTTATTTGGATTTTGTTGCATTTTTGGAAGAATTTTGCCGAAGCGGCTGAGCGAATGAAGCTGGTTGGCGAGTGTTTGTGGACGAGTGCTGGCGATGGTTTTGGCCACCATTAGGAACGAAACAGCGAGTTCTGCGTAGCAGTAGGCTCTGTCACCAGGACTGCCGACATACTGACCTTTGGTCGTATGCTGGCTTATTTGGGTCTAAGAACCCTCGCTGGCTCAAAGCGGCGAAAGCGCTGCATAAGGGAATAAGCTCCCGCGCAAGGGACATTGCAGTCTATGCGATATCTTCTTTTCGTTTTCAGCGACACAGAGACAGCACAGAGCTGGTCAGTTAGAGAAGATGAAGTCAACCTTCTTCTTTCTGTCGCTCCAGTTTGAACATGTATCGTCGTACGAGTCGCTGCAGGATGTCTGCGTAGGAGGTGGTCGGCGCCTCCAGGTTCATGCTCAGACACGCAATCTCGCGACGTTTCTAGCAGACATCGACGACGACAACCGACAACATCAGCGTCACACGGCCGACTCGTCACGAAATATCGGCGTTAACACTGAAGTAGATTTCGAGCGGCGGTTTGGAGTGGGAAGGGACTATTAGCGTCAACGAAGTTACTATACGTCGAGCCCGGTTAGTACCGTTCGCTGGTATACCGTCTTGACATGTAATCATCCACTCAGGCCCATCATTTCTTCCTTACCACTCTGTACATCTATAACTCCCTCTCTCTTTCACTCCCGGCCTAAAACCTACCTCTTTCACAAATCCCCCTCCCCCTGTAGTTTCACTTCTTCCTCCCGGACTGCTTCTACGGACTATTGCATGGACCGTTTCTTCTGAGCTGCTCGGTTTTTGGGCCATGCGCTAGATTAAGCTGGCCATCTCGTCAGCTTTTGAGCGCACGTTAATCCATTGTATCGTATCGTATCGTATCGTATTTAGCTTTCTAGCCTCAGCGGCATGGGAAACGATTGCTGTGCGGCTGGGAAGGTAACCGTAGGTCTGGCGTCGCACTGGCCATGCATCACAGACTATGTGGTATATCTACCGACGAGCTCAACTGCTTAATGAAGGGAGATAAACACCGCGCAGACACTCCTGTATTAGTATAGCACTAATTACCTTTTTCACGTGTAGAACGTCAACTCGATGTAATCATCAGGCCTAGTATGTCTTTGACATTGTGCTGGAGGTTCGCACGGGGTGAAGGGTGCGAACAGGTGCGCCCTCATTGGACGACCACCTACAAGGGCGCGGCAATTTGATCTGTCCGTTATCCGTTATTTTCAGTGCTTAAATTATTATGCGACTTTTTCTATACTGCATCAGCGGACGACCAAGTCGCATCCCGCATCACGTTGTAAACACCACGTTACAGGCATCATTTACAGATGCCGACACTCAAACGAAGCCAACTGCCATTAGCTGTGAGTCCGGCTGTAGCTACCGTCCATATCCACCATCCACCATTGTCATGTATTATTATTACTCATTTTACCGCCCAAAGGAGGGTGGAGGGCTAAGTCGTGCTAAGCATCAGTAAATGACAGACATTGGTAATCGTGCTGATAGTTGTTACGCTATTTCACAAAGAGTCGGTAAAACGTACGTCAATGAACGTCTGTTCGTTGTCGACGATGTCCTTCGAGCACCTGCACTGGAAGATGTCATCATCGTCGTCGTCACGGTCGCACTGACACAGAGAACGCAGCCAGCGCCACGCGTAGCGACATGACTTGGGCGTTGGCACCACGTTGAACGGCACTGGAAGAGTACCTCCCTGGTCGATGTAGTTCATCCACAGGCCGGTCCGTGCGAACTTCCACTCCACGTCACAGTCCGTCTGTCTCACACGGTACACAGCATTCCTCCGACTACTTCGTCAAACCAGACAACAAAATCGCTCTTGACTCTACCCTGCCGACACATGCAGCCTGCCCGTCTATCCTTCACGAACTGTCGTAATTATAGCTACAGAGGCAACAACTACATTAGCTACGCACGCAACAACTATTTTTTTCAGTGACCAAAATTAGTTTGCTCGCTACAACGGACATATTGTGCCCAATTATAACAAATTAACAAGTGTCCAAAGTAATCTGGCAAGAGGCCGCATCGCCGTTTTGTCACCCCTCGAAGTGGTGAATTGATTCGTTCGTCCGATCTTTACCTCCATGTAATAAATAATTACTTCGACTCACATGAGTCCGACCCGAAACAACACCTCGAGCGGTTCAGCCGTTTTTTGCACAGCAGACCCGTGTGCCAACTGACACACAGACACAGAGATCACGTTACGTGCGACATCTGTAGCAATAGGCCGCATCTTTGCACTGCGTGCAGAAGATGCGGCCTGCATTCACGCAGGCCACATCCATCGCACGTCGTGCCGATATTGACGATTGAATAATCCATTTTGCTGCGTACGCCGCAGCAGAGACTCCCAATGTTTTTCAGTGGGCCGGAAGACACCCAAACTTTTTGTCCCTTTCCGTGGGGGATCTTGATCTTGGTTCTTTGTGCCAACGCGAGTCAGTACCCAAACCGCATCTCGATCAGTTCAGCCGTTTTTACAGGCACATTAGTGTGCCAAACAGACATACAGACAGACAGACAGACATATATCGCAATAGGCCGGATCTATGCAATGCACGCGATGCAGCTTAATAATAACAAATGGTCAAATAATTTGAACGAAAGGCTGCATCGCAGTCTTATCTTGTCACCCCTCGCGGCGGCAAATCCATTCGTCTGTTGTGTTCGCTGGGCAGGCACATTCGCCCGCGGTGGGTGCAATGCAGTCATGCGTAGCTACGTTATAATGCGCCGGCACGTCCCCCTCAAAAGTGCCCCATTCCCGTGGGAATCCGGACCCCATCTAATACATGGTTCCTTGGACTCACATGAGTCAGTCCCCAAACGGCATCTCGATCGGATCAGCTTATCTGTGTGCCCAAAACACACACAGATAGACAGACAGACACACAGACACACAGACCACACTACATGCGACATATATACATCAATAGGGCCGACTGTCCGATGCACTAATTAGTCACACTGCATTACAACTTTCAAAAATTAATGGTTGATGGCTATTAAAAATACTCGACAAAACGTTTTAGATTGTTGTATATATTTCTGAGATATTGGTCGAGAGCCACAAATTTTTCCTAGCCCATGATACCCCTCTGTGGGCCTATTTGACGTCGCCGTCGATTGTGACCCTATCAGGATTTTGACTCACTGTATAGTTTGGTATGATAAAACTAGCATCGGGGGATGAAAACGAACATCACAGGGTTAATAGTCATAACAAAACGTCTGATAATATGTTCGGCATGTATGACAAGGCTCAGAAGCGTGATGAACAGATACACAAACAGGCTAGACAGAATTTGTACGATAGCATACACCGCGCTTCCACACGATACGTCGCGCGGTAATGAACCGTACCGACGTGCTATGATTATCATGGATAATTCTGCCGTAACGTAATAGCACAGCGATAATGATATTCGGTGGCCAGTGACCTGGATGTCTTCGAAGGAGTGACTCATCATGGCAATAAGCATGTTGATAAGGACGATGATAATGGCGACGTGGTACAAAGCGAATAGAAACATGCCGACTCCTTCCACGACCGATGTCGCGTGGTTTCCGCCGGGAAACGTGTACGCGTATTCATTGTTCGTGTCCTTGCTCGGGTACTTTATCTCGACGCTGTTAACGCTCACCAGCCCGAACATCGACCAGAACAGACTGTAGAACGTTCGCGGCAGTCTGAACATTAAACACGCCGTGTAATAATAATAATAATAGTAATAATAATAACCACTTTGTACATCTATAACTCCATCTCTCTTTCACTCCCGGCTTAAAACCTACCTCTTTCAAAAATCCTACCCCCCTTAGTTTCACTTCTTCCTCCCGGACTGCCTCCACGGACTTTTGCCTGCACCGTTTCTTCTAAGCTGCTCGGTTTT
>Ga0209780_1005417_pt1 | contig 10080 bp, 7 predicted proteins | sample WorMetexBAHAMAS2_FD_187384 | JGI IMG/M metagenome (GOLD analysis project Ga0209780, IMG submission 187384) | Marine gutless worms symbiont microbial communities from Max Planck institute for Marine Microbiology, Germany - Inanidrilus exumae... | ecosystem: Host-associated > Annelida > Digestive... | reverse complement strand
GCCGATCTCAATATTAACCGGGTTCAACATATATGGGAGCAATTTCCTTGATGCGACCAACGCGTTTACCACTATAGGCCTATCCACCACTCGTCATATCGCCGGCGGTTAAATTATTATTAAATTATTATTAAATCACTTTAACTGAAGTGCCGGATTAAACGTCCATTCTTCATTGCCCATGGCGTAGCGGCCCATTTGAAAACCAGCTGTAAGCTTTTCTGGTGGGGTGTGCATGGGCATAACCTAAGCCAGAATGATTTTTTGTGAATTCTGAGCCACGTAAAAGGTTTTGGTGTGGCGAAAGATTACTGCGGAACCTATGATTAAACGGCCTAATCTCGCCATATTAATTGCGGATCACAAGAGGGGCCGCGTCCCAGAAGCAAGAGGATCCGTGCTGTAGGCACTGTTGAATCCGGCATTCAGTTGAGTTCACCGCCTGCGAGCGTTTCACGCATAGCGACGATGACAACAGTGGTACGTCTTGATTGCCGACATGATTATATACAGCATGATAAGAAGGTGATGAGTGTTGCCTGCGTACGTGCGTATATATGGCGTGTATACGTTTGAATGATATGTGAAGCCGAGTGTTTTCTGTGTTGTAAAATATCGTCAGGGCATTTGTCAGTTTTTAGCATTATTTTATTTCATACTGCAGTATACATGATTGGTCATGCAGACAACCGGACCTACAAATAAGAGAGAATCATGGAACACTTTCAAATAACGAACCACTTCTGTAGTATGATATACAAGTTTTCCATGATATACCTGTGTAGTTCTCTGTCGCAGACAGACAAATAATGAAGAGAAACTGAAGCCAGTTTTTTTTATAATAGACAAATAATATCGATAGAGAACTGCTCATCAAATGACGAAAAAAATGCCTGGGGATTGGCACAGTTGGGTTTTGATTTGGCCTGCATGTTCGCTACAACTACATTTTAGTTTACCATGAGACCGTCATAAATAACATGTCCAAGATGTTTGTAAAACATATGAATAAGAAATCAGCAACTGTTGGGACGCCCGAACGTGGCTAAAAGACACCCTTGGATATAGAAAAGTAAATAAGTAACAATTACTGCAGGCTAAAATTTTCTAAGTCCATAACTCCATTTCTGGTAGAGGTCTCCCTTTCCGTGGGACGGTCCGGACCGATGCATATAATGCAGAGTAGCTGTCTATTGTGATAACAGCATACCAACAAGTAGTCAAAGCATTTGCATCGCAGGGCATTTCGATTTTTCACTGGGACAATGCAATGTGACACCGAGCAGTCGAGAACATTGCAGTTGGCTGCAGAAGTGCCGCTGTCGTGCCGTTATTGAGAATAGAATTATCCCCTTTGCTGCATTTACCGCAGCAAGGATTTCCAATGCTTAGTAATGGACCAGACCACCCTAAAAGTTGCCCTTTCCTTTGGTGTGTCTCGATCCCATGTAATATACGGTTCATTAGGTATACGTGACTGCAGCTTTTAAACTGCATTTCGATCGGTTCAGCCGTTTTTGCACACTCGTGTGATCAACACACAGACAGACACTCTCACACACACCACGCTACGTGCGGCAATTTAGCAATAGGCCGCATTTATATGCATGAATGCATGCGATGCGGTCTAAAAACCAGACAGACACGCACACAACCCGCAATATATTCGCAATTTAGGCTAACTGTCACCATCCACGGTCAGCTAAGCAGTAATAAATAGCATTAATAACAAATATGCTGGAGTCATAAACATATCTGCAAGTTAACACAAACACGAACAGACTGACGTTATTATATTAACGAACAGTTATGAAATATAGTGTATAGTCCTGTGTCATCACTGCTGTATATTAAGCGTTGTTAGGCGATACTGTATCGATTTGTCCAGGAACATAACGTCAGCCTTGTTCATTTAAAATGTACATATTGCCTTTGCGCACATGCAGTTGCTGTGAAAAGCGGGAGTTATATGAAACGCCAGTCGCGATAATAACAAAATTTTGCCAGCGTCAAATGTTATTAGGCCTCTGTCATAACTTGTGTACTATACACATCCTAGTCGTCTGCAGTTGCACTGCCTCTTTCCTTTTGATAATATGTGTTGCACTTGATGTGTATGTTATCGTCATGCGTATACAATCCAAGTTTACTAGTTACTGAAGGTCATCACAATGATCGCATGCAGACCGTGCTCGAGTTATCTGGGGGTTTTTAGGGGTGGGTGGTCGGAAATAATAGGGTGACATGGCGAACGAAGAGCGTGAACCTCTGTATATGGGGGACCTAGTTGATGGGGTCTAGGCCCTGAACAGAACCTAAGGCGGGCCACAAAAGAACTAGGCACCCATACTTATGCATGCAGTCATTAGCAGGTATTTTGCCGGCATAAGACTGTGACTTTGTGCTATAAACACACTACTGCATCTGGGCCAGTTTCTTGAGCCAATATTGTTAGTCTCTATAGTGGATATAAATAATTGCACACATAAAATCTTAACCACAATGCCATAGTGATCCCCGAGGCTACTTTTCCTAATCACCTGACTGACTGCATTTTTTCCAAGCCTAACAATTTTCTGAGCTCCGCATCTTTCTTTCTTTTTTACAAATTAAGCTCAAGCTCACATATCCATCTGAATGATAATACTCATTTCTGTTCTATCCAACTTTCTCTCATAGGCTACTTCACTGTCACTGGTCAGGTCTCGCTAACGTATATCAGACTTGTAACTCTTCATGCAAAATGTGGCCTATATATAATTTGCTTTTCCATTTTAGAATAGGCAAGTATTCTCGAAACTTCTAATCCCTGCCGTCGTTTCCGAATTACGTCCTATATCATTCTGCTTCCAGCGTGTCACAGATAGCGGAACTTACGAGCCCTGCTTCTAGTTATAGTGTATAACATAACAGATTAAAGGAATACTATTATTATAGTTTCATTGGCATGCGGAATGTTAATAAACTCAAAACGGGCTTAAGCCTATTTCAAAACATCTAGAGCTCGTACATAAGCTGCTATCTTGTGTGCATGCAACTTTGCAGTGAACTGTTAGAATGATATACCGGTGACTGCAAACGAATAGTGTACGAATTGTGGCAACACGTTATAAACACAACAGTTACGTATGAACATATGAGAAATCACATCAGGATTCATGTTGACACAAGAGTAAAGTGTTCTTATGGTATGGTTTCTGTTGCAATATGTCAAGTAGGTCTAATGTCAGACATGCACAGTGCAGAATGCATCATTTGTGTATATAGACCATAATGTAAAGGCATACACAACATGCAAAGCACCGTGTTTGAACATCAAACTAGTGAAACTATATTGATATAACTGTTGGTACATTTTGAATTATTCATTGCGCACACACGTTGTTGCTGTGTATAGTGTTTCACGAATAATAAATTTTTTTGTGCATTGTATAGGCCACAACATACATGCTATAGACATGTACCTCATAGACCATATGGGCAATGAGCCATTCATGGATTTAGTAAGTAAGTAAATAAGTAAATATAATTTATCTTTGTACATTTGTTTTTATCGATAGGCCTAGGTGTCGTGTATTTTATGTATACAGGGTGTGCCAAAAAATCTCCTGTCGCTTGTGTCTTACATAGCAACAAGTAAGAGCTTTGCATTAGGTTACGCATTTTGTATATAATTTTCAAAGAAACATTTATCGCGTGTCTTTGAGATGCCTGCACTTTGACCTTTGTAAAGAGAATGGAGACATCTGCACTTTGGCGTAGTGGTAGCGCGTTGGTTTCGATCAACGAAGTTAACCTACGCTGAGTCCGGATAGTACTGGGATGGGTGACTGTGTCTGGGTTCGACTCCCGGAGGCTGCACCCAATTTTCGATATGTAACCAGCCAACTAGGTCGACTTAGCCTTCTACCCTCCATGGTACGGTAAAATGAGTACCAGCTTTAGAGCTGAGTAATAATAAATGGCGATGGTGGATGCGGATGGTAGCTGCCATTTCCGGCAGTCTCACAGTCTCAGTCGATTGGTTGGTCAGGTTGGCGGCCACCTCGGCGCTGAGTCTGCATTCATCAAATAAACCAGGTAAACTCTCGCAGTGGCTTTGCCATGACAACAACACCATAAATATCATATCGGTTATTATTATTATTATTATTATTATTTTAAACACAGTATATAGGCCTATCCATCAGTTTTAAAGCATGATAGACATCATGGTTCAAAGGTTATCACAGACGTTTCAGAGGGCTTTAATGAGCAGGACCAACGGCTTCCAAATTCTGCTGATTTGAACCAACTCGACTATCGCGTCTCGGGTGCAACTCAGGAATGCACCACACCACACTGTATAGCTGAAGCATAAGACGACGTTCTATTCTGTTCTGTTCTATAGCCGTACTTGATCCGAGGGTTGGCCACATCACCATGGACGTACTTTCTCCATTCATCTTAGTTTTCTGTCATTCTTATTGACTCTTCCACCGGTAGTCATGTCCATGTATTGATGTAGTCCATCCAGGCTGTGCGTGGTCTTCCTCGCAGGCGTGCACCTGGCATTGTTCCTTGCATTATCTCTTACTCCAGGCAACTCCCTTGTTTCCTCATGGTGTGACCACAGTATATGCAAGCTTCCTTGCTTTGACAGTGTCTAACAGTTCCCTCTTTACTGCAACTTTGTTAATAGCCCATCATTTGTTTCCTTCGCTGTCCACGAAATCCGCAGTATCTTTCTCAGCCCTTTCATCTCAAAGGCGTCAAAACGTACTTCTTGATTCTTCCTGAGGTCCAGCTTTCACAGCCGTTATACATTGCTACATGCCACACTATCGCTTTCATTAGTCGTATCTTCGAAGACGACGACAGAGTCGAAAATCTGCCTGCGTGTATATAGCCGATTTGAGGTGATCTGCAACAGCAGCCAATCAATGTGTAAAAATTGTATAGGCTATATACTTCAGAAAGCGACTAGCAACATAAGTGAAAGCCAACAGTGAAGTTGGCGAACATTTCGAGCGTGGCATTAAAAGGTCACCTATTCCTTCACCTATCACATCTTCCTCTTTTGTTTCACCACTCTGCTCATCCCTAACTTCATCTCTCTCTCTTTCACTCACGGCTTAAAACCTACCTGTTTCACAAATCCTACCTTACGTAGTTTCACTTCTTTTTCCCGGACTGCTTTTACGGACTTTTGCCCGCTCCGTTTTTTCTGAGCGGTTTTTGTTTTTAATTTTTCCTTATTTTTGTTTCTGTGCCATGCGCTAGACTAAGCTGGCCATTTTAGCAGCTATTGAGTGCACGTAAATATGTCTTACCATCATATCGCCAGCTTTTGATACATGTGGCATGCGGTGTCAAATTGGCTACATAGTGTTCGTCGATTATCTTAAGCAAGCTGTTTTGAATTCTGTTGTGCTATGTAGACCGCGTATAATGCCGTCAGTATAGTGCATCAGCTGAGTGCATATAAGCATCTATATATTAAAAGAGGACTGTCGCTCTGCGTGGCCACGGGCGTGGCTTGGATGGACGGACGATCGCTACGGCCGTCGGCTTGCCCGAGCCAACAAGCCAAAATCGCGCGTTTTTGGCTCGTATACTTTAAAAATTCAAAGACACGTATAAAATTTCATGCATAGACTCGTTGCTAAACTAAGCAAAAAAGCCGATGACTACTTTCAGGCACACCCTGTATACAAGTAAATGTTGGGTTGTAATCGCGATCAATGCATCGCAAACATGTTGTACATTAACAGTAAGCTGCATCGACAATGGATCGCTTTTAGTATATGTATATAAAGCTATAGGTAGCTAACCGGTTAGCTTCATCAGCACATTGTGTTCTGTGTCATTTGTCAACTTTTTAGCGTGCTCATATAGATTTTTGCTGTCGGAACAGTTGACCTACTTAGCTATACTCACCACAGATTCTAAATAATCATATAGAAATAGCTGCATATACTGCATCCTATATATTTCTCGAATCGTAAGTCACATATTTCCTTCATGTGCACATATTATATAGTATGCCCCGCGTGGCGGCGTGGCGTTGTGGTAGCGTCGTTGGTCTAGATCAACAAGGTTAACCTAGGCTGAGCTCGGTTAGTACTGGGTTGGGTGACCGTGTTCGGGTTCGACTCCCGGAGGCGAAACTTTATTTCGGTATGTAACCAACCACCCAGGTCGACTCAGCCTTCTACCCTCCGTGGGACGGTAAAATGAGTACCAGCCAAAGGGCGGTGGTGCTTAGCGGCTGGGGAGTAAAGGCAAGCATAGTGTAATTTGCAGGTAAAACTGTGTGATGCCTTGTTTGAGCGCATTAGAGGTAGTTACGATGATGCGCTATACAAATCGACATATATAATACTTTACTTTACTTTACTTTACTTTGTTAAGTTGTGCCACGTTAATACGTCTCGTGCATGGCACTAAAAGTTCTATAGCTTTGAATAAAAGCAAATCCACTCCCATAGTCCCTCAAGAATCAAGAATAAAGGTTAGGTGCTGAGCTGATCTCCGGTTTCCTAGGCAGACAGAGCCCACATGTGATATTGCCATTTTGCCATCACTTTCTGCATACTCGTGGTTACACTTTTTGAGCTTCAGGGTGTTACCAATTTATATACCGCTTGATAAACATAAAACACATTATTATTATTATTATTATTATTATTATTATTATTATTATTATACGGTTGATGACGCACGATGAGTCATCCATAAGTAAAGAATCGCAAGTGCGATTTACGTCACGGATCAGCAGTAATGTGTGTGAACGACTTGTTATATATGAGGTCACTGCATGCAAGACTGCGAAACGCCCGGGATCGAACCTGCGACCTCTCTCCATAGAATAGATCGCTATCGTCATAATCCAACATACTCTACATATTGTGTCACCACGGCGTGACCACGCTATGCACATAAAGTTATTATGCTTACTGTTCCGACTATAAACAGTCTTCAAAGTTGACGGTGATAGTATTGACGAACTGCAAATGCTTGTATAGCATATGCTCGACAATCGATCGACGTTGCATATTCTCATGTGCACGAGTACGACATTGTGATGTTTCGTTTTGCACATGAGCGTACGCATGTATGAACTGATAATAAACGGTGATACAGGTTAACAGATGAAGTTTTGGATTGATATTGGTTCTATAGACCTAGATCAAGAACATGCTAATGAATTATATAGACCTATAGTATAACTACAGTTACCACTTAATAAATTCAAAGTAAGTAACAAAATACGTGACTGCCTTTTACCTTCAATTTAATTACGACAGCTGTAGAGGATAGGCCTATCTTGTATCTTTTCCAACGAATACTGATGTTGTTGAATATTCCATTTTTATATGCACGTGCATTTAGCGCCATTGAGAATGAGCTCATTGTAATTTACTATAGTTTAAAGAAGCAGCCACAATAAATGCTTAAATAATTTATAGAAGCTATATACCGTATAACAAAAGATTTACAGGCCTAACTGGAAAACATGGATAGCAAACAATAGATCGGAAAACACTAAACAGTGCCGCCGTCGACCTATAGACAAGATATCGCCTATACATGAATAAGATGTAAGTCTATCTAATGAAATAAGAGTGTGAAGTTAAGGGAAAATGAGTTCAGTAGCCATTTCAGCATATATTTTCAGCAAAAAACAAGTGACGCTACTGATGATGATTTAAGCAGAAATACTGAAGAATAAGGAAAGAGGTGTCGACAGACGATCAACAAGCAGTTGTAACATGATAGTGGAAAAACAAGGTGCATCTTACTCAAAGGAAGCGATAGGTAATTATATCCTAACTTCAAAACAGTAAATTTATCTTTAAAAATTACGTATTCATACCATTAAAACCATTTTAAAAAATTAAGACACGAAAAATAGTCGTGCCACAATTAAATCTAAACCTTTCTGTATATACTTTATAATTTATTAGCAGATGCCACAGTAACTAACGAAAAGCAACTAAAATCAATATTCGAATACCAAAATATTTTGGTTGCTATATATAAAGCATCAGGTGACCGTTGCTTCTGAACTTGTGACGTTATGCGTTGAAGTCATCAAAGGCCGTTTTGAGTACCGTCAACAGAATAAATTCGCTGTACGTCACAATGTCAGCTATACAAAACACACACATGACAATTTATTTATTTCGGTGTTTTTATTATGTGAAATATTTGAAGAATACTTGGCCACACCTGCGTATATACACACTTTTTACATTATCGTCATATCATCATCATCATCATCCTCGTCGTCGTCATCATCAAAGATATTAATATATAATCTAATAACGTCGACAGCATTTGACAACAACCAAAATAAAAACCGACATCGTCAGTAGGCCTACGGTGTGCATAACATGAAGACAAAGGGGTCAATAAACTTAAAGATCATGGAGCCAATAGGAGTAGCAATAGCGAAACGTCATATAGTTTCGATCCGACCTCTTTGAGAAATGAATGTAACTGAGAAGAGAAGATGCATGTAGCCTACATATATACCAGGCATGGTCGTCGCTTAGAATAAACTCGATAACGGCAATCAGGTGAATAGAATGTGCATGACTCTTATATCATGTCGCATATAGCAAAAAACATTAAGACGTCAACATGCATCGAGTATAGGCAGTCAGCAAGCTCGTCTATTCTCACCCAAACCTGGTCGGGTTCCACCCCCCACTTTTTTCCCTCCGTTCTGTTTCTTTTCTTTTCATGTCTTCCCTACCTTCCTAAAGTCCAGGTCTGAAAATGCGCTGTAAGCTGTCCCGGGGAAGGGGGCAAGGTGACAAGTACTAGCCTATACAACGCATTGTTTCGTATTTTAAGCTCGGAAATCAAGGCTGCGTGGTGACAGCGCTTTAGTTAAGTAGGGCAGCTTCACCTGGAGTTGCATTTTGGTGAAAGTAAGCGCATAAAATTTATCATGACATTATCACGAATGAAAATATGTTAACCTTTTAATAAATATGTTCCAATTTTGAGAATGGTAGCTTTATACTCGCTTAAATTTATGCCTGAAATTCACGTTAATGCATATAAACAACAATTGTCTACTAAAATACTTGAAGGTATACAAATGTATAATTACATAGGTCTATATGTATCAAGTATGTAAATACCACGCAATGTTTGACATGCATTACACATGCAAACGTATAACTTTACAGTATCCTTTGTGATTCATGCTGTTAGTTGCAATGTACATAAGAAAGCTGGACATTTCACATTGTGGAAGTAATGAATGATTATAACATGGACGAAGAACCCGCATGGCGGAAATTAAGAACCATCAATTATATAATCATTAATATACTATTGGATTTTTTTGTATATATTGAAGCCATTAAATCTTTCGGCTGATGATATGTGAAGTTGAATTTATTCGACAAATGCGACCGCACACTATAAGCATAAAGTGAAATATTTATTATTGCGCATTTAGTATATATCGATTAACCAATAACATTGTTTTTATAAGCGTGCAGTGAATATACTGCATGAATTATGTCATTTATATCTTTATGTTTTCAGTTGCTAGATGAGGCTACATTTAGGCCGATTGTAAAGGGTAAACCAAAAAACTGCACATTTTAATACGCTATATCGATGCAACCGTTAATGAAATGGTTTCAGTAAAATGTTCACAGTATTCATAAAACTGAAGATTTAAATGCAGTTTTTTGCAGTTGTTATATATTCGTTGTAAATCAGCTCAATACCCCAAAAGTTATTTTCAAAGTTTACTGTGTTTATGTTCAGCTTTGCAGTGTTCTTTCATTATTGTGATCAGCAATAACTTACGAGGGGTGTTCAAAAAGTTCGTAGACTGACACAGTTAGACACAAGATATCTACGTCATATTTTGTCATTTTTAGCGAACGTGAACTTATGTTTAGGTTCGCTATATGGTATCGCCGTTCCGTCTGTCGTCTGTCTGTCTGTGACGTTGGTGCACCCAACACACAGCCGGTTGAAATTTTCGGCAATTTTTCTTCGGCATGGTACCTTGACCATCCACTGACCTGCATTGAAAATTTTACGGAGATCGTCACAGGGGAACCC
>Ga0209780_1005416_pt1 | contig 10081 bp, 6 predicted proteins | sample WorMetexBAHAMAS2_FD_187384 | JGI IMG/M metagenome (GOLD analysis project Ga0209780, IMG submission 187384) | Marine gutless worms symbiont microbial communities from Max Planck institute for Marine Microbiology, Germany - Inanidrilus exumae... | ecosystem: Host-associated > Annelida > Digestive... | reverse complement strand
CTGCCTTACCCCCGAGGGATCGTTAGTTAGTTAGTTAGTTAGTCAGTCAGTTAGTCAGTCAATCAGTAAGTCAGTCAGTTATATAGTTTGTTACAGTGGCGGATCCAGGATTTCCAAACGGGGGGGCAAGGTCGAGCGCCGAAGGCGCGAGGATCGAGGCGCCGAAGGCGCCGAGTGGCCGAGCGCCGCAGGCGCGAGTATCGAGACGCCGAAGGCGCCGAGGGAGTGTGGTTTGGGGAGGGGGTGTCCCCCTCCCCAATGGAGGAGAGGTATGGGGAGGGGGCATCGCCCCCTTTGAGTCTGAAAATGGCGACTTTTAGTTCATTCTGGGCGCTATTCTTACAGTTCATTTTCATTCTTCCATGGACTGTTTAAAGCGTTTTAGACGCCAGAAACCGTTGCCTGTTGGAAAACGTGCTGTTGCGTGTATGCAGATAGCTCTAGGCGGCAAAACAAGCGTGTTGGAAACTACGTTGTGATTTATGCAAATAAAACTAGCTGGGGTTAGGGAAGGGGGCATTGCCCCTCCCCAGAAAATTTTTCGATTTTGAGTCTGAAAATGGCGACTTTTATTGCATTCTGGGCGCTTGCCCACGTGGTGAGGGGGGCATGGCCCCTCCCGGCCCCCCTTGGATCCGCCAGTGGTTTGTTAGTTTGTTAGTGACACTAGGCCTCGTCGAATGCAGGAGGTAAACAGCTTGTGCACAGATAGCCGAGCACTTCGAGCCGAATACTGTATTGTGGGCATTCACACAATAGCCATCTAATTATATTATATAATTAGCCCGCCCGGCATCCCGATCCCGCCGGGGGGATTATGTTTTACCGATGTATGTCGTCCGTCATTCGACAACGGGTGGACGTATCGCAACGTCGATTGTTGCGTTAACTTCGGTCAAGGGATGTTGCCATGACAACCAATTTTGTGCCGCGAGATGGAGACAAGTTAGCATACGCAGCGTTTATTGTTTGTGTTGGCATTTTACAACGGATGGGAATATCATAATGCCGATTCTAGCGTTAACATCAGCGATGATTCCTCTACATGTGACAAAATTTCGTAAACTTTGATGCAGTAACCCTTGAAAACTTTTTGCCTATTTGCATGGGTGAGTGGGTGCACACATGGCCAAAATACGCATGTTTCTGATGTTTCCACCAGAGTGCCTGTACAGATCTTCGCCAAACTGTCAGGAAATATACAGGGTTAACCTGGCTTCATAATAAATAACTGATTGCGGCGGCTTGCTGAAGGGACGTTGCTATGGTAACCGATTTTTGGCGCGTGTTGGCAAAAATCGACACTACCCGTCTTCATTCTGTGCGCTGGCATTCAACAACGGCTGGGATTATCGCAACGCCGATTGTTGCATTGACATCGACGATAATTTCTCTACGTCCGCAAAAAAATTCGTCAACTTTGGTTCAATAACCCCTGAGATCTCGTGGCGCTTTTGCATGTGTGGTGAGTGAACGTAGGTGACAATACGCTGTGCGCTGGTTTTTAAAGGTCATTCGCTAGGTGGCAGCAGCAAAGCCAGTCTGTAAGTAAGTAAGAAATGCACTGTCGCGTTTGCTCATGCCGGGCGTTGGGCTTTGCCCAGCTTTCTAGTTATATTAGTAATCGATTAACAAGTGGACTACTTCAATATAGAGAAAGGGGAAGGGACGTGCCCGCTGTTTACACTGTAACCTGTTTGAATACGTGAATATAGACTGTAACTGTCCGACGAACTTGAACTAAGTTACCTTTACCTGTGTTCGACAGATCGCGGTAGATCACTGTGTTATTGTTCGTTGTAAGTGAGTATCTGTTGATAGTGTGATCAACGCCATCCGTCCAGTAGATCAATTTGGTGGTCGGGTCGTAAGCCACTGCTGTCGGGTTAGACGCAGCCCCGAACGGCAGAAGTTGAGCCGTGGCACCGCTGGTTGCGTCCACCTGATAGATGTTTCTCAGATGTAGATCAGTGACGATGAAAAAGTTGTCGACATTCGGCAGCGGTCCTATCAATCAATCAATCAATCAATCAGTCAAATTAGTAAAAAAAACAATACGACCAGAAACGGCAATTTACATCACCGTAAGCTGAATAACTATTGTTAATACTGATAAACGGGGATAGCGTGTAGACCAAAACGTCTGCATTAAACAAAAAACGTACTCAATCAATCAATCAATCAATCAATCAATCAATCAATCAATAGTTTCTTTAATAAAAGCTAGCATACGCAACTTGTACAATACAAACACAAATATAAATAAGAAAAACGATAACAAAACACAAATGTCAATAATACTTTTAGAACATTGTGCATGTGTAAGTTGTCAATTACTGTTTTTATAGAGTATTCTTCTTAAAAAGTCTTGTTGGTTTGTAGGTTGTTTTTGTTATAAGAGATCAGTTGTAGTTTGCGACTTTGGGCTTATAACTCACTATATCTTAAAACACTGTTGAGAAACTGTCCAGATGTATGTACACTATGCAAACATGCTTACCGCTCGACACTATCCTAGCGCGGTGTATGTGACTATCTATTTCCATGGTCAGTGCGTGTGTCTGTCATACGCCGGTGTTCTATCAAAACAGCTAGGCCTAAAGACATCATCACGCAAACAAAGCCATTTTCGAGAACAACGGCGTTCGATCGTGGACACTGCTACGTTCAAGATGAGTAAGCAATGAAGAAGTAAGCATGGCCTACAGGGCTCCCAGTTTTCTGATGCCAAAGATCTCGCTGAAATTCCAATAAGGTCACCCAAAATGGGTCGCCAAACACGTTGGGTCGGAAAACGTTGCGACTTCCGGGCCGGGCGCGTGGGTATCCGGGCGGCCGACACTGCACGGCGGACCAGTACGGTTACGACCCGTTAGGGCGACACCTTGTTGAAAGTGAAAACGGTGTTTTAGTTTTACATCTGAAAGATGGATTTGGCTTTTTGTATCGCTATAATTGCGATAGCGAATTCTCCGCGAATTTAGCATTTTGTGCCGCAAATGGACCACGAATTTCCCGATTTTCGGCGCGAGAAATTGACAGCCATATGCATAAACATCGTTACTCGGGAGCAGGTTAAATATTTCGGGATTTCGCTATGGGTAAACCCCATATTGTGGAATTTGTGTCGCGTCTCAATTCTCCTGGAGTTAGACTAACACTTACCTGTAAAGACGGCACGCAAATTAAACTATTTCCAATTTCCATTAGCTGTGTCCTCTGGTGTTACCCCCGACATATGCCAGTACTAGTATAAATCTCTTTCGCAAGAATTCTGCGTAGTCTGTTCTCTTCTCAGCTCCATAATTTAAGCCGTGTTCGTCTTTGTACTTTATTGCTTTTTTTTTGTTCCGACTATTAGTGTCCTTCCTTGTTTTTTACACTGTGCGACTACTGCTAGGCTTCACAATAGGTTGCCGTATTTAGGCCTATACAGTCAGCTACATTGAAATTTTACAGACGTACCGTATTTCCTCTAATAGAAGCCGGGTCTCAAATACAAGCCGGGTCTCTAACAGAAGCCGGGGGTCTAAAAGACGAATATCATAGAACTAATTGCGCATCCCTCGTATAGCACTGTGGTGCATTGCGTCATCCGTGCGTAATTGCATGATTAGCATTTATAGCAGAACGGCGGTATGGCCCTCCGGGTATTTCGCTTTGCAGTAATAAATATGAAACCAAGAATCTTGGTGTTTTAAACAATGTCATCTTCATCGGTAAACCGGGTTGTTCTAATAGAAGCCGGGTCTCTAATAGAAGCCGGGGGTCTGACACTATTGTTCTAATAGAAGCCGGGGGCTTCTATTAGAGGAAATACGGTTGTGGTAGTGTTGTAAGACGTCAGTTACCGTATTGTACAGGTGACATTCCACACAGCACAGACACATCCTCATTGTGGTAACAGTTGGAAACATTCCATCCTACAGGTGGAAACTGGTAACAGTCAGCTAGTGAACTCTCGTTGCCTATACAGGCCAAATTGTCCAACCAGATAGGACCTGTCCCTGGCCCGTACCGAGTGCCAATTACCATGCCTCTGTATCTACAATACATGCAACATAATGTATACAGCTGAGTGACTGACTGATTGATTGATTGATTGATTGAGTTTTGCGTCCCATCCAACACAAAATAATTTCGCAGACGTTCTTCCCAGCCAACTACTTGGCTTACGACTGAAAAACTAAATCAAACACAAGGAAAACAAACATGTAGGCTATCCATAACAAAATATACTACAACATAAAATTAACACCAAAAAACTAAAGCCGGGTTTGGTCGCCTCTAACGACCTCCAGCCTGGAAACGGAACGGGTCTATTCTGGAAGGAGGAGATAAGTCCGGAAATAAATGAGTACCCGGTAAGGAAGTAAAAGAATAAGTACGGAAGAAAGTGTAAGTAAGGAAGGAAGGATGTGGATGTACCATTGACTTTATTGCAGTTACTACACCAATGCACCATTACCGCAGTATATAAAGCGACTTAGGCGCCTTTTAGTACAAGTAGCTCAGCGGTCGCTGACAAACCCGCACGAAGCGCTGCATCACAGCAAACAGCAAAATTTTTAAACAGTCACGTGACCATAACCACACCCCTTTTGTGGGTGATATGCCATCACACTGTTGCTAGAACTGATATAGCCTGACAACTTTAGGTTCAGCCGTTCCAGTGATATTATTGGAGCCCCAAATTGTAATGGGTCACGTGATCTGACCACACCCCTATCAGGGACTTGCACATTAAACCTGTACATCACATTGGAAGTTTTTTGCGATCATCAATTACGAACATGCATAAGGCAACGCCACATGTAGAATTTGAGGTGGTTTAACGTGCTTAGGGGTCACTCAAGGTCATCCGCAACATAACCATTCGATAAAACGCATACGACTTTCTATTCGAATTTAATAGAAACTATGAGGCTATCTCGTACCGTTTTCGAGATATTATCGCTTATTTTCCAAAAATTAAAGAGGTCACGTGACAGTGATCACGTTCCTTTCAGGGACAATTTGTCGTCAGAAGGCTGGGACTTGCTATGATCAACATGTACACCAAATTTGAAGTCTCTAGCGTAAGCCGTTCCAGAGGGGACTAAAAGTTTAAAATGGGTTACGTGACGTGGCAACGCCCATTTCAGGGACATTTTGTCATCCGTAGGTTGGGACTTGCTATGTTCAACCCACACATTAAGTTTGAATTGTCTACGATTACCTGCAACGAAGAAATAAAAGGCAACGCCAAATGTAAAAATACTCGTTTTGAACCACCCTTTGGGGACTTAGGGGTAACGTACACGGTTCATCTATGGCTCGATGGAAAGCGCGTTGTCGACCTCTTATTAGCGATAATTGAACTTTTTCGCTATCTCTCGTGGCTGCGGCACGATTAATCGAAATCTGTCACAATCGGCGTTTTCTGAAGGGGTGGGTCAATTTGAGCGCAAATTTCAGGTAGATGTGGACGTTGCCCGCAATCTGTCTATGGATCTTTAGATAGAGGAATGATGTAGCTACAACTATGCCGCTGGAAGTTTTCATACAATGAAACTTTGTAGCAGACTTTTTTTGACAGAATTTGGAGTTTACTGGCAAAAACTGAAAATCGCGTGCCACCCTATGGGGACTTAGTGGTAACGTACTGTACACGGTTCATCTATGGCTCGTTGGAAAGCGCGTGGTGGACTTCCTATTAGTGCTAATTGAACTTTTTGCCAACTCTCACGGTTGAGGCGCTATGAGCGGATATTGGTCGAAATTGTGGTGTTCGAAAGGGGGTGGGTGGGTCACTTTGATCGCAAATTTCAGCGAGAAGGCACCACCGTCCACCAACGACTCTTGGCGTCAGAGAGAGTCCTGGGCTATCACGCTTGTTTTATGACGCTTTGAAGACGTCAATACCAACCCGAATCCAAGACTATTGCAGGCAACGGCAGCATCAATGTAGTTGAAGTGATCATCGCAGACTGTTCCCCAAATTCCTCTGTAATAGACCTCCAGACGTCCCTCGCTGCTTGTCCCTCCCGCCAACCTGACACGGACACCTGAACATCAGCACACAGTCGAATGTAGCAAGACCTCATAGTTTTCTCGCTTGCCTTCGTACAAGATAAATTAAAGATGATCTGGAGCTTACACAGTCCCTCCTATATGGGCTAGTCGCCACGACTAGGCTCTCAGTTTACCCGAAATTCTTACTGCTATAAAGAGCATTTGTGTTACCCGAGACATTGAAACTATACGATGCGAAAGTATTTAGCGTTCGCTTAAAGATAAGTATTTCTATTTTCTTCTAACCATAACATGTGGCCCCCAACAGACCTGCAGACCTGCATACAGTAAACCACAGATTGAGAATTCGTGACTACAGGTTTTAAAATTCGTTAAAATTCGCGAATTTTACGTAATTTTTAAAATTCGTAAAAATTCGTAAAAATTCGTTTTAGTAGGTATCACTAGAGAGAGGATTAATTTTCAGTGTACGTACTTGATTGCACGCCTTAGTTTCTGTGCATTGTTTCTGCATGCAAAGTTCACAAATAATGTGTAAGGTTACTGAACGAATTTTATTTTTAAAATTCGTTGGCATTTTTAAAATTCGTACAAATTCGTGAATTTTAAGAATTTTTTAAAATTCGTAAAATTCGTATTCTCAATCTATGCAGTAAACTTGTTTACGCCGCTGACGACATGCTATTCCAAGGCATCATTTCAAATGACATTCGTGTTCCGTTTAGCCTTCTGCGACCAAAATCTGACAATCATGAACACACACGGAATTGATAGGGGTGGAAACTTCAGTAACGTTCTATACGCCGCATTACCGGTAGATCGTCCTTCTTTACCTTTCCCTTAATTGGACAGCCAATCAAGAACTCGAAATTCTCTCAGCTGAAATATTCTTCTGCTTAACATTTCTCCTCTAAACTGATCCATTTATACCATATTTTGCGAATTATGTCCATTTCTTGGTTATTGCCTGTCTTTAAGTTGCTTCCGATATTAAGCTTTTGGACGTTCTAGTTTATTACCCAAAAGTTAAACCAACTGAAAGTTATCGTTACTTCTCAGACGAGCTGCGACTTTCCACGTGCGTTTCACATAATGCGTCGTGCGTCGTACTGTAAAAAGCGATCATGCAACGTGCACCTTTTTAAGTGGCTTGTTATCCGAGATTAATACTTCTCAATTTGTCCTGGTTAATGTATGTAGCAAATTTGAAGTTTCAGGAAATTTTGCTACTAATTATGATAAAAAAACTTCACGTAATTATACCTTCAGAACTGGTGCATGGCGCAGAAGTGAGAAGAATGATGGTCGTCAACGTCAAGATCAGTAAATCACCGACAGCAGTAGATCTATGGCTGGACCATGACGGTTTCCTGCCATGAACTGCCATCTCTTCTTGTTGCCACATCTACAACACTACAGCTTAACGTACATTCGTGGATTAAAACGGTCGTTCTCATGATGTTGCGTAGCCCGGGACTAAGTCTTAATCAGCTGAACTGTGTTTTTTCATGCTCTTATTGTATTCCTTATATCTTATGCTCTACCCGCTTAGTATGTCTTTCTTGCTACAGGCCAGTATTCCAAAATTAACGCTTTTTTGAAGCGAGCACACTAATATGGTTTTAGTACAAACATCGTTACCACAGAAGAATTATTGTCTATAGTCAAGCCATTACTCTGCATCGGCGTATGCCAAATTTATCATACTGTCTGAATACATTGTTGCCGTCTGTAAAAGACGTTCAGTATTCACTTAGAATTAATGGCACTACTGCTATAATAGCCCACAGTGTAAATACAGTCTGTTCAAATGATCCTTTATTAACTGGTGTTTATTCCGTGGTCTTATGTCGTAAACCATGCCTAAATCATCACATTAGTTGTTTGTGTTTTTAGACATCTGTCCTTGATTTTTTGTTTCTATTTGTGCATTTACACTGTGTGATATTCTGTTTCGTAATATAATCTCGCGCATTTGTTGCTCGATTCTAATAAAGTAGGCCCCTAATCAGTATCAGCCCCCGCCATGAGGGTGCCATTAAGATAATATCATCGGCGTAGGGCCTATACCAGGATATTTACAGATGTACCTAGTATATTGCAACCAATCTTCGACAAAACAACTTGCGACAACATTACGTGCAAATAACCAGGGCAACAACACGCCGCTTTGCCTGGTAGGCCTATACCATTACTGGCAGCCATGCCACGCACGACTGCATGCTTGTCGTTTACTATACAAGTAGGACAGTAATCAATTAGTATCAACTTTATTATCAAGCAGTTTATGAAACAATTTTAGTAGCTCAAATATAGGGCTTAGTGTAAGAAATTAATGATCTAATCAATCAATCATTCAAACAAACAATTAATTGACTAACCATGCAGATAACAGAGCCAGTGTGCGAAAGACGAGCGAAAGACGCCACAGTTCAGTGAGTCCGGTGTGCTCTCTCGCTGCTGCACGACGAGTGTGGTCGCTGGTCCAAAAGGTGCAGTATGACGTTTTCGGCGACTGGTGCAAGTGGCGCGGTGGCGCAACGGGTAGAGCGTTGGACTTGCCATCAACAGGTCGTGGGTTTAAATCCTACTCGGGGCAAAAGCTGCATAACAACCATGGGCAAGTTGTTCACACGTATGTGCCTCTGTCACCAAGCAGTATAACTTGGTGTCGGCCAAGTGGCGGTGACTGATGCTCTGCGGCTGGGAAGGTAACCGCAGGCCTGGCGGAAAGTAATGGCAGCCTACCGCCGGGTGGATGACTTATAGTCACCTGCGGGCTGACTGCCTGTACACCGGGATCAACTCGCGCGGGCCCAACGCTCGGTAACGAGTATGAGAGTATGGGAAGCCTTTACCTTTACCTCACCGAAGCCACAAATGTGTACATACAGAGGTGGTGTAGCCTAAGTAAACGCAGGCTTGCACCACGTAATGCCTTCTATGTAACATAAACCAGACATACATTGTTTTGTTTCCGGTTTCAGAACAACTAAAATATGCTTTTAAATGTGTTAGTTGTATTACAATTTATACACTGTTCTGGGACTGAGTTCCAGTTGTTAATCACTCGGTTACTTACTAAAATTTAGTAATATCGTCGTTAAAAAGTTGACGTTCGCTATCTCATCTCCTGATGAGTTCTTGTTTTAGTTCGTCTCCAGCTCTTGCATTTTTAGCGCCTCGACTGTTATAGCATAGCACCAACAAGGATTAAAATTCAGGACTGCTTTGTATTTTTACTAGAGTTTTTGAGCCCCTCCTGCACAATCAAACGAATATAACGCAGACAGATCATTTCAATATAAACTTAATATAAACTTAATATAAACTTTCTAACGTATACACCGAACCTTCTTCCGAATATAAAGTTTTTTCATGCCCTCTCAGACCATCAATGTGAAGGTCCAAAAATAAATCTATACTAATATCATAACTGTCGTTCATGATTTTGTATATGCTTCAATTAAATCGCTTACGATTCTTCTTTTTAATAGAGTCAAACCTATTGTGTGTAGTGTAGACAATAATAATTAGATCTATATAAATATGGCTATGCTATTGCTAAAACTTTTAAACCGTCAGCTTACGATAAATGAAATGATCTGTCTGCGTTATATTCGTTTGATTGTGCAGGAGGGGCTCAAAAACTCTAGTAAAAATACAAAGCAGTCCTGTATTTTAATCCTTGTTGGTGCTATGCTATAACAGTCGAGGCGCTAAAAATGCAAGAGCTGGAGACGAACTAAAACAAGAACTCATCAGGAGATGAGATAGCCAACGTCAACTTTTTAACGACGATATCGCACACACGTAGGCCTACTTCAAAACACCGAAAAAGAGACAAACCCACTTCGTTTAACAAATTAGACGATAGATAGGCAAGTACTGCGCATGAAGTCTTGAATTTTAGCATCTGCTAGCCTACAGAATTTCCACTTCGCAGTTATATAACATACCGGTGGCGTCGCGCGGTCCCTCTGCAGACGTTTACTAGTAGACAGTAATCGTAAATTGCCCATAGTTATGGCTTTGTTAACCACTTTTAGGCAATGTGCCCCGGACA
>Ga0209780_1005415_pt1 | contig 10081 bp, 10 predicted proteins | sample WorMetexBAHAMAS2_FD_187384 | JGI IMG/M metagenome (GOLD analysis project Ga0209780, IMG submission 187384) | Marine gutless worms symbiont microbial communities from Max Planck institute for Marine Microbiology, Germany - Inanidrilus exumae... | ecosystem: Host-associated > Annelida > Digestive... | reverse complement strand
GTTAAAAACATAATAATCAAGACCAATAATGCTATTATACTGTACTTAGAAGGAACGTTATGAAGAATCATAGATTTATATGTCCGAGGCGGCCATCTTGGCGGCCATCTTAGATTTTGAAAAAGCCACGCGGGTGGCGAGCGGCCACCCGAGCTAAATTTCATTGAGACACTTAGAACTATTGAAAAAAGCAAAGAAACGATTGTTAACGGACCAAACAAGGTTATGGGTCCTGCCACTGGACTATGGTACGTTAGCTAAATCATAAACTTACCTTTCCTTTACCTTTGCCGACAGCTGCGGGTTGGTAGTAGTTAGTGCCGGGATCGAGGTCCAGCGTACAACGTTCTTCAACACTGTGGCAGTAAGCTACTCCCACGTTGACCAGCTCGCTCTGTCATCAACCACACAACACATCAGTCGATGGGAGATAAACAGACATTATTTTCAAACAACAAACACCTCCTCGTTTTAATGGTGAACGTGAATTAGCCCATTCCACCTTGGCTTGCTTCCTCTGATTTTCTGGTAATCAACACTTGGCTCAGTGGCACAAGTTTTTAAGGGTCATATGCTCTTCATGTCATGCAGTCAACAATGTCAGAGCACTGAAGGAAGTAACAAAATCATCTGTTGACCTCATTCTTTCATATTATATCACCGGACTCCTAAGTAGAGTTAGGACGATAGCAGTAAAATTCGATAGTTCAATAGTTGATAGTATCAGTCAAGACAACTGTTCAATGCGATGGTTATGCGTCAGCTTTTACAGCGTCATTTTCAAGCGGCAATGTTCAATAAAGAATAGTAATTACTAATTTAACAAGGTGTCACCCTAACGGGGCGTAACCGTACTGGCCCGCCGTGCAGTGCTGGCCTCCCGACCGTTCACACGGCCGGGCCGGCGGCGGCCGACTGCCCACGCGCCCGGCGGCTTTACAGATGACGACAGACGACGACGACAGACGCCAGCAAGCAAAACAATAGGTGAACCAGTAATAAGCTGCTTCAATCAGAATTTCACAACATAAATTCAATCTGAAACAGAATATATTTAGAATAACCAGGCCGTCAGTTCACAAATTCACAACAGAAATTCAGCCACCACAACACGTTGCCCTATCGGGTAAACAATCGCACAAAAACTATCCAGTACGATGGTTGTGCGATAGTCCGACTATCGCCCAATGCGATAGTACGATGGGACTCTACTTGTAAAGGAAGGGGCGATGCTCCTTTAACACCATCTCTACAATGCATCCCAGTAACATCTTAAACAAGAAATAATCAGTAGCAATCAGCTACCAATAACTGACAAGTGGCTACAGTGCAGTGCAAAGTCAAGAGTAAAATAAAACAAACTAGACGGAAAGTACTCTGAAAGAGTACAAATCCCCGCGAAAGCATTTTTGTCGCCAACACTTGCCACTCCTACTATTTTGCTGCTTCCGAATTTCCAGACGGAGCTATTTGTAAACAATCGCCGGTTGTTGTAAACAATCGCCGGTTTACGGAGTTTTTTGACTGCTACTTCCACATCCCTCTACCGATCATAACAAAACATCAACTTGGTCTTCACTTTACCCCTAGGAACCTTCGCATAAAATTTGGTGCAAATCCGTCCACAATCTTTTTAGTTATCGTGGTCACAGACAGACACACAGACACATAAATCAACGCCGGTGAACACATATTCCCTCGCTTTCGCAGGGATAACAAATAAGCTAACAGACATCTTGGCATACTCACCAGCATAGCAGCCAACTTTGTAAGAGTATTTCGCTCCAGACATTCTACAACTCAAGTGGCACAGATTACACTGCAGAACATTACAGACATGTATTTAACATCTGCATCACATATAACATGGCAAAATTTTATTTCTTACATGAACAGCTGCAGTACTGCACATCTGGAATATGATATGATATACTTACGTGCGCTCAAAAGCTGACAAAGTGGACAGCTTAATCTAGTGCACGGCACAAAAACAAAAAATAAGGAGAGATGAAGACTGAATGCTGGATACAATGACAACACAACATTAGCCCTTCAGTGGGCACACAGTCCACAGCAACGGACCACTTACATAGCAACATGGCAGTTTGTACACTGGCCCTTGTTGGGTGGGCAGTTTGGTACATCAATGTGACGGTTGGTACACTGGCTGTTTAGGGTGAGCAGTTACATTTGGTACATCAATATGACGGATAAGGGGGGGACTGCCCCGGGTGCACACGGGGCTATGACGGTTGGTACATTGGCATTTGGATGGGCAGTTACATTGTGTACAAAAACACAGACATACACATAACCTATAAGATAAGCCAAGCCGTTAGCACAATCAACTGAAATCAAACACACCATCAGTCTTGGTACAGTATGAAATCAGCCACGGCAGGTGGCGTGTCATGGAATCATCATCATCAGTGACTCGAGACTTGAAGTTTCCAGACCACAACTCGACCACTGCAGCTCGGACATGTTCCAGTGCAAACTTCACCAGCTGAGCACGAGTTCGATCACCGTAGTACTTTTCACGCTGAGTAAACACACCACCCTTGTAAATAAAGGTACAGCTGCTGCTCCTGCTACTCCTCCTACTACTACTACCATTATTTTCATCTTAATGGCCCTTTTCCAGGTGATCGATTGAGTTAACGTTTTATGTCCCACTCGACACAAAATAGGTCATTTCAGAGACATTCTTCCCAGCAAACCTCCTGGCTAAGTATTAAAGAAACTAAATCAAACACAACAAAAGCAAGCAATACGAGAATAAAATGACCTAAGCTAATACGAAAGAACACAAAAACAAAACTTAAATAAACACATAAAACGAAATCTAAACCTAACATGCAAACATGTAAGAACTGCTCATGTGTGTGTATCATTGTGCACAACTGTCGTACACAACACAGCACAGAGCAGTTCTGATTATCTTCCTTTTATCCTCCAGACAAGCACCAGAGCTCAGATGCTAGTCTATTGGAGGGGAGGGGGAGTTTGCCAAGTGAACCTGGGTTATGTGTTTTCCCCTCAGTTTTCTTCCTTAATGGGGATAACTGGAGCAGGTAGGTTTTCCAGTCCAGACGCCCTTTCCAAAACCCACCAAATCGGTCAACATGCTCAATGCACTTGGGTCATACATATAGAATATGTATAAAGATCTCTATCATGTCTGTGTTTCTATACACTATAGCATAAGTTTACACATGCTTAAATAATGCATGACCACAATGCACATAATACTTACCAGATGTAAAGCTCGACTCGTAACACACGCATACACACAACCATTATTCAGCCATATCTCCGGTTTACCTCGATAACATGATAGTTCAACTATGGTATTCAATGAAATCTTTCGAGATTTCTTAAACAACATTTAACAACTCTATGTTCGGTCAATAGTACAAAATTTAGTGGTTAATTTAGCCAGAAAATGTAAGCAATAGGGAGTGATCACTTACCCACTAATAAACTTTCACAGTGTAACCAGGGCATGGTATTATGGGTCTGAGTTTAGCAGCTGCCATTTTCATGCTGGTTTTGCCTGTTCTAGTTCTTTGCTAAAGGCCAAAAAATCTCCTTAGACAACATTACGTTTTTTTGAAATTTACTCATAGGAAATGCACCCCGGGCTGGATACCAATCAATAATGTCAGAACATTAAATTTAAAAAAAAAACCATTATATCCAGAAGAATTAAACAACGTTAAGTGATCATCAGTGAACCTCAGGATACAGAATGAGTGTTGGATAAGAATGGATGCCTTTCTGACGACACAGCACCCAGTCATCTTCGCAGTTGACGGCACCAATACGAATCACTCCGAGCAGTTCACGTGCGACAGCTCGCCACTGCACCAGATAATCAACACAGCCACGTCATACCAAACTTGACAACTGCAACACAGCTCAACTGACATAAGTATTAAGATACCATCTAGACGAACAGCCAGACAACAAGAAGCTCAGCTACCGAAGAGGGACCACGCGACATGCTATGTTAGTAAATTCATGCCATATTTCATGAGTTATGGGAGCTATACGGGTTTCAAACAGCAAAAGTGACCTTCAACGTCATTCAAGGGCACTGGCAATGGTGATATTCGATAGGTCACATATGATTTCCTATTAGTCTTCCATTGCAACTATGTCTCTATCTTGCATCATTTCAAAAGCATTATCAATTATTTCCAAAAATTTAAAGGGGTCACGTGACTCTTAACATATCTCTTTTGGGAGTAATATATCACGTCTCTGTATCAATCAGTAAACAACATTTGAAGTGCCTAGCTTCACCAATTACAAAGATATGATTGGGACAATATTTAAAATAACTGTTCATGTGACTCTGACCACTCCCCTTTTAAGGGTGGTTTGTCACCGTAGGCTAGAATTTTATGGAGTCTACCTGCACACAAAATTTGACGATTCTAGCTTCAGCCGTTCCACAGACGTCATTGGGGCTGTCAAAATTTAAAGTGAGTCACGCGACCCTGACCACATCCCTTATGCTGGGACTTAACTAGCCTACATGCATGCAAAATTTGACCACTCTAGTTTCAGGTATGGTTGGTGGCTTGGTGCCCACCAAAACTTAAATGGTTCACGTGACATTGGCAGGGATGGTTTGCCAGCCATGGGCTAGCACTTGCTACGATCAACCTATCTACCAAATTTAAAGTCTCTATCTCTACCCACTGCAAAGATATGAAAGGTGATACAAAATATCGAAAATGGGATGGTTGGGGTAGTTAAGGGTCACTCAAGGTCACTGGAAATAGCGTCATTCGACAGAGTGCACACAAGTTCCTATTAGTGTTCCATAGTAACTATGTCCCTATTTTGCACCATTTTTCGATATAGTGAGATGTTGGTCACAAATCACCAATCTGAACCTACTCCACCTCTATTTGGCATCGCCATAAGGTGTCGCCGTGGAATTTTGCCGAGATTTTTGGCGTCAAAAAACTACAGTGTCTGGGCTATCATATACCATTGTTTGCGTGATCCTACGTTTAGCCATTTTAGTACAGTGCCAGCTTGTGACAGACGGACGGACAGACAGACACACGGCAACAGGGTATTCCACATAGTGTCGCATGGTAAAAACAGACAAAGAGCAACAAAAAAGCCGGAAGTGACAACAATCATTATATTCTGCATGCACAACTCCATGTACACTGAGACCTTTTCTTACAAGTAGGAGCAACTTTTGGTACACTACATACTGTTACTGAAGCTATTAATAACTCATACAGTCCTCAGACAAAACCAGACCTGGATCTACCAGACTGAGTCCATCGTTTTCATAAAATATGTCAGTACATCATATGGCTTGTACCAATGGAGCCATTGCCATAGAAATATGCTCGGAGCAGCAACAATGTACAAGTGAACACAGTGACAACTCACAATGCAACACTTACAGCAGGAGCGAGCTCATGACAATGAGAACAGCGTGGTGAATAGAAGTTAATGAACCAAACGTCATCGGTTCCATCAACTGACAGTTCTGAGTACAAAACACACGAGAAACACACAATATGCTTGTCATTGTCTGCCTGACGCAGCTCAATACTTTGTCTGACACTTGTTAACTACACGGCTTCTCTCACTAACAATCTGCTCAACAACATTAACTGAGTTAAGGTTTAATGTCCCATTGTCCCTCTCAACACAAAAATCGTAACACAACAAAAACAGATGTGCACCCATAAACCTACAGATATTGCAACACAAAATAAACATTAAAAACAAAACTGTGAGGATTGTTCCTGACTATTCCTAAGAGGCAAACCAATCAGCTAACTCAAGAACAAGAAGCTCCACTATCACAAAGGGACCACATGACGTGTTATGTTAGTAAATTCATGCTATGTTCCACGAACTATAGGCATTATCAAGGTTTCAAACAGCAAAAGTGACCTTCAAAGTCATTCAAGGGCATTGGCAATGATGCCATTTGATAGGCCACATACGATTTCATAGTGGTCTTCCACTGCAACTATGTCTCTATCTTGTACTGTTTCGGAGTGTTTCCGATATATTTTCACTTATTTCGCAACTCTGAACACATCCCCTTTGGGACTAATATATCACGCATGCATTCTGTACTCCTCTGTATCAATCAGTGTCTAGCTTCACCAATTAAAAAATATGATAGGGGCATTATTTTACAAAAACGGGTCATGTGACTCTGATCATGCCCCTTTCAGAGGTGATTTGTCATCTTAAGCTAGGATTGTATACAGTCTACCTATGTGCAAAATTTGTCGATTCTAGCTTCAGCTATTCCAGAGATATCACTAAGGTGTCAAAATTTAAAGTGGGTCACGTGACCCTGACCACGCCCATTTTAAGAGTGATTTCTTGAACTTATACTGTGACTTGAAATAGCCTACATGTATGCAAAATTTGACCACTCTAGCTTCAGCCATTTCGGAGACATGGTTGGTGCCCATCAAAATTTAAATGGTTCACGTGATCTGACGATACCCCTTTCACGGATAGCTTGCCATCTATACAGCAGCACTTGCTACAATCAACCTATCTACCAAATTTGAAGTCTCTCTCTCTCTACCGACTACAAAGATACGAAAGGCGATACAAAATAGCAAAACGGGGTGATTTGGGGTAATTAAGGGGACACTAAAAATAGCACCATTCGATAGAGTGCATACAAGTTCCTATTAGTGTTCCATAGTAACTATGTCCCTATCTTGCACTGTTTCTGAGATATAGCGAGATGTTGGTCGAAAATCACCAATTTGAACCTACCCCACCTCTATTTGGCTCCCCCAAAGGGATGACTCCGTTGGAATATCACCGAGATTTTTGGCAGCAGAAAACTTGTCCCTTGGACTATCGTATAGCATTGTTGGTGTGATCTTATGTTTAGCCGTTTTGGTACAGTGGAGACTTGTGACAGACAGACAGACATACGATGACAGCATGTAATGCATTAGCATAGCATAGTGTCGCGCGGTAAAAAAGACGGAAAAGTTCATTGACGACTCACCAAAGTCCGATCGACTCAGTGTTATCACTTCTGGATCATCATCATAAATGCCTAACACACAGATAAATCACAGCAATTTATTGTTGACACAATCACAATCATAACAGCACAGGCATCAAATTATGCAAATTTACACAAAAATGTTGTTGGTAAGTTGCATACTACTTCTAGTGCAAAACAATAACAGAGAATTCAACATCTAAATTAGTGTTACGACATATCACAGCACAGGGTTTCAACAATAAAAATGACTGTTATTTGACCAGTCAGGACTACAATAACAACTGCCAAAAGATAAACAACCATGCCACACAAAACTTGACTACTGTAACATAGCTATGTGCTCCATCAAAGGACAAGCTGATCAAGAAGACGATTCAACATGAAGATGCAGCTATATATTCCAGTCCCTCACAAATGTCTGCCACCATGCAGATCTCTCCACAGCCATGATTTAGGGACGTCAGGTGACTGCGGCACAAAAGCCCATCCCACTATGCTGCACGTCAGTGTCACAATGCAGTCTCTTTCAATCCCAGCTACATCAACTCAGTATGAAGTCGATTACCAGCTTTTTACCAGTTCTAAAAAAACGATTATTACTTATGGAAAAACTCCACTTTTAAAAACGTACTTTAAAGCAAGTTCATTAGTGCATACCAAAATCTTGATTGTAAAAGCTCCAGCTTTGGTAGCTCTGTCCCGTTGGTCCACCCTCCTTCAGCCCATCCTCACCATACATGTCATATTTTTTCCGCAAATCTTCATCTTTCAACACTTCATATGCACGGTTGACACGCAAAAAGTTCTTGTGTGCTTCAGGATCATCCTGGATGCATCGCAACACAACAGACAGGCTCTTGTTTCCGAATACATGCAATGACTGAGAATACTGCACGCACGCACACACATGCATGCCTGAACTGCCTTCATGAACTATCACACGGACCGTTTCTTCTGAGCTACTCGAGTTTTAATTTTAGTTTATCCTTATTTTTCCTTTTTGGTGCCGTGTGCTAGATTAAGCTGGCCCTCCCATCAGTTTTTGAGCACACATAAATATACTATATCATATTGTATCATATGATCATATTAACACAAGTGTAATGAAGGCGTGACCTGGGCGTGGCTGGCAACTTCACTACATGGCTCCAGTGCTCAGTGCCGAGCTCGGCATGATTGACACCATAGCTGTTGCAGCATGTTAGGTATGGTATTGTAGGGTTTAACATCCCACTCGACACATTATAGGTCATTATAGACGATTTTACAGCTAGGTTACAGGATTTACAGGTTAGGTGACAGTCAGACATGCTGTCTCTGGCTGGCAGCCATGGATGCACCTAGATGTTGCGGTATAGTGCCCAGTTAGCTAGCAACAATCTGGGGTATGCGTGTCCTACACAGTAGACTCTATGTGGCAGAAGAGTGCATCAGTGTGATACAATGCAGCGGTTGGTCTAGTAACACATGTATGCACACGTATGTAACAAACTGCAGAAAAGCACATGCATTAACAAGCAGATCTTATCCACTGACCCTATTCTTGTCAGGGTGCAATTTCAGTGCCAGTTTCTTGAATGCCTGACGAATCTCCCGAACACTAGCTTGCCGGGTCAATCCAAGTAACTCGTAGAAATCCTCTGATAACACACTACTAAGAATGACGCACAAAAAAATCGCCAGCCGTAAAAGCAGCTTCATCGTTGCCATCTGCTGACAAATATTTACACAAGATTCAATGCATATTTATTTTCAAATCAAAAGAACACTATCATGATCATTCTAATACTTTTGTCATTGCTTCAATTTTGTCCATTTATCGCAAACATGTTCCAACTTCCATTTTCCAAATAATCAGGGATGAGGGCCAAACTTAAGGTAAGGTTTACTTAACGGTTAATGTAAAAAGGCTTCCCATACTCGATACCGAGCATTGGGTCCGGAGCTGATCCCGGTGTACAGACAGTCAGCCCACAGGTGACCACCAGTCATCCACCTGGTGGAAAGCTGCCATTACTTTCCGCCAGCCTTGCGATTACCTTCACAGCTGCAGAGCATCACCACCCCTTGGCAGGTACCAAGTTATACTGCTTGATGACAGAGATGCACAGGCTTTAAAAAACTGCCAAAGGTTGTTATGTAGCTTTTGCCCGAGTAGGATTTGAACGCATGACCTGTTGATCTAAAGTCCAATGCTCTACCCATTGCGCCATTGAGCCACCCTGGTTATAATGTACTGGGCTTATATTTATATTTAGGTTCAGTCAAAAAATATTTCAATACTTCTATGCAGTGGTGTACCGTATTTCCTCTAATAGAAGCCGGGTCTCAAATACGAGCCGGGTCTCTAATACAAGCCGTGGGTCAGACTTCATTTGTTCAATCCAACCCGATATGACTTACGCAAGGACCGATGGGGAAACGGACAGTTCCCCTTGGACAATCCCCCCTCGAACATTTCCCCCTACCCTGCTGGGTTAGGGTTAGAGTTAGGAGATGAGTTAGTAGGGTTCGGGCACGGTTAGGGTTAGTATTAGGGTTAGGGTTAAGTTTATGATTTGGGTTAGGGGATGTCCTGGAGGGGAAATGTCCAGGGGACAATGTCCGACACTCGACCGGTGGCTGCGTCACTTCGGTCCTTAGTACCGAAGTGGCTGAGAGGACCGAAAAGACCACGAAACGAAGTGAATTACACCTAGAGAGCACTGACAGTTCATTACATATCTAACAAACAAAGAAACAACTCGCATTTCAGTCACAGACGATTTCATGACGTGTCCCTCCGATGTAAATATAAACAAACAGTAAACAACCGGTAAATAAGTATGCAAATATGCTCAGATGAAATTTAACAGAAAAATGTAGCAATGTGTAATAAACTTACAATTTTATCCTCCTAGATCGGAGTAGATCCAAACCTTCAACTCTTGTTTTGGACACAAATAATCATACATACCTAGTCATACCGGCCAGCAACATTGCTACCAGAAATGCCGAAATTGAAAACATTGAACATTGGTCTAATCAAAACAATCTCACGCTCAATCG
>Ga0209780_1005414_pt1 | contig 10081 bp, 12 predicted proteins | sample WorMetexBAHAMAS2_FD_187384 | JGI IMG/M metagenome (GOLD analysis project Ga0209780, IMG submission 187384) | Marine gutless worms symbiont microbial communities from Max Planck institute for Marine Microbiology, Germany - Inanidrilus exumae... | ecosystem: Host-associated > Annelida > Digestive... | reverse complement strand
GGTGCTTCCGGTGTATTAAGGACTTTAGATTATGTGAAAAAGGTTGGAAATTTTTTTTACATTCCCTATTTTACCATTATATCTGGTTGTGGGAATGAACTGTTTTATGCCGTCATGCATTATAAGTTTAAATTTTTCCCACATGTCATCTACAGAATTTTTGGTGAATGTTTGCATCTCACTTACGTGTGAATGACAGCTTACGAGAAATATGCCAGTCTCTCAAAATCACAATAACGAATCGCATGTGGATAAATTTAGCAATCAAACTAAACTACAACACAACAGTACACTGACAAATTACTATAACGAAACCAAAATAATTTCTCAATCACGTGTAAATTGGCAAACGTAAACATTCCACGACGTCATGGGCTTACGTAACGTAACCTTCACTGAGCCTGTGCTTGAACTTGAATTTGAATTTAAAAGATGATGACCTTTGATGAGGGAAGATGTACACGGTACGGGTACTACGCGGTACGCGGTAGCGGCGGTAGCCGCGGTACGACTCCCCCACTTTGTTTCCTCGAATGCGTATGACGTAAAATACAATAAGACCCATGTTCAAATTTTTTAGTTGTCCTATAGTTTGCTAATATAAACCTATTGTTTTGACAGGTTCAGTTGCCGGTGCATGGTAAGTTAATTTGTGATTTAATTTTTGGGAGGTTAAAGCATTAGTATATCATCACACGATACTATATACTAAGCATCTTCCTACAACACCATGCACTGTGTCTTCGCGCTCAATGCACAAAAACGTGTCTTGGTGGTAATTAAAATTTATTCTTTGAGCTTATTTGATACGTACATGCCATCCCCCCATTTTACAAGCAAAACCGTCCAAAATGGCAAGAAATATACACCTTTTGAAACCAAACTTGTACAACATTAGAAATCACATTTTGTAGAACGCAAACTGTACTGCATCGATTCCATCAAATTAGCCTAAGCACGTCAATAGCGAAACTGAAAATTACTCTTTGTATGTGGTACACTGCACGTTTACAACAAATCCAAGATGGCGGAAGACCGCCATTTTGAAAAACAATAAAACTTAATGTCTCAACAATGACAACAACGTTTTGAGATATACGCACCAAATTTGGCATTGATAAAGCGGAAGATGATTTTGAAGAAGACAAAAACAAATCCAACATGACGGTTGGCAGAGGATTATCTATTATCTTAGCCTCTTAGGAAAGCTATGTAACTCGCAACTTCACACAGAAACGGTCCTGTTGTTAATCAAAGTCCGTATAGTAGATCTACGACACGATACGATACGCCTTTTTACTCTCCTACTGCATCTTGTTGATAGAACACACTTTACTAGCCTAAGTCACGTGACCTCATTCTAACCGTAAGGGTAGGTACACATTACCTGTGTTGACGGACCGTCGACAAGAAAGGCCCGTGAACACGAGTGCCATATTTTGGACACCCGTTGACTGGCAATATTCACGGGCGCCTGTCCACATTACTCGTCTTGATGGGCTGTGTCCACGTGTTTACGAGTCAATACGGTCCGTGTTCGCGGGTAGTACTGTGGACAGACGCCCGTTAATCCGGCCCGTCAACAAATGTTAATGACTAACTGATTCAGACGCCTTTTGTTGGCTGAAATAAATTTGATTTGATTTTGATTTGACTGTGCAACAAAGTCTTCCTCTATAATCGCGCTCAAACGCTAACCACTTCATTCGAAGTACATCGGACGGACGCAATAATTATGGATAGTTGTTTAAAAATAGAAATATTTTATTGATGTGCTAATGACGCTCAGCGCATTCGTTCAATTCGCAGTGGAATACTATCGACTCGTTTCATTGATCTGACTACTAGGATGATTGTTCAATCAAAGCACTTACAGCACAAGCGCAGTGTTATTATAGCATAAATCATAACGAAAACTGGAACGAAAAGGAATAATAATTTGCTCACGAAAACCAGAACTAAAACTGGTTTATCTGGACGTTTGACGGGAACTGCTATGTTGGTCCTTATTGTCGTAAAGTACGCTGGTCACGTCGCTGCTGCCCCTGGTGAGTCACGGTGAGTATGCCGACGGGAGAGACAGACGGGTGGACAGACGGACGGACACCAGACCGTCACGTTACGCTTTTCGCTTTTTAATGTTTATAATGTTTTTTTTATTCTTGAATGTTTTTTTAACAACATTTATATGCAATCCGAATCATTATACATGTACGTCAAGATGTTAGTAGTAAAGGTTAAGTAAAGTATACGTCGAATTGTATAGTGCATCGTCGTAACTACCTCTAATGCGCTCAAATTACACCATGCCTGCCTTTACTCCCAGCCGCAGAGCATCACCGCACTTTGGTGGGTACTCATTTCCCGTCCCGCTGAGGGTAGGAGGCTGAGTTCGCCTGGGTAGCTGGTTGTACACCGAAATGGAAATAAACATAGAATAAAAACGTGCCCGATATCAGTTGTGTTATTTACAGTTTAAGACTGAGTTTAAAAGCTACAGAGACTTATCAGGCCTATTATAATATAATAGTACTTGTGTATGATTACACAAATTAAGTAAAATAATATTTTTGTAATTAACATGAGTCACATGACGGCAGTTTATTTTTAATTAGCATTTAGCATCATGTCGTACACTATTATATATATTGCGAAACAAATTTTTAACATTCAAGAATTAAAAAAACATAAAAAACATTTTATTCAAAAATACAAAACATAAAATGTCTTTACAACTATGCACTAGACTATCGAGCCACCAAAAGTGTGAAATATTCTATGCTGTGAAAAAGTGCAGAGTACAATGTGTCTGCCCAGTCTGTTGATAGAAGAAAGTCAGCATTGCGCAGTCGTAGTGGGCCGGAAACTGACGTGACATGGTCCTTCCGTCGAGTATTCTTTGTCTGAACATGTCCGGACATGTCACGACCAATCGTTGACGACGTAGACGTTCTGACTGTAGATCTATTGATGAATAGTTGCGGGCCACCATACAATGCAGAACACGACATCGATTTCTCGTAGGCCTAGCAATTACACGTACAGTGTCTGTACATTTTCGTCGTCGACGGAAAATCGTTATTGGAAATAACATACAGGGTGGCACCATTAGCCGTAAACTTCGAGCCGAAAATGTGCCAAATTTATCACAGCAGTATAGCAAAACGTTTAGGGTATTGCAAGATCTGTGATTATGTATGTACTACAAATTTGCTGCCGAGTGTGTGCAAAGAATTTTTAGGCCTCGTCGCCTGCAGCACTCCGTGCACAGATGAGGCCTACTGCTACAGATGTCGCATGTATCGTGGTCTGTGAGTCTGTATGTTTGTTGGGCACACGAGTAAGCTGTGCAGAAAAGGCTGAAACGATTGAGATGGGGGATGACTCATGTGGATTCGAGGAACCATTTAAAGGGGTGCAGATCCCCCATGAGAAGGGGCACTTTTGATTGGGAAAATGTGCCAGCCAATTGCAACTTACCTACTGCATGCGAATGTGCCTGTCCAGCGCACTCGGCGGATGAATTCATTCGCCGCCGCAATCGGTGACAATACGGCGATGCGGCCGTTTGCCAAGTTACTTTGGACACTTATTAAAATAAGTCATCATTTGGCAAAGTTACAAGCACAATGTATAGTGGCACCTTGTGACTCACAGTTGTCACTGTTGTCGGGTTTTTGGGCCACCCTCTAGCACTACAATGTTCTGCATCACACACTAGCCACGTTCACGCAAAAACGCAACGTAACGCAACGCAACGCAACACAACGCAAGACAACCCACGGCACCGAATGCTGTGTGAACGCAGCATCACATCGGATCCGGTATCCACGCGTATCATAATATCACTCATCGCTGTTTTACTAGAAATCTATTATTAGCTTATGACTTTGATTCTGTTATAGTTAGCAGAAAAAACACAGTTTTGCAGTTCTGTGACAAATACCGGACCTAATGCAATTATCACCTATTAAGCAGTTTTCGAGACGTCATATATAAATAGCGGCAGCTGTAACATTGATTCGTTTTATACTGCCTATTGGCGAACAGCCGCAAAATTTGTTATTGTCTAGAAGCCTAATAATAGCCCGGTGAGATGTGTGCACGACAGATGTAAATGGCAATGCACGTGCTACAGTTTACGTACAGAGCGGCGATGTCATAATGCAACGTCAGGTGTTGCCAATTTGCCATACGACATCAAATCATGTCGTTATCTACCCGACGAGCTTGAAAATAATCGGCGACGTACAGGGTGAAGGGGTTGGCCCCATTTCTAAAGTGCTAAATACGCTGCGGTCTTGAGGGCATTGCCCTTTCAGTACTGTGAGCACTGACGTATAGGCCTAAGACGATGTGATATTTTAGGCATTTGATTGAATTAACTTTGTCGTCAATCCACCCCGTTATTCCAGCCTCTTCACTCTGCACGGCACGATCGATTGAGTCAACACTAGGCCTATTCGTGCGGGTACGGGGTACGTCAAGATCGATTCACACCTTCTTGGCGAGTTGGGTCATGGTCGGTTGAGCATGGGATGGTGGATAGAGGCGTGTCATACGACCACGTGACCTCGCGTGATTGGCTGAGCACAGTGCAGCTAGGCCACCGTGTCGTGGAGCAAGTTTTCGGCCAATTATTACATTGGTTATTTATGGACTCTGGAATTTCCATGAAAAACGACAGTGTAAACACTCTAAATAATCAACAATACTATAAAGCCTTAACTGCAGGTCGGTGCGACCTCGTTCACCTTGTTACAATCTGGGTCTAAGTTCAACGTCATAAGAGGAAAATGTGGCTATAATGTGAATTAGTAACATTCTTCCTCCTGTGACCTTGAACTTTGACCTAGATTGTGTCAAGATGAGCCAGTATGCCACACATTTAGGTCAAAAGGTCATTTAGCCCATTTACTGTCAAGACACATAGACATACAGGCACACACACCGTGTCGATAGCTTTCTCTGGACCACTAAAATGCTCGGTAAAGACAGCGATCGTACACATCACTCACGGTTCACTAGTTCTCGGCCGCGGCGTTGTGCGTTCTATCCCCGCTCACCGCCACCTCTGTCGACCAGAGCGTACCACTCAAATCACAAAAGGAATCGACCAACACTTCACACAATCATTTCTGCGACAGTGTAATATTTGTGCGCAGGCGGATGTATCGATTGAACAGCTTGTGGAGCCATATAGAAGCTGTCCCGGGATATATCAATCACTTATCAGAACCGAGTCAGACCACAATGTCGTAAGTACAGCTGATAATTTCATTTTATTGCAGTTTTATCGTTGCGATGTTTGACATTTTAGAATACGTGTCGGATTCGCGTTTTGTAGTTTCAGTTGATTGCTGATTTACGCAATGTACTTTTCAGACAAGATATACACGAGATGAGGATTCACATAGACAAGTTTTGACGAGTTCACGTACCATTGAGCCTAATACTCATGCTTACTTTAAATGAACAGATGTACTTTTTAGCGATCACTTTCTGACTTTCGTTGTCCAGGTAGCTAGCAGGCAAACAAGAATTATAGCATGTAACAAACATACATGCTAAAGTAAGACGTAGCAAAACGAATACAAGCAGTAAGTTATACAAGAGCTCAGCAAGTGCTGAGATAGTCGACCGGGTCAAATTACAGTGAATCCAGAAAACATAAAAGGTTGGGCTACTTTTGGGGTAGTCTGCGGACGCTGTTGGGCGGGAATTTCGACGCCGGCCTTCAACCAGGTGCTCCACGTCTGACGGATCGCATAGGCGATCGGGTATTAAATAGGCCTACCAAGTATATATATGGCCATACTTTGGGCCTACCTTCGGTATTAGATGCCTTCGGTATAATACGGTCGCCAAAAATACAGTACAGAAATCAATACACACAAATGTTTAAAAATCCTAAGTGATAGCATTAATTAATTACATAATGAACAGAAAACCGCAACCACAGTCGATCCGCTGTGTAGTGTGTATCCGTGTCAGAGCGTCGCTCTCTGTGTAACCTTGACCTAGATATTTAGTATGACACTATATAGGTCAAGTTCGAATATGAAGGTCATAGGTTAAAGTTCACGGTCGCAGTGTTGCTAAAGTGGTCGGTATGACCTCGAGTGAGGGCGTTCTAGTTCCACATGCGTTAGACTAAATCCGCCAGTGCTGCCATGCAATCAACTATCAGTGTTCTAAAGTTTCATAACTATCGTGCTCTACAATGCGCACATATTTTAGGCTGCATATAGCATATACACAGTGCATAGATGCGGCTTATTACCACAGACGTCTCGCGTAGCGTGGTCTGTAACTCTGTGTGTCTGTCTGTCTGTGTGGTGGTAACACGGGCATACTGTGCAAATGTGAGTTGATTATGTGAGTTCAAGAAACCATAAAAGTATATACATACATACGGTAACTAAAGATATACCTATATAAGCATGTTCATTTACTGGAGCCCACCAATGTGATTTTACCGATTGTCGAATCTTATTTCTGTGACACAGGATTGCACTAGCTCATTTCACCCCAAACTATGGGGTAAAGTGGGCCATCAGCATCATCATATGTTTCACAAGAATTGACGTTTTGGCTACTGAGTAAAAAACGTTTGCGATATTCTGGGGAATGTCACTTATATAGGGCCTACACTATTGGCAGGACACCAAACATATACAGTAACTGAATGCAGCAGAAAGGGCAATTTGCCTTAAATAGCCCGTTTTACCCCCACCTTCCTTTATTACATGGGGTCAAGATCGGACGAATCAATTCGCAGCCGCGATGGGGTGACAAGACTGCGATGCGGCCTTTTGCCAAATTACTTTGAACACTTGTTATCTTTACGAAGCTATGTGAATTCGCACTATACGTCTGCATTAGGTCGATAAGCCTATCGGAAGCGGCTGACATTCTTGAGAGTCAGTTAGGCTACGATCGCGCAAAGGCGGAGCATTTCGTCAAACAGTTTGATCGTAACAACGACGGACAGCTGTGTGCCGCCGAGCTTGACAACTTCAAAACGACAGTCCGTGACACGTAAGACTTGGCTCGTTTTCTGACCATGTTTTCTCTGCCTCGCTGCAGGCCGGATTTAGTAATTGGGTAATCTGGGTAGTTGCGGCGCCTCAACAACTATAGGGATTCCGCCATAGTCCATGAAAAAACTTTTTGTAAGAAAAATGAGTTTGTAAGTGATAGTTATGTCATTAGAGAATTAGATAACAGTCACTTACAAGCACATTTTTTTCTTACACAATGGGTTGATGGCAGTACAGAATTCTATAGATGCAAAACAAAAACTTTAAAGTTTTCACCAGCGCGAAGCTATGCTAGCTAGCGCTGTACTTGCCGTCATCGTGTGATTTTTTTGTCCGTCCGTCTGTCTGTCTGTCACAAGTCGGAGTTCTACTAAGCTGGCTAAACCTAGGATCACGCAAACAACGCCGTACGATAGCCCAGCGCCTAAACAATTATAGAGACCCCGCCATAGTCCATGAAAAACATTTTTGTAAGAAAAATGAGCTTGTAAGTGATAGTTATGTCATTAGAAAATTAGATAACAGTCACTTACAAGCACATTTTTCTTACAAAATGGGTTGATGGCAGTACAGAATTCTATAGATGCAAAAAAACTTTTTGCCCGCGCGACGCTATGCTTGCGCGGTACTTGCCGTCATCGTGTGACCGTCCGTTCCTCCGTCAGTTGCTAGTTAACTGCACCGGGGACGATGTCAGCCGTCTCCGACTGCATCTTGTTAGCAGAGTAGCACGCAGACATTAAAAATTTCAACGAGACGTATTTAAAAACATAATCATATTTTTCTTTTCGGACTATTGGTCGATCAATTGTTGACTTCTAAGCTTTTTACCTAGAGCTATCAGAGACCAGGCAATGAAGTAATAACAGCAAAATTATGTTTCACTGTTCGACGTATGCATGTTAAGGCATGCGAGTTGAATATAATACAGTGTATAGGTAACGTTCTCTTACGCAACGTTTGCAAACATTTTACTTTGTACCTGGTAGTCGTGCCAAGTATTGCGATTAGCGTGTATGTGTGTCTATCTTTCCGCTCGAATATCTCAATAAACTTCACGAAATTTTTTCTACATTTTAACTGTGGCCGTTACGTGGCCCTTTTCTGGCGACAATGCATTATGTCATGTACTTCCGGTTTTGTGGATGACATCATGTTTGCACACAATGGCGCCAATGGAGCAGAATCAAACACGACGTTGTGTTTTGTGGAGTTCGTTAGGTGGCGGTACCGGGGGCGAAGTCTGATATCTTCGATTGCCTTGTTTATTTGTCACATTTTAACGCTTTTTAACGTTTTCATGTTTATTTTAACGTTTTCCATCCATATAGAATGCACAGTTTGCAGTAATGTTATAGAACGGTGTAGGCAATGGGGTAGGCTAATTATCATTGTTCAGTCTTTGTTCTTGGCCTCGCTCCCGGCGTCGACGTTTTGACCTCGTTTACTCCGTTTATAATGCCGCTGCAGTGAAAACTAGATGAAGCCAGCACTCACAACAGTGCAGCAACCCACGCCGGCACTGTTTTGTGATTCGTGACCGTGACTTTGACTTTTTGACCTCCAAAATGGGTTTTCAGGGCTCATCGTGGAACATTTGTATGTCAATGTCGGTCATCTTCCTAGCTGCATCGGTTTTTGAGATATCGTGCGAAAAAAACAGACAGACACACAAGTAAACGGATGACAAACGTACCCACGCTGTGGTCGACATGGGTAGTACATTGGCAGACGACTGATTGTTGTGAACAGGCGGCAACAGATGAACGCCAAGTTCAACGAATGTGATGTCGATCAAAACGGCCAAGTGTCTCTCGGCGAAGCCAAGGCTGTACTTATGAAACCGCCGTTCAACTTCCCCGAGGAGAAGGTTAATTACCGTTATTATCATTATTATTACTAGCGCTCCACCCTCGCGCCTACACACAGACATACAAATTCGATTATATTATATATACATATAAGATTATTACTGACCATTTTAGTGGTCCACATAGATCACTCGGTCGGATCTGTGTGCCTGTGTCTGTCCGGACAAGAAACCGCTTTTGACCTAGATGTTTGGCATACTGGTTCATCTTGACCGTCTTGACCGTATCTAGGTCAAGTTCGAAGGTCAAGACCATAGGGTTGGTGTTAGGGTTATGAATGATTGAATAGTGAAAGTGTAGTTGGAAAACCCAATGACTGCACCGTGGCTAAATAGCGGACCAGTATTGGAAATTGTAAATAAATAACGGCCAGCCACAAAATTTCGTCAGCTAAAATGTTGCTGAAGTGGTCGGTGCGACCTCGAGTGATAGCTTTCTTGTTCGTTGTTAGACAACAAAAACATATAATTCAAACAGTCGAAGCCACGGAAAGTGGGCTGTTGGACTTCGAAAATTTTTGCTTCGCTGTTACTTATTTACAGGTTTAAATTCAGGTCTGCTATTTAGCCGGCCGTCACACAAACTGCCGAGCTCTTGTTTTCTATACATAGGGTGACAGTGACCTAATTTCGTCGTTCATATCTATGCCAGTTGTTTTGGCCACCAGATGTAGGGCAAGGAAATGTAAACGTTTTTGCAGCATTTACAGTCAGATCACCGATCTGACGCTAGCACTAAGCTTTTCTTAAAACTACTGATTCAATGTTATTTAAATAACGTCGACAAAAATTTCACCGGTTAACTTCGCACAGTGCGACATCGTGCATGCCCTACAACATGGAGATCGTATCGTGACCATATATTACTGTGACGTCACTTCACCCTATGTAGGCTATACGTAAAAGCGGAAATAAACGGTGTGCTGTGGCAGGTGAAACTGTTGCTTGATCGTTTCGACAAAGACAGAAACGGACAACTGGACGTGAACGAGTTCGTCGGCTTCTACGCCGAAGTGAAAGCCATGTACGAAGTCGTCGTTTTTAGCCGGCGTTTGTGTTTTTTGTCTGTTTATCAACGGATCGTGTTCAAGGTCGCAGGACTCGTCCACCAGTCACTTGCTGGAGTGACCCCTGCGTACCTCGCTGATGACTGTTGCCTGCTGTCGGA
>Ga0209780_1005413_pt1 | contig 10082 bp, 5 predicted proteins | sample WorMetexBAHAMAS2_FD_187384 | JGI IMG/M metagenome (GOLD analysis project Ga0209780, IMG submission 187384) | Marine gutless worms symbiont microbial communities from Max Planck institute for Marine Microbiology, Germany - Inanidrilus exumae... | ecosystem: Host-associated > Annelida > Digestive... | reverse complement strand
ACTGAAGTGACTCCAAACATTGACCGACCCCAACGAGGGAGAATCACCCATTGGCTTCCTAATTTCTTGACCCCTGCTCCTAAGGGAAGCTCAGTGATGGGCATGACTAATTTAAAAGCAGTAGCTGTAGCATACAAAGTGAACGTCTTCTTAGCTCAACTGATGATATTCACTCTCACACACGAATATGTCTGCTGGCTGAAAATGCTGTAGTTAAATATGGAAATGTAAAAAGGAGTTGTTAATAGGGCTGTACTGAATAGGGGGCAATTACTGTTCAGCTGAATAAGAATAACGAGCTATTATTCGGCCAAATACGAATAGAATACGAACAGTGGCTGTCATTTAAGCATTATATATTTGTGCAACTTTATCATTACTATCACAGACAACTCGAGTCCTCACTAAGTTTAAGTTCTCTTTTCAGGCTTCAAGAAACGTTAAGCGTTCGAGATTTTCAGCCAGCAGACATATTCGTGTGTGAGAGTGAATATCATCAGTTGAGCTAAGAAGACGTTCACTTTGTATGCTACAGCTAAGTAAGTCAGACAGCTGCACTCAATAGTGAAAACCTTGGGACATTTATCATACCACCAGGTGAGTAGATTTGACGCTGTGGGCCAACATGGTGCAGCCAGCCAGAATACAGACGGAAATTAAGCACTAAGCAGTAGCCAGGTCCAGATGCAAAGCAGTAGCCAGTTCCAGATGCAATGTCTCTAGAGGGATGCAAGCACATGTTATGGTCAACTGCAGATAGCAACTAAGCATGACGCATTCAGGCCTATGATGGACGTACTTTTGTGAGGACAAGCTGCCTACAAAGCAGAACTGTCGTCAACACAGTAACTTCCACATCATACGACTGCACGTGCCTTGGCAGCACTGCGCTGCTGAGGCAGCTGCTGGTAGTACTAATAGTGATAGTGTTCTTTACTCGATGTCACAGCAAACTGCCATTCCTTCAGTCATAGTGCAACTATTTGTATACTGTTGACACTTATTATTTGGCCGAATACAAATACATTATTCGGCCTCTGTTCGGTCTGAATAGAATATTCAGTACAGCCCTAGTTATTAAGTACATTTTAACTGCATACTTTTATTGCTGTGGTAATGTTCAAGTCGTCAAGAACAAGTGTTAGAAATCTTACAACTTAAAACAGTGTTTAAATACCATTCAGATTTAGTCACCATTAATTGTTGCCATTGGAAGAATAGTCTTTGCATCGGCAAGTACATACCAGAATAAAGAACAGAACTGTGTGGATGTTAACTGACCTAAAACGTAGTTACAAAATGTCAACTACTTGTAGTTACTAACTACTCTTTGAAGTAGTTTAACTACTAGTTACTAACTACTTTTTAACTACCAAATGTAGTTAAACTAATATAGTTAACTATTACTAGTTAACTACTGCCCATCATTGGGGAAGGGTATATCAAACTCCATGTATGCTGGCACACTGCTGGAAAGATTTATACAAGCAGTATTTCAGTCTCATCAGATTGTTGCATGCAATCAAATCTCACTTTTTCTGTACACATTGATGCAGTGTAATTGTATGATTGTACGTTTACTCTCTGTGCTGTTAAGATTGCTTCACACTCTTATGCACAATAGTAAGTATGTATTCGTTTACTGAATATGGAAGCTGCTAGTTTTAAGTCGGTATTTCATGTTTTATATTGCATTTTGCTTATGCAGTGTTTGTAACATTTTGTTATTAATACCGACCACTTCAGTGGCTGTGTAGATTACTCACTTGGTTCTCTGTCTGGATGTAACTTTCAAATGAAATGACCTTTGATCTAGATATTTGGCATGATGGCTCACCTTGACATTGTCTAGATCAGTTTTGATGGTCAAGGTCACAGTTACATATGGGAAAAATACAAACAGGAAGAAAGACACTTTCGGATATGCATGCATTTTGGGTCAGACAAAAGTACGTTTGGCTAAAAGTAGATCTAAATTCAATAGTAAATAATTAAAAGTGACAGGTATTTTCTGTGTTGATTTCTTTGCACTAAAGTGGTTGGTGTAATGTCGAGTGAGGGCTTTCTTGTTAGGTCTTACGTTTGTTATTATATTGCACTTGAACTATAGTGGCCGAGTTTATTTTGACATCTTGTCTGCCTTTCATGCTATGTTGGAGGATGTTATTAATAAGTCGATTTTTATTAATCTGCAAGTGGTGCATGCATGTTTTTTTTACTTTTCCATGATGCATATAAATTCATTTATAAGGGGATTGACACAGTTTCATCCTTTTGTGCATGTCCACAGTAGCTTTTCATAGTAGTGTTCTTTTCACATAATGTTATATATTCATAACATACATAATTTTCCAAAGTTTTATGTACCAAAGAGGTGATAATGTACAGCATATGAAGTTAATGTTTAATTTTTGTCGTAAGACTTGTAAACAGGGTTCCCACAAGTTAATAACAAAAAATTCAGGATTTCCAGGACTTTTACTGGTGTCTTCAAGGACCTGTTTATACAATGTCGGGCATTTAAGGCACTTTTAAATGGTTAGTGATAAACGAAAAACTTTCTCATGCTGTTAAAATTAACAGTACCGTATCTAAAAAAATAAAGGAAACAGATGTGAAGCAATTTTAGTAAATGAATGGTTGGATATCATCTTATAATTTTTGTGGAATCTATGCTTGTCAATCAGAACATGCAGTAGTGTTTTCAGCCGTTCCTTCTTGCTGTCACGTTGGTCAAAATTTCAAGGACTTTCATTGACCTCGAAGATGAAATTCAAGGACATGACCTGTTTTCAAGGACTATCCAGGCCTGGAAAATGAAAGAAAAAATCAAGGACCTGTGGGAACCCTGTGTAAAAGCAGCCAGACAGACTCATGCTGCATCTGAAGTGTAAAAATGGCCCGTTATTTTACAGCACAACGATCTTATAGTGCATTATTTAGCTTTGCAGTAGTTACAGAACTTGAAGGCCACCAGGGTTAACTGCATACTTTGATAGCTTGTATGTGATACTGTACTTTAATGTACTGCGTTTTTGTTGAGGATTTCTCGTAAAGATCGTTCTGTTGAGTATCCTGTCTGCTTTGATACATAATGCACTATAATCCTAATTTGTGTTGAAAGTTCCATTAAATTTTTAACCAACATATTCTTGAGACAGATATAATGCAGTAGTGGTCCATGCTCCGAGTAATAAGATGTAGTTGTACATTTATAAAATTGTACATTTATTAAGTGCTCACTTGACATTGTTTTTATAATCGTTTTGTTTTAGCAAACCCTTTTGTTTTGAATACACTGCTGTAGCTTTATTGTAACAAGAGCTTAGGAAACAGTGGCCGACCTTGGTGTAGTGAATTTTCTAAATGCAACATTCTGTGTCTGGGGAAGTCTCCCTCTCCACAAAATAATGGATCTGGACTGCATCTGATATAAACTAGCTGTTCCGTTTCATAACCCTCATGTCAAAAACCAACCCAGTCCATTTAGCTAGGTGTTAGCCACTGCGCCCCATACAGATACACAACTCAGAGAATAAGCCAACCTACTACTATGGTCGGCTAAAAACGTTACACTCGCGAACTGCAATCTGTAGGTGCCTACTGTGTGTTTCTTTGAACTAGTCTTAGACCTGCTATGGAAGAACTGTTATTGTACTGTTTAGCTTCTAGGATAATTCACTGTACAGATGCCTTACCAAATAATCTGTCATCATGTCCATGTGTTGTGTCCTACAGGCAGTTCGTTGATGTATCAGTAATAATTTGTTATGCTTTGGCCTTTGGTATGAGCCAGGTCCATTCCAATATATCATGATGTGATCTATTATAAATTTCACAACTGCTGCAGTTAAGTTTGTGTAGCAAAATGTGTTGTGTTTTGTACAATATACTACACTAATGTACAACATTTGTGCTTTCTACCTTGTGTGTTGCCATAATTCAATCACAGCGGCAAGTTTCAAGTGGAGAATATTTTATTAGTCAGAAAAATTCATAATACCAGAAACCCAGGTTGAATGCAACAACACATTAAACTTCAATCCAAACAACTCATCATTACTCAATGGTCACTACTTCAGCACTGCTTCGGCTGGGGGTAAAGGCGGGATTCTAACCTCTCTGTCTGGTGGCAGATAACACTGTGATCCCATATGGCATGTGAGTTTCCTGTAGTGATGAAGGGCTAAGTTAATGCTAAACTGCTATACACTGTTTACTTTACTTACTTACTTTACTAAAGGGAATGGGTTCTGGAAATAATACAATATCAACTACAGGACTGGAAACAGTCCGATTTCAGGTGGTTCCATGCTGCCCACAGTTGTTCTTTCACAGTGTCATCAGCAAAGATGTAGTTAATGCTGTCATACGACAAGTCCCACAAATTTTCCTGCGTGAGATTAAACGTTTCTGCTGCAACGGCATATTCTCTTGAAAGACTGGTTGCAAAAACACCTTTGTCGTCTGTCTGTAAACAAATGCCAGATAGTCACAGTTGCACAACAAACTAACTAGCAAAGTAATCTACCAATGGCTTTAGCCTTTATTTACAAGTTATCAAAGGCCTAGGAGTCTGGTTTCTGGACCACTTCTCCAGTTATGATAGTGTTACCACATAATCAGCAAGGCCAAAGAGTTTTCAGCGGGCTGCAGAATTTCGTACCAAGCAGCAGATTTTTCCTCTTACTGCAGAATTTCCACATTTTTGTGGAATTCTGCTGCTGAACAAAACAAGCAGCGATTGACAGTTTCCTCGGGGAGGGGGGAGTGGGTGGACATTTTGTGTACAGACTATCAAAAAATGGCAGCGATAGCGAAAGATTAATTACAGTGCTCTTCCAGTAGTCTCCATGGATGTCAAGCTCTCAGTTATCATTCCTCTCTCCGCTACACCAGAGCCTGCTAACTGAAAGTTTTAGTTCTCACTGGTCAGTTATTATAATCTGTCAGTGGGTCTCCAATGAGTGGAGACTAATAAATGAGATAAATTTGCAAACAATAACAGTTTTCTATTTGTATCCTCTGAATGCATTTCGTAGCTGTTTACCTGAAGCTGTCCTATACAGAATTACAGATTTGTGTTTCATTTTATTTTTATTGAAATAACTAAGTAAAACCAGCTTATAATATATGAACAGCAGCCATCTAAAATTACTCATGATAGGGAGGTTGCAGTGAGCCGTGGAAATCTGACTGATTTTCATCTGCGGAATTTTGCAAACTTAGCCATGAAAGTTGGAAAAAATTCCATAGAAAACTGAAACCTAATAATGACGCCTTGCCATGCACCAACTAGCCATTAACAACATTTGATGTTACAACATCACAATGCAGTGGTACAAACATGCAGTTCAGGCAACATCTAAAATTTGTTTCAAAATAATTTAGTCCAGTGCGGGAATGACGGTCGATACTTCACAACTGACGTTTCTGCCAAGTTCAAAGTCACGTGACACAAAAAACTAGGACAAATAGCAAAAATCTGGCCCATTCAAATTCAGATATTGTGCCCTACTTTACGAATCAGTGGTCAAATGTCAGCTCCCATTGTAAATGGCAGAGGAGATAGCTGATGAAAATGGAAGGATTCCAACTTTCAAGGGCTCGTGACCTTGGATTGGGTCACTCATCGACCTCTATCTACATACCAAATTTCATTGAAATGAAAGAAACTTTGTGGATGAACAATTGAACATACATATGTACGTATAGATGGACAGACATTTGAGACACACTCAATCTGGGATGCTGCACCCATCTTCAAAAATGAGTGGTCGGTCATACCACCTATTCCCTAGAGCCTGGTTAGAACTCAAACTGTAATCTGTGCCACAACCTCGGTTAACCAGTTGCCACATAGGCTGTCTTGCTCCACCCGTTCCAGAAAAGAATCTTTGGGAAGAACAGGCATGGGTATTTTTACAGGCCGGATGTCCTTCCTGTCACCTAACACAATGTCAAATAACGAGATACAGAAATGCAAATTCACACATTAAGCAAATCAAGAATCGAAAGTGAAGAACCAGCATGAACACCATGCATACTTGTTGATTTCAGTACACTTAAATGAACTGACTGCAAGCCAACTGCACATTCAACTGCACTGGCTTATGCAACCAGCAGCCATGGTAGGTTCTCCACAACTGCTGTTCCACTGAGTACAATGTCAACACAAGCAGTTACGGCTGATGGCATGACTGCCATCTCATCAGAAATTTTCAAACTGATATGCTCATTTAACAAAGGTGACATCTGCAAGGTTAACAGTAGTCAGTCTACTGCACATGCAAATAAAACGTTATAAACTTACACATAAAACACAAGGATGATTCTTCTTATACCAGAAGTTGAAATGATGATTATCGTAGTCACGGACGGTTTGCGTTTGTACGTTTGAACTCAGACATAATTCTGAAACAAATTTTTAACAGTAATTACTGCAGAACGCCCCAAAATGACAACATCATTTCAATAATTTTACAACCAGTATACAATGTTGCCTCGCACTTGTTGGATGTCAGCACTGCCATCTCTGATGACCAGGTCTGTAAACTGACTGAATCTGCTGAAATTAATCCTGAGGAGAAAATATTTACTGACAAGTACTGGTTCGACAGTGTTCAAAAGGCAAATAAATAAAACAGACGTCGCAATATATGGTGGGATTTTCATCTCTGTCGGGTGGCATGTAACACTGTGATCCCATATGGCATGAGTGTTTTCTGTAGCGGTGAAGAGCTAAGTTGATGCTAAACTGCTATACACTGTTTACTTCACTTTTTTACTTTTACAATAATATAAAGTGACTCGACAAATAAAAGCATACACATGAACAAGGAGACTGAATCTATGCAGAACACATTGTCTAATAAAGACAGCACTTACCAATTGGTATTTTTGCAGCTAGAACAATGTCGGCAAGCTCAGAACCACCAGCAAGCTCAGGAATAAGAAATGTGCCATGACCGATGCGATCCGGTTCCACTGACAGAAGTGCTTCTGTCTCGTGCAAAACAGAAGCAACCTGTCCATAACAGATCAGTAACCATTAACTACACAAGGAGTCACAAAGAAACCACCCACTTTATTTTCAACTATAGCTCACGTGTTTCTTGGTAGATTTTTTACTTTCTGTAGCAATGGAAATAGGAGTTAATACTCTACAGCTGAGTTGCAAATAAAAATGCAAAATTTACAACTTCATCCTACATTACAACATCTCGTAAAATTGAAACCACCTAAAAAAGAGCATGATCCTTTAAGTCAATCATTGCAGCAAATGTGATCTGTGGGTAATATGAAATATTTACTTACAAGTGTATTCAAAATGTCCACCTTTTGCACTGACACTTGCTGTCAGCCAACATCACTACTGATAAATAGCAATGTCAACAACGGGCCATTCCTGATCTTTCCAGAGGGGTTACCAGATGCTTCCAAAATTGATCAGTGTTTTGAATAAGCTTCTCATATGCAGTTATAATGCCAGCAAGCCATTAAGTAAGCAAATTTTAGAGTACCGGTATTAATTCCTGTTTCCATTGGTAAAAGAAGTGCAAAAACTATGAACAAGGGAATTACAGTCCAAAATAAAGTAGCACGTTTTTTGCAGCTGATGGTGTATATTAAAATAATAAATTAGCCCCGTATGGGACTGACAGTCGACTCTTTGCAACGGACGGACCGTGTCAATTTCAAAGTCAAGTGACACACAAGCCAAATATCACAAATCTGGCCCAAAAAATTTAGATAATATGCCCTAGTTTAAGAATCAGTGGTCAGTTGTCAGCTCCCATTGTAACTGGCGGAGAAGATAGCATTTGAAAATGGTCGGATTTCCAACTTTGAAGGGCTCGTGACCTTGACATTGGATCGGGTCATACTGCATACTGTCATGCATCACTCACTGACCTGTACCTACATGCCAAATTTCATTGAAATCGAAGAAATTTTTTGTGTACGGATGTACGTACGCACGTACGTACATATGTATGTACTTACTACGTACGCATGAACAGACGGACATTTGAGACCGGCTCTATTAGGTTGATTCTGTCAAAGAGTTGACTTAATAATGCTGGTGATGGACAGTGAAGTAAAGACTGAGACATGACTTCCCTTGGGATTCAGTTAGTTGATAAACAATAAATGATGGCTAGTGAGTCATTTCACCATTTGGGATCAGGAAAGCCATCCAGCTGTACACAACTTTTGTACTAGTCTACATTTACTAATGCTCAGCTTATTCTGATTAAAACATTTACTATGCCGATAATACTTTCAACATCTCTAAGTAACCTTCTGCAAATATGAATAACTACACCCTCGATATGCACATTTACATCTCCAGAAAGCAGAATTTTCACTACTGCCATATGCAGACCAACAAAACCTTGCCACTGACCTCTGCCACATGAAAACTCAACCTCAAGCCTTCAAGTTTTGCTTTCCTAAAGTAAGGTAAAAATGTCTGCACATTTCCAACCTACAAAAACAATTTAACAACTAAGTATTTTGGCAGTGATGAACCAACAAATGCTGTAATAACATATTCATGCAATTTGCTGAACCTAAAAAAATATATGAATGAGATTATGATAAAAGGAAGCAAGAGAGGCTGATTAGAGATAAACAGTATGTAAAGTGCATGGGCGCCGAAACGTTTCAAAAAGCCGTACGGCTCATTCTGAAAAACGAGAATCGAGGCGCCGAGGATATTGGGTCTGGAAACCCCCTTCCCAGCCAACTAGGGTGTCTGGGGGAGCGTCGTGAGCTACACCGATGGGGTCCAGAGCAGAGCCCCAGCCGCCAACGCATTTTAAGCATATTTTAGGCTCACAGAACGCTGTTGGTGGAAATAAAAATCAGATTTATTTGAAGTAAATCTAATCATTTTAAAAATTGTCTTTGTGCAATGTTGCGGAAATTAATATTACTAGGCCTGAAAAGTGGTACAGCATTTTACATCGAGAGCCGTACCACTTGAAAAAGTGATACAGCTTTGGCCGTGTCTGCCGAATAGGTTCCGGCGCCAGTGGTAAAGTGAGACGAAAATATAATGAGTATGATCCAATGGATGCATGAGATGTCACTGAAAAAAAGACAAAAAATAGAGATGGGAAAGAACCCAAACCTGTGTTAGCTGGCACCACAGTTAAGAACTGGAGGACTTTATTGGAGCAAGGTTTTACTGTCTGCATACCCTTGCTGATGGCAACTAGTGAATTCGGACTAGGGAGAGGATGCTAGAGATATTCTCAATGAGGATCAAAAAGTGGACAGTATGGCCCGCCAAGCACAATAGCTTCCGTTGCCTATGCAAAACACATACCAGTGGATTACCACTTAGATCAAGACCCACAACAATGCTGTCAGATTGCGATGCATATAAATTGGCCAGTTTCAGTGTCTCCTCAATATCAGGAAGACTCATCCGTCGATCAAGAGCTAACAACAGTCGAACAATTATGTCCTTCTCAGACGAAACTGCAGCATTGATAGCCGCTACAACAGATGCTATGTACGATGACTTGGTCATGCGTGTTGCAGGCACATCACGTGGAGTAGTCCGCAGCTCGAGGTATTTAACATTGTCATCGGCAAATTCTTCCACCACATCTTTCGTCACCTGCACCATGGAATAAAACATACTATTGAAAATCATGTCGAGATGGTCGCAAAAAATAAATTACAGTAATCAACATTACCAACATTTTGGGCTTTAACTGGTCTATTGTACAAAATACAATCTGCAAGAACGCATGTTCAATGTACTTACAATATATGCAGCCTCATCATTGTCGCATAGTTCATGCAGCAATTTAAACTGCTCAAAACATCTGAAACATTTATTTACATCTCCATATGTACTAATAATGATGATGAATGATAATAAATAACACAATACAGAGTATGCCAAAAATGACCATTTCTCATTGAACCACATTCTTATTTCTACTTTCATTTCAAAATCTCTGCTATACCATCTTTTCACTGATCTTGAATAGATATTCTGGCATGCGTGCTTATTGGCCCTTTTACTCAGCACGTGCAGAAATGGCCATTTATGAAAGTACTTC
>Ga0209780_1005412_pt1 | contig 10082 bp, 7 predicted proteins | sample WorMetexBAHAMAS2_FD_187384 | JGI IMG/M metagenome (GOLD analysis project Ga0209780, IMG submission 187384) | Marine gutless worms symbiont microbial communities from Max Planck institute for Marine Microbiology, Germany - Inanidrilus exumae... | ecosystem: Host-associated > Annelida > Digestive... | reverse complement strand
CAATGCTCATTGAGCACAAGTATAGCTCTCTTTTAAGTTTGAATTAATTCATGTTTGAATAGAATGTAGTTGGGCATTGATTTAGCCTTTGAGTTATTACCTTAAATAATAATAATAATATCCGTTTATTTGTGGTCGACAGACCGCAACCAACACAAATATAATAAAATGCAATAGACAGAGTTAAAATCAATATGAGTTAAAATATAGAAGTCTGTAACTAAAATTGGCATCACTCAAGCGTGTAGGGTGTTTAGTAATGTACGATTATGTCTGTGAGGGCGCAAGTCATAGTTTTGATGGTTTGCAGAGATTGGTGTCAGTAGTTGATACAGAGTGTGGGCAGAGTTGCCCATAACACGGGCAAAAAGTCTCTCGTCTGCAGTGTCACATAACTTTGCAAATGTAGCAGTATCCTCGGAGCAAAGTCTGGAACGCTTGCATCAACATATGAATGCTTCGATTCTGTATATTTCGGATGCACGAGTGAATCCAATCCATGCGCACGCGCTGTGAGTTTGGCAAGGATGATAGCGATGAAGACATTGTTGAGACATTTTGCATTCATTGCATGCGCTGTTAGTGTCAAATCATAAACTGTTTGTGTACGTGAACATAGCATATGGTCGATGTGTTCAGCCACAGTCATACTGCTAGATACAGTAACGCCGACAATTTTAAGAATATCAACACGTCTGATGTCTGGGAGTTCACCAGGTGGCTGAGCTGCATGTTTTCGGCAGTTGTAAGTAAAAAAGCAGATATCATTTGATATTTTTGATGAACCCGGTACAGAATTGTCCAGATTGTTTTGGAACAAGGGTCGTGGTATAAGTTTGGTGTCATAATGTAAGTGATCTTTCATTCATCAATGTGTCTCACAGGCAACATCGAGGTAAAGTGACTGGTATTGCGTTCAATCCCATTTCGCCACATCTCTACAGCTGTGGCTCAGTGGGTTCTCTGGCACTCCATGATACACGTGATGACAAGTACCAGCTGATGCGACTGCTGACCAATGCCGTTGCCCGTGGTGATGCTCGCAGCCCCAACACACTGACAATTAGTGGCGATGGCCGACATTTGGCATTTGTTGGTCCAACAGACTTTACCATTTCCATTGTCGATGCGAAGTCGTTAGACGAGGTACAAGGTTGTTTCTTCTGTTGTTGTCCACTGGTTTATATTTTTGCAGAAATGCGAACTTATATTACATGTTTGTAGTTGTTTTAAATGAAACTACACTGTGTGCCAAAACATCTGTCCACCATGTCTGATGGTCTGATAAAGGTGGACAGATTTTTTGGGACAGTGTACGTCCAGTTTTCTTTAGTTAGCCCACTTGGCAGGCATTACGATGCCGCCAGCGGGCTTATGATTTTCTGAGGATTTTCTTTTTTTAACTGGCGCCTTTCTCATTAGACAACGGGTGCACACATCTTAACACGGATTGTTGCGTTAACACCGTCGATGAAAAAATTCCTGTGGCTAAATATTTGGTGAACTTCGGTCAAGGGACATTGCCATAGCAGCCAATTTTGCGGTGCAAAACGGCGGCAAGTTGGCGTGAAATGCCTTCATTGTTTGTGCTGGCATTTTACACCAGTTGAGAAGATCACGAAACCTGTACCCATACAGAGACTCTGGATGTACCCTCTGCATCTTGTAAAAGTTTTGTGAACTTTGGTCAAGTAACCTCTGAGATCTTGCGGCTGATTTGCATGGAGTAAGTGGGTGCACAGAGGTAAAAATACGCACTTTTGCGTTGTTTTCACCGGAATTCCTGGACTGATTTTTACAACAGGTTGTGCACTTTAGAATAATATATTGAAATTGTGATGGCTTGCTCAAGGTACATTGCTATGGTAACCCATTTGTGGCACATGTCGTGGAAAATTGACACACCCCGTCTGTGTGCTGGCAGTCAACATCCGATAGGAATATCACAAAGCCAATTGTTGCCTTCACATAAACAATGATTCCTCTGCGTCTAATACAAATTTTGTGAACTTTGGTCCAGTAACCTTCAAGATCATTTTGTGTTTTTGTAGGGGGTGTATGGGTGCACATAGGCAAAAATGCGCACTGCACTGGTTTTAAAGGTCATTTGCAAGGTGGCGCTAGCAAAGTCAGTCTGTAAGTAAGTAAGAAATGCACAGTCGAATTTGTGCACGTCAGGGCTACACGTTGGGCTTTATGTTAAGGGCATTTTTGATGTCGTCTTTTCTTGTTGCTGTTAGACAACAGGATGCACATGTTACCTGTGGTGTGGAGGGGCAGGTCTGGTACCGTGGGTGGTAAGTTCTCCGGATGCTTCTTTTGGTTATTACCTAAGCGAAGCATTCCAAATCCAGACCAACACCGAAAAGATATTACGCAACAAGAGTCGTTAGGCACTGATATGTTATAGGAACTGAAGAACAACAGTTACACTAGATATCACATTGAACTGATAAATGGGTCTTGTGGTGGTTGGTTTGTTTCCACCATGCTGTAGGTGCTAGCGTAATAATGTAAATGAGCCTCCCAGCCTCCCTACTTTTTTGAATTTTGGGTCAAAGGCTGACGTTTGGACTCATCATGCAGGTGATGCGAATTGATATAACAAGCCTGAACACTGCGGACAACAGTCGTACAGTGATTGACAGTGCAGCCATTGTCAAGTTCAGTCCACGCAGTGTCAAACAGTTGCTAGTCACAACAACAGCCAACAAACTGCTTAAGTTTGATTCACGGACTGGAAGAATTCTTGCAGAGGTATGTTGAGTGTGTATGTGTTCGTCACTTATGCATAGAGAGCTGTCTAGACTAATGAGTAATTTTTTCTTTAGTTAATCGTGATATTTAGCAGTTAATAGTTTACAAATTAAATTTTAAAAGACCAAAGTTGTAAAATTTGATTAATGTATTATCATTTGGTGATAATTTGCTTCGATTGTCAACAAACAAATATGCCTTGCCTATTTAAATGTGATTCCAAAAACTGTTACTTATAATCTTTTGTATGTTCAGTAGACATTAGTTTTGTCAATCTTGCAAGTTGCCAGCACATTGTAATTTATTACAGTATGATGATCAAGAGTCATTTAAGTTTGAAACAACAACAGCCTTTTAATGGTCCTATGTCCAGGACAGGCTTGTGAGCTGCTACCAGTAAAAAACATTCACCCACTCACTTCTTATTGCTAGGGTTAGACCGATACCGTGCTAGCACCTGATACCCGATACTGTCGGCCACGGGGCTACTGATACCGATACCGATAACGGCGTACGTACGCTGTCGACCTGCGCATGCGTTTGAACGCGTCAGTGACAACGCTACTTAAGTATTGCAGCTTAAGTGAAAGGTGCGCGACTACGCATAATGATGTGGTTTGACGACTGCTGAGGGGTCGTCTGATTCTGCCAGGGACGTTTGGACGTTCGCTATGTGATGGCTGACCGGCTACCCATTGGGTGGCCGTTATTGTCAGATATCAGTGTCTGCATGAGATACTGTTTCTGTCAGAACGCTGGCCAGTTTGGCACTCAGTGCTGCTCTATCACCTAGTACCCACCCATCACGCCCGCCCGTTGAGTCGTTGTCAATTAACCCATGAAAGCAGGTGACGCCGTCCACAACTGCAGTAACCTTAGTAGGTCACACCAATGCCAGGCTGACCGCCTGCTGAACCACGGCCTATTTACTGTCATCAGTTCTTAGAATGAATACAAATAAAGTGTGGGCGCTGAAATACTGAGATGAGCAAAGGAACGACAGGACTACTAGTATCGGCGCCGATACTAAAATGGGTATGAGTCAATACCGATACCTACCGATACTGCCGAGTGTCGGCCGATACCCGATACCTGATACCAGTATCAGTCTAACCCTACTTATTGCTGTTCAGTGTCATAATTAATTTCCTACATTTACTGTGATCTGTAGCATCCTACTTGTTTATTCACCAAGTCCAACGTGTCTTTTTCCATAACTTCTCCATGTTTTCATTGTTTAACAATTGAAAATGAAAATTAATAGTGAATTTATCAAATAGTGATCACCTTGTCATCATTTTCGATGTAAGCTAATTATGAATTAATTATTTGTTTTACGAAGTGAACTGTTCTCAATATTTAATTATCATGTCAGTTGTTTTCTGCGTACCAGTCAGATGTCGTTGGTATGCTTGTGATGTTGTTCATGCAGTATTGAACTTGTGTAACTTTCTGGTGCACGTTTGTCTTTTGGCAGATTGACAACATTCATCGCAGTGGTTGCACGGCACTTGACGTTAGCCAGGACGGTCGACATTTGGTGACGGCTGGTGACAAAGTAATCAAAGTCTGGGACTATCACATGAGACTTGATCTCAACTTTCAGGTTTTGTCACTGCTGTATCGACACCATTAGCTAAAAGTACTGGACTGTTTCTGATGAGCTGTAACTTTCTTAATTGTTACAACAAAAGCTCAGTTATAGTATTACAATGAATTCTGTCATGATAAAATCCAAAATCATTAAGATCTGGCCCTGTGTGGGCCCCGGAGCTGTAAGTAAGTAGGTAAGTGTCTAAGTAAGTAAGAGAGTTACAAATTTATGAAGCGTGGAAACCAGAATGGGCCCTCTCTGTTTACAGGCCAGAGGTCATAGGAGGCGACCAAACCTGGCTATAGTTTTTTTGGGTTCATTTTGTTTTAGTATATTTTGTTATGGATGCATGTTTGCTTTGTTCTGTTCGTTTTAGTTTTTCAGTAATAAGCCAAGAGATTGGCTGGGAAGAACGTCTCCAAAATAACCTATTTTGTGTCTGGTGGGATGTTAAACCATAAAAGGTAAAGGTAAAGGTCGGTTTCTTATATAGCGCAGCTTACGCAATGACCGGTCTAGCGCGCTTTACAATCTCGGAAGTGGCAGTTGATTGGCAAGAACCAGTGGTGCTGCAACGCAAACTGCGGCCATCCAATTGCACACGTTAACGTACAATTTGACCCGCGTTATGCAGCTAGCAAACACACCACCGCTCCAATCAACCACACCAGGCCTTCACCCCGTAAGCATTCACCAGACGTCGCCACCCGTGCGAGGAAGCAAACATCTGATTACAGCTTACTACTCAATTTATCGACCTTGAAAGGATGAAAGGCTGAGTTGACCTGCGTGGCTGGTTACATACCGAAATAAAGTGCCGCCTCTGGGAGTTGAACCCGTACACGTCACCCATCCCAGTACTAACCGGGCTCGACGTAGAGTTACTTTGTTGATACGACCAACGCCGTTGCCACTATGCCATGCCGCCACTGCACTGCATAACTCAATCAATCAGTCATTAAGAGTTTGTAAGTCATGCGATTACTGACAGCAGTGACAGTAACTATAGGCAAACTATTTACAGTGTCCTGGACAATAGCTGTAAAATGAGTTTTGCATGGTGATATTGTTGACATGTACTTGGTATTTTATTATATTTTAGTTGATCAGTTTTTGATCAAAATTGTTGATGAACTAGATGTTGTTAGTCATCAACAGCCAATGTTTGCCCACAGACGGCAGCTGCCGTGTGGGTAGAACAGTCAATGGACTTTACGTCCATCCATTTGTCTGTTTTTCCACACGATGCAGCTAGGATCACCAAACTTGACATAGACATGGTTTACCATGAGTCCTGGAAACCCATTTATTTTGGGGTCAAAAGGTCAAGAGTCAAGGTCACGCGGCACAAAAACCCGTCTGTGTTGGTCTTCAGAAGGAATGCAATATTGACGTTTGCTGCTATGTTTTCCTTGCGTCTCATCTGCGTGGCCAATGCTGCTGACCACCGGTTATTCCATACGTGGAATTTTTAACAGTCAGCCAATGCTGGCGTGGGTCATTGCATACTTGAGAGTGTTGGCTTCTTCTAGTTTCATTGTTGTGGTAGTGTTATTTGCCAATAAGCCGGCTTGGTTGGGCAACACGAAGGGCATCCGGCCATTAAAAACTGGCAGTTTCAATTCTAAGTTTGTTTGCATTTTGGGAGACATGGCCTAATGAGGACACCAGTGGAGTCATTGCTTTGAATTTCCTCCAGTGCTTCTTTGACATTGTTGGTTGACAGGAAGGACATTGTGCTGTGTGCCACTTTCTCTTCCGTAACAAGTAAAGGAAGAAATCCGAAGGGTAACTAGTGAATCCAGGTTTGTCTGGATGATGGCTGTTAAAGTGGAGCTGATGGTGGTGGAAATGCAGCCCACTTTGACGTAGTTCTGGAAGACTTGGCCTGTTAAACAAAAGTAGTAGTCATTAGCAGGTGTCATCAGCAAGTGATTGTGAATGTCGTGTTTTGTTGATGTAGGTGTTCATTGGTCACGCCGAGTCAATTAGCAGTGTCATGCTTATGCCTGACTCCAAGTCACTTGTCAGTTTTGGCGAGGCTATTTTTGTGTGGGATTTTATGGCGTCAGAATCTGGGAATTTTGTGCCACCTGCAGCTGAGTGAGTTTCATGCTCTTCCATAGTGGCTCACAATTTAATCACTTTACCATATTTCCCCAACTTTAAGCTTTAACTTTTGCCCCCAAAAACATGAAGGATGCATCGTACATGACAAATTTTTTGACTAAATATCCGGAATAGGTGCTAACAAAACATAATTGTCTTTTTTATTAGGCCGCCTCACAGCAATAGCTAGGTGCGGCCTATTGCTACAGATGGAGTAGTGTGGTCTGTCTGTGTATCTGTCTGTTGTGAGCCCTGCAAAAACGGCTGAACCAATTGAGATGCGGATTTGAGGGTAGACTTGGGTGGGCTCAAGGAACCATGTGTTAGATGGAGTCCAGATCCCCCAAGGGAGGGTGCAATTTTTGGGGGTGGTCTGGCCCGTTGAAAAGTATTGCAAGTCACTGCTGTGGTATACGCAGCAAAGAATCAATAATGACGTCAATGCAACTGCACAAGTACAGGATGTGAATGAATGAATGTTTTCTCTGGTACCATCTCACCTGGGTGGCCCTGGATAACGAGCCATTAAATGTGTTGTTTTTGTCGTTGTGGTCATTATTATCTAAATTGAGTAGCTTCACTGCTTAGCGTCCGATGTTATTTGATGTGTATTATTTAAATCAGACAGTCTTGGAAAGTGGAGATTGACATTCCGACATTTAGTGAAAAGGATGCATGGTCAAAAAAGGTTGGGAATTACTGCTTCGGATTGTTTGTGTTTGCAGCATCAGTATGTGGACTGTTGTTATAATTGATATTTGTCTGTGTGTGTACTGTTTGTTTGCTAGAGGACGAACAAAAGTCAAAAACTACTACACTGGCAATGGTGAGCACTTCTTCCTTGCTTTCATTCTCTCTTCTTGCTAAGTACTTCAGTAGTTAAATTTAGTGAGATGTGTATTGTTTTTTTGTAATAAACTAACTGGTTAAGTTCTGTGATTTTAAGTCGACTCTTCGATAGAGTCGACGTAAGAATCCGGTCTCAAATGTCCGTCTTTACGTCTGTCCGTCCACAAAGGTTTCTTTGATTTTAATGAAATTTGGCATGTAGGTAGGGGTTGATGAGTGATGCACGACGATATGCAGTATGACCCTATCCAAGGTCAAGGTCAAGGTCATGAGCCCTTGAAAGTTGGAAATCTGGCAATTTTCGAAAGCTATCTCCTTCGCCATTTACAATGGGAGCTGGCAACTGACCACGGATTTTTAAACTAGTGCACAATGTCAAATTTGTTCAGGCCGGATTTTTGATATTTGTCCTAGTTACTGTGTCACATGACTTTGAACTTGGCAGAAACGTCAGTTGCGAAGAGTCGAACGTCAGTCCCGTACGGGGCTAATTTTTGTAGTGTTGTTATTCCTCCTTCCATTCAATAGTTTTTTATAGAAAAATCGGGTCCTCACCTAATCCAAATACACAGATACACACATACATTAGTTTATTGCCAGTTTTCATGTGAAACTGCGTCTTCATTTTCTTCCTCCAGTTGTTCTAAAAGACAACTGTTGATGATATACACTGTGTCTAAAAAGCGACACTGCTTTAGCTTGCTATCACTTCGACCTGCATCAACTGAGTTTATTTTTCCACCTCACTTAACAAGCAAAGGAAGAAGTGCTTCTGCGCTACCTGGCAAAGCATGGAAACATGATAATCGCATCTTTTTCACTCAAATGTTGTATTATGGCTTTTCCAGAGTTCAGCCAGTCTCTGCATGATTTCTTCAATTTTGTTGACTTGAAACTCATATTCTTGCTGCTGTAGACTCCGTAAATCTCGTAATTAATTGAGTTCAGCTCTAGTGTGTTGGGGGCTATATAGCTCAGGAGAAATGAAGTTGAGAGTTTTGCGCAACAGCTGTTGAACAGTGTTGCGCGCACCATGCACTGGTGCATGCATGAGCTGTGTTGCTGAAAGGCAAATAATATTGTTGTCGACAACGCGTTTGATAACAGGTAACATTTCTTTCTTAGCAACATTTCTGCGAAAAATTGTTAAAATCGGTTGATGTACGTTGAAGTTGTAGCAGTGACGTTTTTTAGACACTGTATTATGCAGGTTTTTTCAGGCCGAATACTTCCCTGTCGCCCAGCCAGAGCACTGAAGAGAACTTGAAGCACTGACCACAAAGAGGGCAAATCAGCCAATGATCTCATCTTTGCTTGAACCAATGATTGACTTCTGATGGAAAGAGATGTCAGACAACACTACCCACAGAGAGCATTGAAGACCAGTGTCTCAATATAGGATTTAGCACAGTGAAGACACTCGTTCCAGCAATGCAAAGTGTGGTACTTTGTCATTCAAAGTCCATTGAGGCTGCCTCATCATTTGAATTCTGCATGAAAAAGATAGTGTGATGTAATTGCTGCTGTAGATGAGTCATTAACATTCTATACGGACAACACAAAGACTAGTACGGCTTCAGATGCAGCACCACGGCAACATGCACCAGTGCCAACTCAGCCAGAACCAGTTCAGTTGGAGCCATCTGATGGATTGACTGAATTGAGTGCTGTTACCAAAACTGACGTGAATGGTAGCACACATACCTTTTGTATACGTTTTCTCTGTTGTGATTTTTGTTTGGTGTCATAATTGTTCAAAATGGCTAAGCATCATGGCGTCTTGAGATTAAATGAATAGCCGTTGTCAGATTAAATATTTTCATAATGCCATCACTACCGGACAGTGTCGGTGAATGGTTTTTTTCGGGCTGAATGGTTTTTTTCGGGCTGTCCATCTGCCGTGTTAGTTTGTCCATTCGTCTGTTTGTTCGTCAGGACAGATCTTCTTACCACGATATCTCATGAACGACTTGAACAATGTTGATGAACCTTAATACCTATGGGGCGGGAGTGTAAAAGCTCCCAGCGCTGAGGCCACAAAGCCGGGCCCATTGCGCAACCCCATGCAAACCAATTTGGTTAGCATCTACCTGAGTTTTTGGCAAACCTCAGTAAAATATACCAGTGGAAACCCCTAAGGTCCTCTGGAGTTAAAGTGCATGCCCCCATAAGAGCATTCCTGTTTACCATAGTAGCAGGACAGTTGCCTAGCAGATGAACGCTAGTTTCATCATCCTCATCACAGAGTGGACATAGGAAATTTTCCCTAATATTCATGACTTTTAAATGTCGATTAAGCCAGTTGTGCCCCGTTAAGAGCCCAACTAGAATTCTGAGGTCTTGTTTGCAGAGACCAATAGCATATTTAGTTAGAGTACTGCTATACTTTTGTAACAGTAGCTTGCCCTGCCGACAACCTTGGTGTTGATGCCACAGTCTGGTCTGTTCCCTAATCGCCCATTTATGAGCGGCAAGGCGAACGGAATCAGCAGTAATACCTACCACTGGTTCAGGTCCTATAAAGTGAATTTCGGCTGCTTGCTTGGCAAGCCGATCTGCTCGTTCATTGCCCTCAATGTTGCAATGTCCTGGCACCCACAAAAGTCTCACACTGTTGTGTAAAGATAATACCTGTAGAACATCCACAGTTTCACTTACCAACCTTGATGTTATCTTATTGGCATTAATCGCTTTCAGCGCTCCTTGACTATCCGAGCATATGCAGATAGATTGGTTTACCTCATGCTGTAATTCTAGAGCACACATGAGTATG
>Ga0209780_1005411_pt1 | contig 10083 bp, 8 predicted proteins | sample WorMetexBAHAMAS2_FD_187384 | JGI IMG/M metagenome (GOLD analysis project Ga0209780, IMG submission 187384) | Marine gutless worms symbiont microbial communities from Max Planck institute for Marine Microbiology, Germany - Inanidrilus exumae... | ecosystem: Host-associated > Annelida > Digestive... | reverse complement strand
CCTGTAATACAGATCGTATCACACTTTAAAATGGCCACAACTATCAGACCATTTTTTGCGCAACGCGGTAGACGGCATAGCGCGGTACTGACGGGTTCCAGCCGAGGTCTGCCGGGTTGATGTAGAGGATGCCGGCTCGTGAGACGGTGGCTGGTGTTGCCGTCTTGAGGTGACTGATCTCGAACAGCAGCCTCATCATCGGCGTCAGCGGGATGCGCTCGTTGCTGGCCAGCGTCAACACCTTGTTGTCATCCATCACAGTGTTAAGCGACTCGATCCACATCGGGTCAATGTCGCCGTCCAGTACGATCCACTTGGGACCGTCGCTGGTCAGGTTCGCCAGGTCCCTCATGATGACTGAGAACAGACCTGGACACCACACCACATCCACACTCCTTCTCCACGTTTATCACTCAGTCTCAGCAACTTCTACTTACACCATAACATACACTGACTGCTTACAAGCCGGCTTAATCTATCGCAGCATACCGATAATAAAAATTATTTTAAACTCACGCCATTTTCCAAGTGGTCAGCAGAAAAAGGAAACTTGATGAACAGAGCGAAAACTATCTGAAACACAATCCAGAAGTCCGTGAACGCTGGCAGGCTACGATGGAAAGGATGCGTGATGAGGTATGAATGGTCTCATTACTGTAGAACGGAAAGTGTCTTATGCAGGTAAGAATATAACTGTCTACCAACGGCGCAGCTCATCATGGCCATCTTTGGGTGGACATTTTTGAATTAGACATTAATTAGTCGGGCATTCCACAGACTGTCATCGACGAAGCCATTGCCGAGTGGGGGCTACGACTACGAGCCTGCGTCAAAGCAAAGGGACGTCACTTCGAGCACTCGCTGTAACCAACCGGCTCTTTTCAGAGCCACCCACATTTTATCGAAGAAAATAGCTATGCATTCGTATGCTTAAATATTTCAAATATTCTGTTAACACATAAATACACTCAGCATACAGAGTTACAAGCGTAGAGGAATTAAAATCATAGTGCACTCAAAATACCACTTGTTTGCATTTTCTTCCATATCTGCTGAATATCTCCAAAAATAATTTTTAATTTTCTAGGGTAGTGTAGCAAAATGCCTAAGGTGAGGTGGGTCATGTCGCAAATTTCATACGCTTTCCAGCAGTGCAAAAACTTTGAAAATCGGTTAAGGTTTGACAAAGTTACGGACAGTTTAAAGTTGGAAACTTTTTTGAGACACAGTGTAGTTTTATAATAAAGAGAAGACGATGTCCGACCATCTTTCCACTCGCGAGTGGACGGGTTGATGATGCCGAACAGTTCGTTGTTGGTGACTGCCTTGGGGTTGAGGTCGACTGCCACCGGCTTCTTCTTCATAATCTGATTGGCCTTGAACAGAGACTTCCAGACCATGCTCTTACCGGTGCCCGCGTTTCCAACGATGAACACCGAATGTCGAACGTCAAACAGCTCCTGCAGCTGGACCACCTGCAACCACGACCAGCCTAGCTCAGAGAGACCGCGCGACGCCCAACACTACGTGGACATGTTGTTAAACGCATACAAAACACAAAGTGTCAATGTCAACATCGACCTTAAATTCCGTTTATATAACGTAAGTAAAATTTTCAACGTCATGGTAGAACTGAAGTGGTAAGAGTCATGCTATGGATGGGCGTTTATTCGTTTGTTATTGCGAGCAGAGGTCCAGCCTACTCTGGACTTCAGCGCTGAGACCTCATATCGGTGCCATGCGTGTGGCAAGGGAGAGGAGGGGTAGATTGGTAAGTGTGTGCTAGTGGGTGTGTGACGTGTACGGTGAAGGAGATATAAGGAGGCAGTGAGCAGCCAGTCGGGGATTTATAGTGCGCCCCCCTCTAGACGTGGACTAGCGTCTGGCTAGCCCTGACTGGTGCTATGATTGACACCAGTTCATGGCTAGCCACGCCTTTCAGCTTAAGCCCGCGCCGGTGCGGCTAACAACCTTGACACTGCTAATCAAGGTGTCAGCAACGGTCACAGATTATGGGGTAGTTGTTCATCATGTGCATTGGAATTATTATTGGCCCGCCTACGCATAGTGTAGGGGGCACACTAGTAACGGTCGCTGGCGTCTGTTGTTCTCTGTCGTCGTCTGTCGTCGTCGTCGTCTGTAACACTCGTATATGCAACGTAACTCGCCAGGGGGCAGCACGAGAAGGCGGGCCAGTAGTGTTACGTCCCGTTAGGGCGACATCTTGTTTGAAATAATTCTTTAGTAAAGAGTGAACGCACCAGGACCGAGTTTTTAACCCCGGCACCTAGGTGCGTCGTGCTCCACTGCAGATAGTGCCCGAGTGCGTTGACCACTGAGCTACATGGGCAGGTGCTATAGATTGGCAGAAACAATAAGAATTGAAAAAGGTGTGTCTTCAATCATGTCCAGCAAAGTTGAAAAATGTCCAAATCTTGTTACTTTGCCCCCCCCCCCAGTAGGGATGTTAAATATTGCAATCAGCGTGTCTGTCTGTCTGTCTATCTGTCTCTAGTTGCATCTTGCATACACAGAAGTGGCAGCAGAGGTAAATGCATAGAAAGAAAAGAAAGAAATTACAGTTAGCCGACTGACGCTTTATAAAATGTGCGAACTGTTTAATATTTTCCACTAAATTACGTTTACGTTTACTCTCTGGGAGGCAGCTGAAAATGCAGTAGACTCACTTTGAGGACGAAGCTGTCCTCTGGCTGTAGGCGCAAATTAAGCACAGCGCTTTTGATGACCTTCTCAAACTCCGGATCACGCTTACGAGGAACGTCGAGCGCCGGAAAGAGATCGCCAATGAGTCCCATGAAGACTGGAAGATCATCAGTGACGATCTTTGGGATGTTGAAGTCGCGCAGAGCACGCATCAGTACCTAGCATCAAGCAGAACCACACACGTGACGTCGGATAATGCAGAGAAAGTGCACAGTATAAATATTCGATGAATACGATTTACTGACTGAATTTTGACCACTTTCATGTAAGACTGCTGCAGTATTTTTATAACGCAATCATTCAAACTCAGCTAATATGATGTGGAAACAGTTATGTGAAACGGTAAAAAAATAAACTGCAGTGAATATGTTGAGTGCTTTGACACTGATTACCATTCTGCCTCGAAGGTTCTGTGGTCATTTGCCAGCCCCCATTATAAATTGGGGAGGAGATAGCCCTTGAAAATGGTCGAATTTCCGACTTTCATGGGCTCGTGACCTTGACCTTGACCTCGGAACGGGTCATACTGCATACCGTCATGCATCACTCGTCGACCTCTACCTACATACCAAATTTCATTAAAGTCGAAGAGACTTTTTGTGGACGGGCGGACGGACGGACGGACATTGGAGACCCACTAATGTTATTAGGTCGACTCGGAGGAGTCGATCTAAAAAGAATGTTACTGACTGTGATTTTACACTTGCATGTATAGTGTTTTTACTTTTTTCTATTTTTCAGTATGTCAGGTAGCTGTAGTATGTCAGACATCTTAATAAACGAATATGTATGTATGTATGTAAATTGATTAAACAAAAACTGCTATAGCAGTACGTAGGCATGTGAACCGGTGGTCCACGCCACGTACGAACTGCATGACATGGTATACAAATGCGTCAGTCAGCCACCAATGAGTTATGTCATGTATTAAACATAAATGAAAACTAGCGTTTACCCGGCCAAAGGCCGGCCGGGAAGTCGGACCACTAAACTGGACTCACGAGCACAAAAGCGTTTGATACGGTCCCCCATCGAAGGCTACGTGTCACGCCCGCAGGCCAGCGCGCGATTGGCCCATGCCGCTCTCGTACCACAGGCCAGCGCGCAGGCGAGCGCCCGAACTCGGACCGCAGGCCATTGCGCAGGCCAGCGTGCGACGCCCGTGGGGACTTTCTCGAAATGGGAAAATTTTGCACCGTTTTCCGAATTTTTACACATTAAGGGTCGAAATTTTCCGGATGTTTTTTCAAAACGTCTGCCTATGACCCCTATGAACCATGAAAAGTTTCATGGAAATCGGTCCGCACGCTATTGAGAAATACGGAAGACAGACACACACACAGACAGACAGACGTGGCAGCTTTATATATATACAGACAACAACTTGTAAAGAGCGCACAGTGCACAGAGAAACGACCGGTGTTACCTGATCTTCTGGTCTACCAGGGTCACTTCTTTTGAGTGAACCAGCGACCACAAGAACGGACTTGATGGCACGCAAGCCCCAGTCATAATGATCCTGGAAACACGGCAGTTCAAAGACAAAGATTTACGTCATGCGGCTGTATGAGACAACTGCTTCCCACACTGAACAAACTGCACTTCATGTAACTGACAAAGCATTTTCCATCGCCGGGCCACGTGCCTGGAATGCACTACCATCTGACATTAAACTGATCTCCTCTCGTACCAGCTTCCGCAAGAAACTCAAGACACACTTCTTCAGTCTTTTATAGTCGTAACTTTTTATTAGTATTTAGCACTTTACTGTTAGTTTTTTAAGTGTGTAATTATTGACATTGACTTGTACGGCGCCGCTGAGCCCCAGTAAGGGGCGCCTTACAAGTTCTGTCATGATGTTGATGATGATGATGACCTCTTTAGCAAGTAGCAAAATGATCAGTGTCACTCAGGCTGTGGCCACACGTAAAGACAGATATATTAGGAGAAACATGTCAGATATATCAAGACATACGTGTCAAACGTAAAGACATATTAAGAAATAGCTGTCAGATATATTAGGAGTTACATGTCAAACAGCAGTTTAGTCTGCTACTTGTAGTTTGTTTTTTTCTATTTTATTTTCATATATCATGTCATATGTGAATGAAGATGTGTGAAACTGGTACTGAAATTGGTAGCACAAAGACAAGCGCACGAGAAACAGATTTTCAAGCTATGACACAGAGAAAATTTCGACCTGCTTTGAAAGTAGCTCTTTGCACAGCGAGTACAGTGTGATGAACTTCCTTGCAAGCAACCTGGCGTCGAGGAAGCCCTCAGCCACCAGCATGATTTCACAGATCAGCTCAAAGTCCGGCACCACCATGGCACACGGCCTATATACCGGACAAAACACGTCATATATAGAATTGCACAAACAGAATAAAATATTTTGAGTAGTCCTTAACGTCATGCCACCAAGTCTTCCACCGAGTGTCCCTGGCATGTCCGGTGTCTGATTTTATCTTCCTCTGTCGTTTTATGAATCATTTGAAATACAATCAGCATCATTATACGCTCCTCAATCTACCTACCCTCCGTCATTAAGTAAGTAAAAAACGACGGAAAATAACAACAAAAATCAGCTTACTACTTCGTCATCGTTTTTATCTGCTCACATGACATATCATGCAGTGACATAGATGTAAGTACGAAACATTGATGAGCAGAACAACAAGGCACAGAATAAACTGACACTTGCAGTTGCCCCTGACAAACAAAATTCAAACGAAATAAAAACACTCTACACGACATCAGGTTTCACTTTCAACGCCAGTAAAGATCGTAAATGAACAGACAGTTCAACTGTTGTCAACCCCACGACGTTGAGTCTGAGACAGAAGTGTACCAGAATCTTACCTAAAGAGTGCCTTCAAGTTCTCTGGCAGTTCTGCCCGACCAGCGTAGCCTGGGTTCATCGTAATGAACAGCCCGACGCTTGGAGTCAACCGTATCTCCTCTCCGATGAAGTTGAATATCTTCTTCTTGGCCTTGATAGCGTCCTGGATGCACTTGACCTGGACCGCGACGACCGACAACACCTCGACGGAGATGCGGTTGAACTCGTCGAAGCAGCCCCAGGCGCCCGACTGCGCCAGACCCTTGTAGATGTTGCCGACAGACTGTTTATCAGCAGACACAGTCAGTACTCACACACGGTAGTTGGTCGCCTTGGTCCATTCCTTTCATGCCTGTAGACGGACACTTTGGTCCAAAGCTCGCAAGTGGGCCGGTGCGACGCAGTGAAGCGCGGACGGTGGGCGGAGCCTAGTGGAGCATAGCGGACCAATCACGAACTGGGGACATTTAGTGTTGTAACTGCTGTTGATTTATTAATTTATTAATTTATACGCCAAGTTCCGCAATTTGTGGGCCGTGTTTTCCTGTACTTTCCCAAATGCGCAATCTTTACAATCCTCACACACGTCCACTGCGCATGCGCACTCTTCTTATTCATCCACACTCACGTTTACACTACTCACTGATCTGCTACGGCTATTTTCCTGTGGCTGCTGACCTGATCCCAGACGGAGACTGGATCTAAGTTTCTGAGATGCGCCCAGCACGCCAGTTTGACCTCTTTCACTGCAATTGCTATACTAGCACACCACACTGAATTACATGATGTTGGTACACCGTAAACAGCCCAACATCGGGGCCTGTTACATTTCGTACACTGTACCTTGTAGTCCATCTGTTCAGAGCAATTGAAGACGTAAACCATGATTCCGAGCGCTCGTCCAAGATCCTTGGTGGTCTCTGTTTTGCCAGTTCCAGCTGGTCCAGCCGGCGCTCCACTCATCGTTAGATGCAGAGACTGCGTCAGAGTTATGTAGCATCTGAACACATCACCCGGCATCAGCATCAGTCAGTTTTATTACTGGCCCGCCTAATAGGCCAGTACTGTTTTGCTGGCTGGCGTCTGTCGTCGTCGTCTGTCGTCGTATTGTAACGCTGCCGGCAAGCGGGCCGGCCGGCCCCGGGCGCGTGGACGGTCGGCGCGCCGGCCTCCGGGCGCGTGAACGGTCAGGCGGCCGACACTGCACGGCGGACCAGTACGGTTACGTCCCGTTAGGGCAACACCTTGTTGCAAGTGTTATAACGAGGGATCACACAGTTTTACCTGCCACCCATATGTTTAATCCACAAATAGAATGAGCCATACCCGCCTGCCTTTCGTTCCCAGCCGTAAAGCATCGTCACACTTTGGCCGGTACTCATTTCTCATCCCGCTGAGGATAGAAGGCTGAGTTGGCATAGGTGGCTGATTACATATTCAGACGGTATACTCGACGTGGAGTAAGTTAAACGGACGGATGGGCGGGGTGTTGGTACTAAATACTAATTGTGATACCTGTCGGTGAGCGGCGTGATGACGAGACGCGGCGTGTTGCCGAGGTACTCGTGTGAGTAGCGGAACTGAGCGTCACAGATGTTGGCGAAACAGTCGTGTTTCTTCTCATCCCAGCGGTGACGCAGCTGCGACAGCCACGTGAACGCCTGCGAGTTCTCCACCTTCTGGGCGATCAACTTGCCGACCACGTCGCGGTTGTGTACCTCGATCGTGCAGATGGTCATGATCTTCTGTCGGTCTCCGGACGACAGCTTGCCAATCAGCAGCATGATGAGCGCGTTCAGCTGCGCTATCTGCCACATCACACACATCTTTATTCACCGAAAAAGAACGGTAGCATGTAAAATAGACATATAGAAAACTTCTCTTAACGAATCTGTCTTTGCGCGTGGCCACAGCCTCGGCGACGTCACAAACTCCAAACATTATTAGGCACTCAGCAGCATTTTCAGAAGTGTTTACATTGAACATTTTTCTACCACATGATACGACAACATGGTTAAAAGATCTGAGCTGTCTGGGGCTAACTGGGCAAGCATCGACAAGCAACAACCACGCCTTCAGCACAGACCTGCCACCTCAACTCTGACATCCTGCCTGGCGTCCGGCATCTCGCAGCTTCAGCAACATACATGGGTGACCGTTCTTTCCGTGTGATTGCTGCTCGTGCGTGAACAGTCTTCCAACCAGAGTCACTACAGCTACTTCCCTCGCTTCCCTCAAAAGACAATTAAAGACATTTTCTTTCACTAAGTCGTTCCCATAATTCTAGTCTGTGTACCGTGTCCTAGAAGCACTTTTGCTCATGCCACGTTAATCTGTACGTTTCTAACTAACTAACTAACTAACAGCATCCCATCCTGTGGCAAAGCGGCACATTTGAAAACCAGCTTTAAGACGAACTCCATCCGAACTCAATTTCTGAAAGACAAAAATGCTTCACTATTAGTATACAGAAGTAATCATTCTTATTAGCGCAGAGCTGTATTTAATTACTATTTCCAACAGGGCATGGGTTAATTTTGTTGTCAGACGTTCACGCCGTGTTCTGACAGTTGATCTGGTCACGTGGTGTTGCCGGCGGCCCGGCTGCGTGGCCGGCTGTCCGTGGGGGGCAGTCAGACGTTGTTTGACAGTTGGAGAGGACAGACGTTCCGGACTTTATGGTCTACGGCCGTTTACTTTTGATTTAATAAAATTATAAAAAATACGATATATCCTGTGTGGTGTCGTGTTCTGACATTTGCAGACCTTTTTCGATGTTTGATTACAAAATTTGCAGACGATGATGACGTTAGCGACGACAGCGTCAACTGCGCGGCGACAATAAAACATCCCGTCACGCACCTGTTTCTTGTTGAAATCTTTGAGAGAGTTCTCGAAGCCTTCTTCGAGCCGCAGGAAAGCGAGGTTGGTTTCGACGGTCCACCAGATCTGGACGGCGCACAGTGCGACCTGCGCAGGCGGCTCGAAGACCCAGACCTCACGCGGTTTCTCCTCGTACGACACGACCGCTTCGCGCATCTCGTGTCGAACCGTCTCCTTCATGTTGTCCAGCAGACGATTCAACCACACCTCCACCTGCAGCCACGCAGCCACTGCGTCAACGTCATTACAACCACACCTCCACCTGCAACCACGCAGCCACTTCACCAACGTCATTACGTCCTACATCAACGCTGCTACTTTCCGTTTTAATAATAATAATAATAATAATAATAATAATAATAAAGATATTTGTATAGCGCCATAGGGTCGTAACTTCAGTGGCGCTTGGGCCAGGTAGTGTGTTAGTGATCAGTAGGAGTATGAGAGAAAGCCCGAGAGAAGAGGTAAGTCTTTAGCCTAGATTTAAAAGAGGTTATAGTGTCACTGTCCAGAACTGTTTTTGGCAGCGAGTTCCAGATGGCTGGTGCTGTGCAGCGGAATGCGCGCTTTGCCATAGTTGTCTTGGTGAACGGTTGGCACAGCGCCGGAGTGGCCGATCGTCGTCGCAGATTGTGGACGTCCTCTCTGTCCTGGGGCAGGCAATGTCGCAGATGTCGCTCGTAGCGTGGTCTGCTTGTCTGTGTGTTGGACGCATGGCTGTGCTGTCACGGCTGAACCGACTGAAATGCCGTTTGCAGGCTGACTCATCTCGGCCCAACGAACCAAGTATTACATGGGATCAAAATCGGACGAATCCATTTGCAACCGTGAGGGGTGACAAGTCGGTGACGCGGCCTTTTTGAAAATTACTTTGGACAGTTGATATTTGTTTTCACTTCTTCCACCCGGACTGCCTTCACGGACCTTTGCCTGGACCGTTTCTTCTGAGCTACTCGGTTTTTATTTTTATTTTTTCCTTATTTTTTCGTTTCTGGGCCGTGCGCTATAGATTAAGCTGGCCATCCCATCAGCTTTTGAGCGCACGTTAATCTACCGTATCGTATCGTATCGTATCGTAACGGCGATGTTTTCCAGTTATTCCAGGTTCGCCTAGGTTCACAGTACCTGCATTGAAGTACGGTGCTGGCGTGGCTGAGCAGGCACAAAGGGAGAACGCCGCTTCACTTTTGAGTTCAGAGATGGACGGAAAAATGATAAGTTCAGCAGGTGATTGCAGTCAGTGCTTTGAGTGTACATCAGTCCTTACCTGTCCGTCGCAGTCACATGGACTGGCCAGTTTGACCTTCTCCCTGTCCTTACGTGTCCGACGCAGTCACACAGACTGGCCAGTTTGATCTTCTCCCTGTCCTTACCTGTCCGTCGCAGTCACACGGACTGGCCAGTTTGACCTTCTCCCTGTCCTTACCTGTCCGTCGCAGTCACATGGACTGGCCAGTTTGACCTTTTCCCTGTCCTTACGTGTCCGTCGCAGTCACACAGACTGGCCAGTTTGACCTTCTCCCTGTCCTTACGTGTCCGTCGCAGTCACACGGATTGGCCAGTTTGACCTTCTCCCTGTCCTTACGTGTCCGTCGCAGTCACATGGACTGGCCAGTTTGACCTTCTCCCTGTCC
>Ga0209780_1005410_pt1 | contig 10083 bp, 5 predicted proteins | sample WorMetexBAHAMAS2_FD_187384 | JGI IMG/M metagenome (GOLD analysis project Ga0209780, IMG submission 187384) | Marine gutless worms symbiont microbial communities from Max Planck institute for Marine Microbiology, Germany - Inanidrilus exumae... | ecosystem: Host-associated > Annelida > Digestive... | reverse complement strand
AAGTGCATGCTGAGATAAGCGACCGGGTCGAATTACAGTGAATTCAGAGGACACAATAATGCCTATTCACGCCCAGAAGGCCAGTCGTTACTGGGGGCGACAGTTTTTGAGGTCGCGTGATTTTAAAACTAGTTGTAACGAAATTAGTTTGCGTAAAACTGATAATTAATTTACGGCGATCTGCGTCTCCGGGGAAAACTGATTGCAAGAAGCGACCGGTATACGCCGTGAGCGGGTATACCCTGGTCGTTAAAAACGTGTCTTCACCGTCACTATAGCCTACATCGTCGTAATCAACCAGTGAAGCAGATAACTAGCCGGTGTAATGCGCAATGACAGCCACGCAATCACCAGCGTTCATTACGCGATGAAATCGCCATATCTGAACGGAATCGAAAAAAATATATAATGTTCCATCAGTAAAATTTCGATTCAAGGGGGTAAAAAATTGACAGACAGAATTATTAATCTTCGCATTTAGCGCCCTATGCTAACGGAATACATGGCCGTGTGTCCGTCAGTCCGTCCTTCCGTCCGTCCGGTTAAATAGCTGGAGGACACTTCGAACAGTTTATTTCATTTGACACACTCAACACTGCTTTAGCGATCGTAATTTACTATGCGTAAAGTTGTTTAATTACTGATAACTTATCAGCGCGTTTGTTTTTCTACCAGCCTTCATTTAATCTGCTGGTGTTAAAAATTACACTCATAAAATTACTTATGAAATATGTGCATAAGTGGTGATAGTAATGCTGTAAAAGTTTGGCCTCAAAATTAGTAGTTGGTATGGAAATAATGAAGAAACAGTGTCGGGATCAATTTTATTGGGATACTGTTTACTTACTTACTTACTCTGTACGCATATTGCAGCTTAGATGGCGACAAACTTTATCAACTAGCATCATCTCCGTGTAATGTGGCAGATAAGGTAAAGGTAAAGATAATGACTATAACACTGTATCGTACCAACTTTTGACTAAACAATTTTTTTTATTTTCATGTTTTAGTGCAAAAAATAGACGGACAAACAGAAAACTACCGACGTCGACCGCAGACACCGGGTCATCGTTGACAGCGAGCAACAGAAATAAGATCCCAGATTCCCAGGACACAAGCTCCCATCAATCAGAAGCATTCGTGGACAACGACAGAAGCCACTGTTAGTTTTACAAAAGGCTGCGCTATCGCTGAGAGACCCGCGCGACGCTATGTATTAGTTAGAATATTGGCCTACTGTTGTACGAATAGCGCAAACAGATCGCGTGTTAGCCTGAGGAGCACTTTCAGCAACTGTCACGTTCTATTCCGCTACCTGCATAGTTTTGTACACCCATCGTTGCACTAGGCATAACTATCGCACAGCAAGCATGCAATACTGAAATTTCGCCGAGATCTTTCGCGTCGGAAAACCAAAGTCCCTGGGCTATTGTATGGCGTTGTCTGCGTGATCCTACATTTAGCCGTTTTGGTACAGTGCCGGCTTGTGACAGACATGCAGACGGACGGACACACGATGACAGCAAGTACCGCGCTAATGTTGCTTCGCGCGGGTGAAAACGACAGAAGCCATTCCGTTTGACGAATAACGATCTGATGCATTGTTCAACAACCGGTTGTTATGAAGAATAAGTATTGGATGTGTCAGTTCACCTATCCTCACTTGGAAGGTTATTCGACCTCATACATTACAGCTTCATCTATCTGGTAATCTATGCCAACGGTTGTGAAAAGACCTACTCGCATCAGGCTGCGTTACGTCTTTCATTCAATCCTTCGTGAGAGTTGGTCTTCAGAATATATGAATATGCACAAACACTCGCCGTTGACATGGGCCAATCTGTGCCACAAGCTACAAGCGTTCATTGATCGCACCGCTTGCAACTGCTGAGCGCGGTCAAATGATCGATAATGTACGTCAGTCACGCGGCAGTGGACGATGACGGATGCGTCAGTCGCCAGCAGTAAGCATGTCGTCAGACTGCGCCATAATCGTTTCACTTAGAAGCGTTTCTCCAAGATGTGATTCTAAGAAAATCAATTTCGGCCTTGCTCTATGCCCGATTCCGCCGAGCTCACCACAGCTCGCGACACTCCCGGCATTCCTACCCAGCTTTTCGTTCCACGGCAAACAAGTCTACGCGGCTCAGCTGCTCAAAACTACATGATTAATGTCGGTAGCTTGACCATTATTAAGCCGTCGTTTCTCTAAGCTCCTGCTGCATTCATCATTCATGCGATCGAAACAGGGCCGGTTGGGCCAATAGGCGAGTAGATAGACACTTGCATATAGCGCCACTCCTAGGAGCCAAAGGAGTCCACCGTTAATGTTAACACGTATGACGGTCCTCCTTATTGTCGGGCCGAAATGCACGCTGGCCGCGTTGCATGCTGCTCCCTGATGAGTCACGTTGAGTATATGTAGCGCGCTCTATTATGACGAGGCAAGCGTAACAAGGTGTTCAACTTTCAGTCAGGAAAGCTGTATAATATTCTGCTCGTCGACGCTTAATTAATCAGTGCCACTAAATTTATGCGACGTTTGGGAAGGGTCCCCAAAACTAGGGAACCAAGCGACCCAAAGACCTTAATCCGCCCCTGGATCAAAAGCGTCGGACAGGCCTGCTGTATGTGTGTGGTCCGAGACCAATCTACGACAGGTGCTTGCCTGTGCGCGTCGTCGTCGTCATCGTGGTTTTCTCCCACCATCGACCTTATCCCGTCGTCTCCGGACGCCGACGCGTTGCCGGCCGACGACGAAGGCCAGTGCTGCTTGCGGAACGCGTTGACGCGGACCCAGACGCACCAGCACAGTCCGGGCAGCATCAGCAGCAGGCCGAAACCGACGAAGCCCATGCCGATGATTTTGGCCGACGTCCGGACGCCGATGGAGTAGGTGATGGCGACGGGGACGGCGCCGACGAGGAGAAACCCGGCGCCGACGGCGACGACGATCAGCGGGCCGCGGTAGTCGGACGACGTAAGCGGCATCTGTGGCGGCGGGCGACCGAGGCAACAGTCGACGGGTCACGTCAGAGATCGAAGACGAAATCACGCCGACCGCATCAGCAGCAGAACTTCATTTCGTGTTGTCAATGGTCGTGGTTCGACGCAGCGTAATGTCGGTCATGCATTTCGTCGTCGTCAATGATATTCATGCATCAACATCCTGCGCGCCACATAAAAACAGTGTCGCATTGCAGCAGTACAGTGAACCTGAGAATTGGCTAATACGTTTTACGAGTCCTTCAGTGAACATAATATACATGTAGATATACTGTCTGCCTAGGCTTCGGACTAAATTCGAAGAACGGGCTTTCTCTTATGCTGGACCAGCAGCCTGAAACAGACTTCCACAGAACATTCGTGCATCGACCTCTCTGAACGTTTTTAAACGGAAGCTGAAGACACATCTATTTACAGAAGCTTTTAACTAAGCCTATTAACATATTAACACTTTATTTTAACTTTTACTATTTTAATGTTTGACATTGTAATGCACCGGCGGCCTACGTTTGTAGTCGGCGCACTATAAATAACCTGATGATGATGATGATAGATAGATAGCCTAGGGTGACAGTGACGTAATTTCGACATTCTTGTCTATGCTAGCTGTTCTGGCCGCCATGTTGTAGGGCAAGGAAATGTAAACTTTTAGCAGCACTTACAGTCACATCACCGATCTGGCGATAGCACTAAGCTTTTCTTAAACCTACTGATTCAATTTTATTTAAATAACTTCACAAATCTTCAACAGTTAGCTTCGCACAATACGACATCATGCCGTAGCCCTACAACATGGAGATCATGTCGTGACCGTAGATTACTTTGACAGTATGACGTCACTTCACCCTTTTATACATAATGGCGTTGTTAGAATGAAAGTGAGGGACCAGACTGCATTTAGCCATTTCGCTTTTTGGCAACTTCGTACTCTTTTTATTCATATTTTTGGGAACGCTCCATCTGTTCTCACTGTATTTCTTTTCTTTAAAAAATCACTGATGAGCTGAGGACTCGATTATATTTTGATTTAAACACGGATTGAGATCGTACAAATTTCATTACTTTCATTCAAATAAAATTTAGCAATACTCGATCATTGGAGCAATTTCAGTGTCCATATACGGTTCACAGGCTCAGGGCTATTACTCGCGCTTCCGTCTCTCACCTGCCTTTTTGTCACGTCAGATCCACATTACAGACCTGAAGGACAATAAAAAAATTTACGCGAGTTTCTGTCAACCACGTTGATTTCAAACTGCAAACTGCAAGAGTGTGTATAGGCTGTCACTACATTATAACACTGCGTACTTGAATTCACAGCAAGTTGAATAGTGAGAGGTTTCGATAAAGTTGAATTTGAAGAATTATTTGTTTTCAGGGGTCATAATTGGAAGTTGAAGGTTAAAAGATGCAGATTACAAGTGAGCAAGTGCTTTTTCACCCAGAGGATTATTAATGTGTGGAACAAGCTGCCGGAGTATGTCGTGGAGTCTTCTTCCGTCGTCATATTCAAGAAAAGACTCGATGATTGGAGCATGGATAGGGAACTATAAGCTGTGCTTACATCTATTACCAGTTACAAGTTACAAGTTACAAGTTGATGACAGAGTGAGCAAAGCAAACAGCGCAGTGTTTTCTGCTCATCCCTCTTGCACCAGGCTTACGAGCAATCGAATATCAGTTACAATGTCTCCTATACGCCGATCGTAACGCTCTGATATTTTGTGCTATTGCGCAAATTAGCTCAAAGTCGAAGTCGTCAGCGATCTTTAATGAAAGAGGCAACAGGTCACTGGAGACCTCGTTTCTTCGAGCATCATGGAAGCTACATTGATTTACCTAATACGCGGGTTTCCGTCGATGTCTGAAAAGCATCACTTACGTGGTATATGTCAGGTATGTCTTTTACACGTCATAGATTTCAGGAACACATCGGATTCATGCAGTTGTGATTGTTGATATTACGGGATTTATAAATGCCCGTATTGTTATTATGTAATGCGATTCTTCGTAATAACGTGGACTGTACATACATAAGTTAATCATTTACGATACGATACTATACGGTAGATTAACGTGCGCTCAAAAGCTGACGGGATGGCCAGCTTAATCTAGCGCACGTACGGCCCAAAAGATAAAAAAATAAGGGAAAAAAAATAAAAAACCGAGTAGCTGTCGATGATTGATTTTTACGCGCGACGTGCACTGTATTATGCAACACATTGCATATGCACTGAACATGCTGTATGGCCCGGTGTCCGTCCGTCCGTCTGTCTGTCTATCCTACAAAGTATACAAAGCCGGCAAACTATCGAAACGGCTTAACGCGTCACCAGCAATTAACGCCGCCCGGTATAGCATGGACTTTAGTTTTCTTACATCAAAAATCTTCATAACTAGAAACCGTACGCATTGCAAGGAATGTCCTGTTGCCTAAGCACTTTTGCGATATGTTCACTAAAATACACACTTTCATTCATATGATATTAGAGATAGACATTGGGTGCCAATGACTGCATGTAGATTAAACCTGCGGAAATATACTCGTAGTATTCGCTTTTTGGGGCCCACCTTATGGAATTGTTTGCCTCTAATGAGAAATTCTCAGACTGTTCATGTATTCAAAAGACGTAATTATAAATGTTTTCTTATCAGAAATATTACAGAATAGTGACAGTTATATTTTTTCGTTCTCTGAGCAGTTGTATAGACCTGCCCACGTGGCCGAGTGGTCAGCGCACTCGGCCGCCATGCGCAGTAGTGCGTGACGCGCTCAGTGGCCCAGGTTCGCGCCTCAGCTCGGGCGCGTCCGCCTACCAAAGAATTATTTCTAATAATTCCTATGCACATGATGAACATAGAGTTAATCCCGGGCAGGTACGAGGGTTCAACGGTGTCCTCTATAAACTGTGACCGTTGCTAATGCCTTAATTAGCAGCGTCAAGGTGTCAGCCGCGCTTACGTGATACCCGAAGCAGACAGATGTGGCTAAGTCCCCTGGCTAGGCGCTGAAGAAGTGCCGGTCAGGGCTGGCAGTGAATAAGTGCCAGTCCGGGCTTAGCCAGACAGTAGGCGAAGCTTAGATGGGGCGCGCTTAGAAATACCTGCAAAGCTGCTCACGCCTACTGTTCCTTCCTCCACCCTACACAACGCGCCCATACACCGCAAACACCTATTAATTCCCCTGCTCTCCCTGGGCTGGCGCATTGGACAGATATAAAGGTCCAGAGTAGGTCCATACTTAGGCTGGACCCTTGCCCGCAGAGAACGGAACGAACGAAAGAGCGAGCAGTTGTATACTTTTTCTTTTGATTTACTCGTTTCTTTGTATATTTTGTTACTGTAACATTAATTGTTAGGTAGTCTCAGAACCAAATCATTGCTTCCTGAGACTACTTTTTGCCCATGGCGATACTGATTGTTTTGTTTAACTATGTCGTGTTTTGAGGCAATAAATAGGTGTCCGTTTACTTCAGTTCAGTAAGCAGCGAAATAGTGTCGCTGCGACACCTGCAGGATAGCCACGTATCCCACTATTTTTTTGTGAATTTTTACGATTCTTTGACCCCTCTCAGACCTCACAGATCTCACAGAGATTCGACCTCTGGCCGAAAGTGAAACGAATCGTACGTGTAATTACATATGGGCCTACCTGGAATTCAGAAGCTATTTTGATGTAGAAATAGGACTAGGCCTGTACGACGTTTCGTGTAGCAGCTTGTTGTACAGCGATATACACAGCCGTCCCATCAAGTCAGAGTGTGCAATCAATGAAAGTCAACACGACTCGGCAGCAGACAACAGTACTTCAGTTCAAACTCATTATGGATGATTATATGCAATCATACGGTAGCTGTCGACCAAAGTTCGCCACGCAGGGCATGATGCTGGGAAGCTGATTTCGTCATATTAGTGTTTTCATCACGCCGTCTGCAACGTTGATTAATCATCGTCTACACTTCCGGCTAGAAAAACAGTGCCATGTATGTTATGTGTATCCAGTGATTTTTTTATCTACACATGCCGATAGGCAAGGTGTGAATATATCGTTTACTGTTTGTGTGTGTGTGTCTGTTTGTTTGTTTGTTTGTACAGTTACGGATTTCTCCGCCGAGGATAAAGCTAGCGGCGTCAAATTTTGCACGACAGCTCATCGGCGTCAAAAGATGAGAATCTCCCACTTTTGTGAACTTTGCTCACCAAAAGCCCAAAATCGGACGAATCCGCGTGGCCCGCGCGCTGGCCCATTAGTCCGATAGAGATGCGACGTTCGTGGAATATCGCGCGGCGTGTGAACGTAGGATCGGCATGTGTGGATATACAGCCGTCCCCGAAGACGGACGTACTTGTCCAGCATTCGGACTCAGTGTGGGAGTTCGAGATGTTCAGGTTGGTCGTACCCATACTCACTCCCTTCTGTTCATTTCACCCTGTGAGACTTTTGAAACCTGGCCTTAAACTGATCCTTCTACCAACAACATCAGTTGCTACAAGCGCACTTTAAAACCGCAATTTCCACTGACTGTGACTATTGCAGAGTGCTGTCAACTTCAACCTCAGGGTGGGTTCTTCATTCTTTCTCGGGGTGGGAGTTGCCAGAGCTCAGGAGAGAGTTCTTCCACCCTCGAGAGGCGTATAGAAAAATCACTATGTATCTGTGGGTGCCGTAACTATTGCTTATATAATTTATACTTTCTACTTATATACCGATTAAAGAAACAAGTTTTTCGTTTTGACGTTACTTAATACATTACTTAACTGCTTGTGGTATGCATGACTTCGCAAGAAAGAGCTGCATTAGAATGCTAATGCTTTGTTTCCTACGCTTTGTTCCAGGAAGAACTGCTAGACACGTAAGCCACTGTCACTCTAAACCTGCACTTTACCGCGCAACGCTATGCTTGTACGATATATGCTATGGCCTGGTGTCTGCCCGTCTGTCTGTTCGTCACAAGCCGGCATTATATCGAAAGGGCTGAACGAATCGAGTTGGTTATCAGCACTGATGCTACCGTCAGCTTATCCTACGTTGTTGGAACAGAATTCGCGTAACTCAAAAAATTAGGGCACTTCCCTCTGTTACCTCTCTTGCATGCTATTCTTTTTGATTTTTTAGTAGTGTTTATATTACTGTTTGTCTCATGGGCCACAAACCTGCTACTGAAATAAAATAAATGAATGAATGAATGAATGAATGAAACCATGTCGCAAACTCTGAACTTCGCCGATGTTATTTTTGTGCCACGGTACCTCGCACGTCGCAAGTATTGTCAAGGACGCCACAGACGTTTGGGTGACACACCATTTGGGCGACGGGTTTTAGCATATGGTCCAAAAACTAAACTCTCTTTTAATTTGTTTGAATAACTCGGTAAATAAACTGATTTTACGGCGCGACGCTATGCTAGCGCGGTATATGCTATGGCCCTATGTGTCGGCCGGTGCAAATATTCGTGTTGCCGCCCCACACTCCAATTATCCAGTATCCACTATCCATCATGCTGGTAATTAAGGAATGGAACTGTCGATCACGTGACATAAAAGACCTAATGAGTACTGCACTGAAATGCTGCTCCCCTTTCAAAGTGCCGCCCGGCTAATGCCTCCCGTCCGCTACCACAATTTGCCAACGTCAGCTATCGTTGTATCCGCAAACGGTGTGCCGCCCAAACGTCCGCTCATCATCATCATCATCATCATCATCACCGTCATCATCATCATGACATCTTCCTTCGTTCGTTTATCTGTATCACACTGAGAGTCCACCTTTGTTTACAACACGTTAATCTTGACGCAGAGCGTCGCGCTGTTCACTTGAGAGTATCCTTGTTGATTGGGTTAAGGTCTTATAGGTCATTTCGAAGACGTTCTTCCCAGCCAGTCTCTTGGCTTACTAAAAAGTAAATCAAACGCAACGAAAGCAAACATGCATCCGTAACAAAATATGCTATAATGCAAAATAAACATCAAAAATAAAGCCAGGTTTGATCTTCTCTTACGATCTCCGGCCTGGAAACGGAACGAGTCTATTCTTAAAAGTAAGTAAGTAAACGATTTATATAGCTACGAGATCAACAAATGAATCAAGGTGCATTACAGCCCCTTCTCATAATGTCATTTGCACGTCATTATTCGCCTACACGTTTTTAGCATTTCCTCAAACCGAAGCGTGATCCGTCGTGAATGTCAAGGAGCACAGCAGATTTATAATAACAAGCATCGACTTGGTGACAGCGCAAATGTCAAAGCTGCAGTGTCCAAGATCAACGCCGTCAGCAGTATACTGTACTATCTGTATACGTATTGTTTAGCCCGCCCGGCCTTCCTCTGACATGCTGTAGGCTATATTGATGTTACTTGCTTTCTTTTTAACGGTCCTCTTGGAGACGAATTATCCCAGAACATACCGGACCGATCTTCACCAAATTTTCAGGATAATTACGCATATCAGTGGGCGTGATCAGTCCGACCCTTCTTTTCTCGATCGCTCAAGGGGTGTTGCTATGGTAACCGATTTTTGGCGCAAATCAGCGAAAATTGGAATATCCCATCCACCTTTATCCTGCGCGTTGGCATTGCACAATGGATAGGAGAATCGCAACAAGGATGCAAGCATTAACACCGCCGACGACCCCTGTACATCTGATGAAACTTTGGTGAACTTTGATCCACTAACCCGTACGTTTTGCAGGCTTTGCCATGCAATTTTCTAGTTTGTTCATTTGTTCTTCACCAATATAGATAGCAGAAAAATAATTAAAACTTAACTTAATTATGGAGGTTTCCAATGACGCCAGTACTTTTATGGCATTATCACAAAACGTGCGATACGATACGTTGTTACCGGCACGATAAACTTTTTTCAGAAAATTACATTTGCATATGTCTATAATAGCCTGTGCCACGAGTAGACGATAAATATCGAATGCCAATAAGATGCAGTCGGAGACGGCAAACTACGCCCTTGGTGCTGTCAACCGGAAAACTGGCCAAACATACGCGTCGTTTTCGATTCTGGCCTATTCGCTCCATTATGCGAAAACATGACGTCATCCACCAAACTGAAGTAGCCTACAC
>Ga0209780_1005409_pt1 | contig 10084 bp, 8 predicted proteins | sample WorMetexBAHAMAS2_FD_187384 | JGI IMG/M metagenome (GOLD analysis project Ga0209780, IMG submission 187384) | Marine gutless worms symbiont microbial communities from Max Planck institute for Marine Microbiology, Germany - Inanidrilus exumae... | ecosystem: Host-associated > Annelida > Digestive... | reverse complement strand
GCTCATAGTGCCTCAACCGTGATAGCTAGCAAAAAAGTTCAATTAGCACTAATAGAAAGTCGACAGTGCGCTTTCCATCAACCCATAAGTGAACCCTGTGCGTTACCACTAAGTCCCCAAATGGTGGCCGAAAACGAGAATTTTTACACTTTGCATTGCCTTTCATACCATCGTTGCAGATAGTCGTATACATTTCATATTTGATAGCCTCTGGTACTGGACTGTAAGTTGTAACAAGTGAAGGTAACTAGGAAGATTAATATCAATCTGTTCTTTAATATACTATCCATCAAAATGAGCCGGATTAGCCTGTGATGCTTTTCCAACCTTAGCCACTTTAAAGTGATCAAAGATACTAGTGCCATTACCGTTATGAGTGTGATTACCAACTATGTACCATTCTGCATAATGTTGAATTTGCTGTATCTTTTTAATGTTAGTATGTGTGCATGGGTTCCATGATCCACACTTAATGATTGGCCTCACATACATTAAGAGATGTGACAACTGCTTTTGATTTGTCTGCATTGTTGCAGTATGGCACATTCGCGGCTTAACGAAGTTCTTGAAAAGGCAGAAATCAGTGTTGGTGCATGTCATCATGTCATGGATTTACTTGATACTATCTGTCTTTAGGATGTGACGGAACGCAGTTGTGCAGAGCTCGATAGCCGTTATCTTTTTCGGCCGATTGCAGTTGAAACCTTCGGTGTTTTCAACTCCTCAGCCAACAGCCTGTTGAAGGAGATTGGCTTTAGGATTTCTGCTAACACCGGGGAGTCTAGGGAGGCCAGTTTCTTATACCAGTGCATTTCATTGCTAGTGCAGCATTTCAGTGCCATTCTGCTGCACGATTCTTTGCCGACCATTGATTGCGCAGATCGAATATACCCATGATTTTAGATTTTTTTTTGTTTCGTAATTACGCCACACACGTAAGTAACCCACCACGCATGGTTACTGTCCAAGGTCAAGACGTCAAAGGTCAGTCACAAGGTCACATAGTGCATCCGCACTAACAAGATGGCAGCACTGCCATAACTCGGCGACGGAGAGTCAGTTCAACTTCATCGATAATAAAGCGCTATTGATTGCCTAGTTCACCAACTAATTGTTTATGGTTTACAGTCAGATCGACTGGATATTGTGGGACTAGATATTCATTCATTCATATTCGTTTAATGAGCCGTGACAGAACGCATAGCATTCAATGAGTATCCTAAGTTGATAGTTTCACACGAAGTGTTTACAATAATAACAATAAAGTTTATCTATCAGTCCAAAACTGTACTAGGCGGGCGATCTTCAGGTTGCTGGAGTCAAATTTTCGTTTTTCTTTCACGCACTGGGGGCGAATGGTGCTACTGATAAAGCAAGTGTGTAGTGTAAACATATAAATCTGAAATATGATTTATGTTGTCGTGCATTCAATTATTTCATCTGTGTGCAAATTACCGGAGCAGTTTGTTGTTTTTGCTGTACAGAACTGGCATTATTGGCAGATGATTCAAAAAGCCATCATTACTACATCTACTGCTGGTGGTGGCGCTGGTGATGCCACTGCTGACAAACATGGCGGTGTCGTTGTTAATGACTACAATAATGATCTTGAATGTGTGAAGCAATCTAGTTCCGCTGAACAAATGGAAGGTCAGTAAAGTCAGCAAGTGTTGTACATTACGTCATTGTTTCCAATGATCAAAATTATTTTAAAAAATTAATAAAGCAGTCTTGCTACTTTAAGCCTTATACAGTATCTGACGCCCCGTGCTGTTATGTAATTTACTCTGCTGTCAGTTTGTCTTTTTAGTGCATTATGGCGAATCATGGTACTGATAAACCAGATGTGTAGTATAAACAAATAAATCTGACCTTTGTACGTGTGCATTGAATCATGTTGTCTGTATGCAAATTATCGACAACAGTTTGCTCTTTTTACTGTACAGAAGTAGCATCATTGGTAGATGTTTCAGCATCGTCCATTACTACATCTACTGCTGTTATTGTTGCATTCTGGTGCTAGATTTATACTTTATTTAACTTTTTAAAACAATATAATTCGTTACTGGCAAGTAATTTATAATATTTATTTATTATTATATGTTTCATAAACTGGCGTTTAGGTAAATAATAATGAAACATGTAAATAATAACAAAGAATTCAAATATTGGAAATTTTGAATATATACTCGGTGGTAAATTGGTAATGGTGCTTTGGTAATTAAACAGATGACAGTTTGAAATGTGTTTGTTTCTGATGTAATTGCTCTGATGATAACGTATTTTACATTTGTTTAGCAGAATTGTATGCTTACAGTGGGGTTGTTACAATGTCTTGTAATGGCTTTGAGAAAAAAGATAACGGTACTATAGGACAGCTAATAACACACTCTACTTACAATACACAGCAGTTTGAGCAGGCTTTCTCGACAGTTGACATAGTAGACAAAACAGACATGACTGTTCCAATTTGGTTTCTTCCATGGCACCTCAAGGCAAGACGTAGGTTAATTAGATTCAGAACTCAAGCCGGAGTTGCCTGTACCAACATGTTTAATTGCTTACAGTCGATCAGAGAATCACTGAGGTGGCAGTGCATCAGTACAGTTTGGTGCACGTTCTCCACAATCCTTGTCACCAACAAACAAGTAGCAACGCTCTGTCATATACTGAATTTGAAAGAACCCGAACTGGACCTCTTGGCGAGCTACACGGGATATGGCATCACGACAGTATCACAGACTTCCAGATGATGCCTTGCAGACCAGCAAAAGGTTTCCTGCTGCTGGACAGTGGAAATCTGGCAAAACAGACAAGAAAATACTGGATGCCATTACACATTTCATCAGCAATGATGAAACCTGAGTCAAAAAGGGAAAAGATTGGTCGAGTAAGCATAGGAAAATCTAAGTTTCTGAAACCACTGTTTATATATCATAGCATATGAATGCCTTGATACATGTATCATTTATTATTGCTGCACGCAATGCAGGAAGTTCAAGAAGATGCGTACAGTTCTCAGTGCACAGTTGTTATTCGAGACAATGCCATTATTGCTAGAGGAAATATCTGGGGACGATCATCACAGTAACAGTCAACCACTACAGTTTCAATGTTGTGTACTTCTTGCAAAAAATAATGTCAACATATGTGAATTGCAATGAGCAATAACTTCACGACAAGTATAATAAGAAAGCCAACTACTGCTGGACAATCTTGGAAGTCATTATGTCAATGGTGTCAAAGGTGTTTACTCTTATCAGTGGCATGAAATGGCATATGACAGCTTTAGACTTTCTGATGGTGACAGCATGCAGTATTATCAGAATTAAGTGATGCAAGACATGGCCAGAGCCACTGTGGTAAGTTCTGCCAATTGAGCAGGTCATGCTGGGGCGGAGAGTGTTACTTCCGGCATTGAGGGAGCACCGCTCTAGTTTGTGGAATTTCTTCATAATTGCTAAGTTGCTTTCGTTTTTGGGCCACACTAGTTGTCTAGTATGTCAGCTGTCTATAGACAGCATCAGAGTTCAGTTGTTAAATCCACGTACGTTCTACGACACATTCATCGATTCGTTTCCTTTATGTTGTTGGTGCAGTAATGTGACAATAAATCTAGTATACCATAGTCATTTTTGTATGATTAGCATTTGCACCTATTGTGATTCTGTTTGTTTTGTATTTTATGTAAAACTTTGAAGTCGAGTGCATCAATTATAGGCCCGTGGTCAATATAAATGATGAGGACAAGGATTTTGTTAATCAAGTCAAAACTAAAATGTGCAGCACACGGCTGCAGTTGCTGGCATCAGCAGGTCTCGCTAACGCCTTCACTGAAACTCAAGTGTAATTCAGCACTGTCAGCCCTGCACTCGTCAACAGAGTGTCAACAGTCTGCTCATCTGCAGAGCTGGTTTAATCTGTCTGCTCCCTTTTGTACAACCTTGCTAACACAATTTCACATGCAATTACCAGAAACATGTAGCATGTGCAATTCACACGTTAATGACGTACAGTTGCACATGTTGGTGTAACTTAACTGTCCACATATGCCAAAAATCAACTAATTTCCAGAAGCAAAGTGGACTTAATAGTATTGACAGTTTCGCGTGTTACATGACAGTTGCAAGTTGTTCACTGTAATTCTCTTCTGCCACCCAACAAACAGTATGGTTGTAGTTTCACAGGTGTCAATATCTTTTTATGTGTTTGAATGCATATGTATGTCATACCCCTTTCCTTTAAAATGCACTTAAACAATTAACCATTTTCTTACTAACTGAGGTATAATGTGCTTCGTTCTTACCCACAGTTTATTTCCCAGCAGACACTGCATGTCTCACATTGTACATACTGAGCACTTCATTGACAGTAATGTAACTTGGTTCACTTATGCATATTGTTATTACATTTGCCAGCAGTGGATTCGCTGCTACCGAAACCGTCTTGTGGACGACGGTCTTGTTTCGACCATGAATGGTGTTGACGAGAAACACGAGCATCTCAAATACAGTGTACTGGCTGACTGTTCAAGTGGAAAGTTGTCCGACTTAATGACTGCCGTTGCTAGACAACTGGTGCCCTTCAGTCAGTGCAAGTAATCATTAACAATTGCATCTGTACTGATTTGTGTTCAGATTAGCGTTATGTTGCAAGCATGCTTTGCACTGGCTCTTTATCATGTCTTATTCTGTGCAGATGCATCAACAGAGTCAACAGCGCATGAATGATCATTGAGTAATTACTGTCGTTACTTACATACTTGTTTCTTTACAGTGCAGCAGCAGGCAGTATAGAGTCGCACTGCCATCTAATGCCAGTGCACTATAGGAGCAATAGCAGGGCCCTTCAGAAGCCTGTGCAGCTACAGCACATGCAGACACTAGTGGCATCTGGCACGTGTGATGATGGTATCATATTCCCAATGGGGCATCACCGCCTACTTCTATACAAAATTTGACAACTGTAGCTTCAGTCGTTCCAGATATGACTTGCGGCCCCAAAAATTTAAATGGGTCAATCAAGTGACCATGACCACACCGCTTTCAGGGGTGGTTTGTCATCCATGTGCTAGAACTTGGTATGATTAACTAATATACCATATTTGAATCCCCAAACATCAAAAAAATATGAATGGCGATGCAAAATTTAAAAAATGAGGTGGGCGGTTTGGGGTAGTTAGGGGTCACTCAATGTCAATGGAAACAGCATCATTCGATAAAGTGCATACGAATTCCTACTGGCCTTCCACAGTAGCTATGTTCCTATATTGCACCGTTTTTGATATATAGTGAGATATATAGCCAAACATCGCAGGTACCTACACCAACTGTATTTGGCATCCCCGTTTGTGTGACCCTACTGGAATTTCACGGAGATCTTTGGCAACAGAAAACTGGAATCCCTGGACTATTGCACAGTCTTGTTTTGATGGTTCTACATTTAGCCATTTTGGTATAACAAGACAGACAAATGGACGGACACATGACCACAGCAGATGCCATGCCAGTACAGTGTCACCTGGTAAAAACATTGTGAAAACAACAAGTGATATATTCATTATTAATTTCGTGCAAAATTCAAGGCAGTGTCCGAGGCTTTGGTATAACCTCAAGTCTTAACGTATACAAGGTGACGGAGAATGTGCTGACCAGTTTAACATATCACTGTCAGCTTTACTGTGAAAGTGAGTTTGTTGACCACTGTTTAACAGCGATGACAGCTTTGCTATGCTACACTGAAAGTTAGTTTTTGTGTACTTTTGTGAGATTTTTCTTGGTTGCTTAGAATTGGTTGTCAAAATGTTCACAGTGGTGAAATTTATCCCCAGTGATCCTGCTGATTATGAGGAGGCAGAAGCTGGACAGTGGAAATGTGGCAAAAACATATGGAGTTACTAGGAGATCAATCTGAGCGACGAACTGGGACAAAAGAAAATTGTCACAAAATGAGGGATGCAAGTATCCAGAGGGGATTATCATAAGTATCTCTGATGTTCTGCGGCAATGGCAAGGGGGAGTTGCTGCCTCCAAACATTGTCTACAAGGCAGAGTCGCTGTGGAGCACATGAATGCAGAACGGACCAAAAATGCACGTTGCAACAGGCTACTATCAGGGTGGTTTGACCTGACAGACTTGGGAGGATTTTATTTACACTGCTGCTGCCAAGAATTAAGAAAGGCTTAGGGAAGCATGTGATTCTAGGTGACAATTTGTCTTTGCACATCAACATTGCAGTGCTAGAGGCATGCCAGCAAAACAACATTGCATTTGTGTTGTCACCTCCAAATGCTACTCCTTGCAGATCAACCTTTGGACGTTGCCTTTTACAGGCCAATGGCAACAGATCATTTCTTAATGGAAGGAGGAAGGCAAAGGAAGGCGCTTGCCACCTATTCCATGCATATACATGTAGTAGTCATATACATTGTACATTAACACTGGTTAACTGTCAGTAGAAACTGTTATATCTATATAACGGACTTATGATATAACAGACCTTTTACAGGGGTCCTCAGAAATCCGTTATAACAAAGTTTTATGGTAATTTCACTGTACAAATAATGACTATTACTTAAAAGACGTTTAAGTCAATTGCAACAACACTGTTTCACAGCAAATTTCTTCAACATTTTCTTGGCACCCCACCCTTTTTCAGTTCGCAAGTTTTAAATTAAAATTTTAATATCTGGACTGACTGTACCAATGTCTTAGCTGTCTTAGTGTCAAGTATGATGCCGTGCACAGAATATTTAACTGACAGAATAGTTAATAATTGTGAAATAGTATGCGCTTGTGCAATGCTATGTGTGTCACACATGTATCTGACAAAACAAGCTGTTTAGACCAACGTTGGTGATCAGCTACATTTTTGAGACTGTCATTCGTCTGGTTTAACAATAATAATAATAATAATAAATGCCCGTCACAAAAGAGCTTGCCGGGTTGTCCAGGACGGACGGAAAGCGACCGGATGGCCTTACACTCGTCCCTTGGCAGAGCGGGAAGTCATTGTATTGGGATGTTAGTGTGATTTGCCCTCTGGCCGAGTCCTATGTCAATGGAGCTGCTCGTGAGGCAGGTGCAGCAGCAGAGGTGGCCACGTCTCGCTAGGACAAGAAATACGCAGAGCTCGATAACCGTTATCTTTTTCAGCCAACTGCAGTTGAAACCCTCGGTGTTTTCAACTCCTCAGCCAACAGCCTGTTGAAGGAGATTGGCTTGAAGATTTCTGCTAACACCGGGGAGTCTAGGGAGGCTAGTTTCTTATACCAGCGCATTTCATTGCTAGTGCAGTGCTTCAATGTCATTCTGCTGCACGATTCTTTGCCGACCGTTGATTGTGCTGACTGAACATACCCATGATTGTTTAGCTATTCGTAATTTTTAACCCAAAACTCAAAGTCGGCAAAAAAATCGACATCAGTACAAAACATTACAACAGGTAGTTCATCATTCAGTCAGTGGATGACGACCATCCTATCTCAAAGCTATCTCCATTCATTTTTGACAAGGTGATACGTAGCGCAGTGGGCACTGTCAAAACAGTTAGACATCTTAGAAATGGCCATTTTCTTCTGGAAGTTGCTTCTGCCGTACAGAGTCGCATAGTGGACAAGCTGGCCAACCTGGCTGGCTGTCCGGTCACAGCCAGCCCACACAGGACTCGCTACGCCTGCAAGGGAGTCATCAGGTGTGCTCAGACTGTCGGCTGTGACGAACAAGAAACTCTCAGAGAACTGTATCCGCGTGGGGAGAAGAGTCACTGGACTTTGGTGACTATAAAATGTCTAAGTACTTACTGAAAAAGCAAACGCTGTTTGCTTACAAGATGGCCAATGCCCGATACCAGTGGGAATATGCAGAGGACGACACACATCTGATGTTTCAGTATGTGCAACTGGTCGAGCTGATGATCAGTGCCAGGACAACGTGGTACATGCAGCAGTCGCTGGATGTCAACGCATCTGCCGATGGATAAAGGGTTAGGCCCTAGGGTTAGCCATTCAAGAACGGCTTCTCTGGAGACAAGTCACTTATCAATTCCAAGATGCCGAGCTCATGATACAGTTACCCAATTCGCGTGAAAGATGGTTTTCGCAAAGGCTTGGAATTGGGGCAATCTCACGAAACTTGGGCAATTCAAACGTGTTTCTCAGCAACTCAGAATGAATCCCAAGTCAACATATGAAAACGCATGAAGGCACTGCTATACAGACTTGAGCATGGGGCTGAGATGCCGCCGGACCATCCGTATAATCTGGACACCTAACGCTTCACAGACCTCATGAGTCGATTTGCGCCTCAGATGGCAATCTCTATCTGTGCCGTAAGACTAAGATGTTTCTTAAGGCGTTTCTCTGTGACATCTTTGGAATAGCCGAGAAAGAGACCAATAAAGACTGGACGAAGCCAGACAAGCTTAAATAAGGATACTAGTGGTCGCCAGCACTGGCTTGCTCTGGCAAACCTGCCTCACATCCTCAACACTGCACTGGTAGGTCAGATGATTCAGAATGCCAGAATCATCCGACAGGAGTTAAGTGTGGTAACATCAAGCCCGGTAAGATAGAACAGGCACGAGACATAATTGAAGATCCTGAGTCACGACGTGAATTCTGGCCACTGGGTCTTGAAGCGTCGTACCAAACGTCGACACATCCAATTCAGCACAGTGATGCAGCATGTGACTACAAACCAGTAGAAGTTGGAGAATCGATGGCACAGACATCATTTTCCAGTCTGCCTGTGGGTAAGCAGAGGCAGTTGTATCATGCATATATGGAGCGGGTTTGCTGCGTTTGGTGGTCGGTCACTACGGAGGAGTCATTCTTGGACGAGTCAAAACGTTCAGCACTTGAGGATGCACTGCAGGATCCCGAGAAAGATAACCGCTACAGCTTGAAACGATTAGAGATGTTTAGAGATAACTTATCATCAGACATAAACTTTAACGTTTTGGAGCTGTGTATAAAGATTGATGTTTGATTTGTTGCCCTTCCGCCAAACTCGACACATATGATGCAACAGCAAGGAAGCACGGCGAGATGGTGAGAGCACTGTCAGGCGGAAGTGACAGAAGGTGTCTGTAACACCTCGAAAGTGTTTCTATGGACTTTCTGTGGCGAATCGAAGAAAATGAACAAATTTTGTTACAGTAATCTAGTGTGGGACTAATGGTATCGGTAAGCTACAGTACAAAGTCTGCTGATTTTTAGTTGAGATGCTTACTGGTAGCAGTGCAGTCACTGGTCCATTGTTTTTTCTTTGTTTTAAAACCTTTGTTTTGTTTTGTTGTCAGTCATTAATTCATTAATGTGTCTTGTTGACTGTCGATGATGACTACTCGCCTGTCCTCAGTATTACATTACCAGATATTGTGGCTTTTGTAGAGGAAGTACAGTTTGACTATGTAATCGTATCATTGTTGCATACTTGAGCCACATACCTGTGTATGGTCTGGTTTTCACTTACCCCAACACACCATTCACAGATGCATTTAGGCGTAATGCAAACACAAGCTACCACTTGTGTTGCCATGGGTCAGTGGTTGTCTGATGTCGCTCGCCATCAACCGCCAGCATCAACAGAAGTCAATCTTGATGCATCACTAACTTTGTCCTTGGCAGTGAACTGGACGAACTTTGACCACCTTCTGTCACTGACTGTATGCCAATCACCACGTGCAGCCTCGCCAGGCCTGTCACACACTTCACGGTTGAACCACCGTTCTCATCGCAGCAGTCAAGCTTCTGTCATCATGCCAGCAGCAGCATCTGACCTTGCTCATTGCTTAGCAGACGGATTGCTTGCCATCGCCAACTGGCAGACAGAAGATGCAGTCAGACGACAGCAACACACTGCTCAGAAAGAGTGAGTGAGTGAGTGAGTAGTTTCTTAACGGCACATAAGCACAATTTAGGCCATTTAGTGCCATTACAGGTTAAAAACCAAGAAAGAAAAAGTAACATCATAACAAAATAAAAACAATTACCAAGAATACACTAACGAGCGATTTTAAAATGTGAGATATAACCAAGGCTTTGAGCTAAGATAAAAATTAATAAACAATGTTATAGACTAT
>Ga0209780_1005408_pt1 | contig 10084 bp, 10 predicted proteins | sample WorMetexBAHAMAS2_FD_187384 | JGI IMG/M metagenome (GOLD analysis project Ga0209780, IMG submission 187384) | Marine gutless worms symbiont microbial communities from Max Planck institute for Marine Microbiology, Germany - Inanidrilus exumae... | ecosystem: Host-associated > Annelida > Digestive... | reverse complement strand
GTGCAGTAGTTTCGATAATATGCAAGTTTTAATATTTTGAGCGTTAAGCTTGAAAATTCCTATTCACGCCCCTTTTTTGGGTGTTTTTGGGGCAAAAATGGGGAAAACGGAAACTTTTTGTATTTTTATCCCTCTAGGAATGCAATTCACCCAGAAACATGCATTTGGAGGTATAACTTCTCAAAATCGGTCCAGCGGTTTGACCCCTAGCTGCGCCAAAGAAACGATAAAAAATAAACTAAAAAGCACAGACCCTTAACATTTCACCCATTCGTGGGGGTCACGCCCCTTATCCGACTGACATGTCATTTGGGGTGTCGAGTGGTATCCCGAACGTAATCATCCATGCCAAATTTCATGTTGATCGGTTCAGGGGTTTCTGGGCAGCAGGACCCCCAAAAGTGCCATTTCCTATACTTATCGGAATGACCCTTACAACAGTCCTGCACTACCGTGCAGACTGTGACAAGTGAGTGTGCGTTAACATTTGGTAGGCCTATACGAGAACAGTAGTCAACGTCACAAAATTCTTAAAGTCAAAGTCACAGAATCAGGAAGATACCTGACAGTTAAATAGACATAACTAAACAAATTAGACCAAATGTCCAAAATAAATATGAATTTTTACTTCAAGTATTCCAAGTTAACTTCATATGTCGTACGTTAGGCAACATGTAGCCAATGATTTTGCATGATGTTCGAGTTTATTGGCCTGCGCAACGGCGAATGCTGCAATGTCGTTTTGTAACTGACGACGTCAGAAATCAAGAGTTTATTGACATTGCTCTGATGATTATTTTTCAAATTACTCTTTTTTTGTTGTTGGTCATATGATAAACGAAATAAAGCACACCTATTTGTGCCATACTCAAATATGATGTCCCTCGATCTAAGGATGAAGCCTGACACTTTTCAGTCCTACCCTCTTACACAGCACCCAAGTTCCCAAGGTACCACCGTATATGCCATGTTCCATCTCATTTTGCCGGAGTCTGCCTGGCTCAGATCACAATGCAACAGTGCATTGCAAGCTGTCATACAGTGTCATCCCGAGTTTGACACAAGCCCATACTTAATTGCATTTGAGCACTGATATTTGTAGATAATAGTTTATAAGAGGACATTGTCAGACTGTCTTTCCAGTCACAGAAATTGATCTCAAAACATGTGCACTTGATAGTCTAAACATTCTCACACTGAGAGCTGAACTCTGGTCCGTGTTAATGTGGCCTATTCTAGCAGTTTGCATGATGTTTTGCAAATAGGGTTGTGTATTTGCTGTTGAATGGTGAAGGAGGTATTTCTGTACTTAGCTTTCTGGTGTCAGACTACTTGACGACAACATTGTCAATGTGATGATGCACAGAGTAGCATTCTGTTGACACATAGAACCCACGTTTGGTGTAGTAGTTTATATTTTTAACAGGTGCATGACTGGACTGAGGGAAAGGAGCGGAACATTCGAGCATTGCTGTGTTCACTACATACGGTTCTGTGGGAAGGTGAGGACAAGTGGCAGGAGCCAGGCATGCATCAGCTGGTCACTGCTGATCAAGTCAAGAAAGTCTATCGTAAAGCTGTTTTGTCCGTTCATCCAGACAAGGTGTTTTTCATTGCATACTACAAAATTCAATGCTTAATTCATCCGTTATGTGTTAAACTTTTAAATCGGTTAATTTTTTCAATTAATATTACCTGTCTATAACTTCGGTTTTTTTGTGCTGGCGTGTCACAGAATTAGCTGAATTTTATTTATACAACTATCAAATGTTGGATGTTGCCATGGACAAAAAACTGCACACGCGATGTGGCCTGAAGTCACATTACTTTGTCGACTTGTTATCAAAGCTGATGCATGTTGGTCCTTGTCAAGTAACAAGTAAAAGCATTCATTCATTACTGAACAACTGTCTCGCTTTTTAGGTTGACTCTTCGAGCGACAGAGTCGACCTAATAGAGCCGGTCTCAAATGTCCATGCGTACATACGTGCGTACGTCCCTCCGTCCACAAAAAGTTTCTTTGATTTCAATGAAATTTGGCGTGTAGGTAGAGGTCGATGAGTGATGCACGACGGTATGCAGTATGACTCTATCCAAGGTCAAGGTCATGAGCGCTTCAAAGTTGGAAATCCGGCCGTTTTCAAAAGCTGTTTCCTCCGCCATTTACGAAGACAGATGGCAACTGACCACGGATTCTTAAACTAGGCCACAATATCTAAGTTTGTTCTTGCCGAATTTTTGATATTTCGCCTAGTTTTTGTGTCACGTGGCTTTGAACTTGGCAGAAATGTCAGTTGTGAAGAGTCGACCGTCAGTCCCGTACGGACTAATTTTTTAAAATGAGACCATTTAATGAAAAGCTGAGAGACTGTTGATAATGCGGTTGTGTTTGTTGGATTTATGATGCACAGCTCACTGGTCACCCTTATGAGAACCTTGCACGGCTGATCTTCATCGAGTTGAATGACGCTTGGTCGGAGTTTGAAGAGACTGGCATGAAGCCGCTCTATTCTTAGTCTTTGCACAGCAGCAGATAGTTCTCGTTCCAGTGAAACCTAGACTAGTATGTACTATGTAATCTGACTGTTGTAGTAGTGACTGATCTCTTTGTCAGCACTCAGCGTGCATTGCCAGAATCGAGTCTTCTCTGCTGGTTTGTTAGTTATCTGAGGTCACAACACGTGAGTCTAGTGATATATCAGTTATGCTGTACTGCACGTCTGTCATACTGTATAGTGATAGTTGTTAATAATCGAGGCTTCACTGTACACATTCTTCCCGTACACTTTCGCCATTCTGATTTTTGTGATCTGTGTGTGTGTGTTGTGTTAATTGGGGAGGTTTCTGTTCTTTTATTAAGCGAGACATCATCTAATCATAAATTTCACCATCACCAGCTTGAAGGCATTTGACACGGCAATAATCTAAAATAATTGCTCGCATCTCGTGTGGCTTACAGTGCGTCAACTCTACTGGTTGCTGCATCATTTAAGTGATGTGTGAGTGTGACTGCTTGGCCACTCAGACCACAGGTTCATGAATGTGTCCCAGAAAGTCACTTTCCAGAAAGACGTTTCCTGGAAAAGTAACTTTCATGAAAGACGTTTCGCAGAATGTGACACGGAAAACCAACTTTCAACTAGCATGTGGCGATTGAGATTGGTTAATTTGTGCTGTGTCATATAGGCCATAATTCTCCAAGGTTTTGTTAGCATTGCGTCTCACTTTGCTGTAGTTTATGCCAACAACCGTCCTTGATCTTGTCCACTCCTAATCTGGCAGTAGTGAGTAGTCCACTCCAGTGTTTTAATAATGAAACACGACGTCATGTCCTCTGTCATTGTGGTGGATGGTGTGGGTAACAAAGTTTTTGACCCCCCAATATTCCAATCACTGTGAGGCCAGTGCAACGCCATACCATCAGTTTCTCTCAGCCACAGAGCATTACTGCCATTTGGCCGGTGCCGAATTATGCTGCTGAGTGACAGCTCTAGGCAAACAACTTGCCGCGAGTTACTGTGTCACACTGGGAGGACTTGGGATGAAAGCGGTGACCTGTTGATTGTGAGTCTGATGCTGCAACCATTGCACCACCACATCATGCTGCATGGTCATTACCATATCATTACCGTTTTTAGTTTCAACTTACGTGCAGTGAAGTAGAAGAAGTTTGTCAACATTACATATGAATACATTCATTTCTCTCAGTATTTTCTTCGGGATCATTAGAAAACGGCGTTATTACTGGCCCGCTTACACAGTATAGGCGGCTAGTATTGTTTTGCTCTCTGGTGTCTGTCGTTGTATATAACACTCCTTGCGGGCCTGCAGGCGGCTTCACCTGCGCAGGCCAGGCGATGACGTCTTGCCGCCTCCAGTCTAATTATAGCTCCACAGTAACACTGCACGGCAGGCCAGTAGTGTTATGTCCCGTTAGGGCGACACCTTGTTTAATGCTTATAGACATATATCACTGCAGTCATCATTCTGTGTATGTAATAGGGCTGCCAGATTTTTCTGAAGTGTTGATGCCAACCGCTCGTGAAAAGTAGCCCAAAGTCGCCCAATTTCCATTTCTCATTTGTAGCCCATCAGTAGCTCAAACCGACAACGTGGCAACAAAATAAAGCACTACCAGTTCGCATCATTGCAGCCACTTCGTAATATGTCTAAATCGGTTAACTGGTAAGGAATGGTTAAGAAATATATTATATAAAAGCCAAATTACAGTGTGCTTCTTTCTGTAAGGTAGTCATATCACATTATGTCCAGATTTTGGTGTTTAGTATACGGTAGTAATTTGATTTTGCAGCATTACAACAAAAATGTTTCTAGCAGACAGCCATTGCAAGTTGCTGGAAGTGGTTGCCAGTGTTTCAAAGAGTCGCCCAAAAAGAAGAAAAGAGCCGAAGTTTATCGTGCAAACGGCTGCCAAAAGTAGCCCATTTGGCGCTTTTTCGCCCAATCTGGCAACCCTGGTAATTCCTGAATGTAGTATTTTCTCTTAGTTGTACATCATTCTCTTTTTGAACGTAAAATATTATAAATATACTGTTCATGTATGTGCATATATAGTGTTTTAGTGTTTATAGTGGTTTAATGTTTTATAATATATACGATGATGTATAGTTGGTACAGCAGCAAGCCTTATGTACTGGCTCACTGTAGTCACTGAATACTTGTATTGTGTGTACACTGCTGTTGTACATGTATAGGTATTTACCAGTAATTACTGTTATGACATTGTAAATTTGATATTTGCACAATACACCTGTTGTTGATAAGTGCAAGTATTTTTGGTTGTAATGTGGAGTCATGTGTTGAGCAGTTTGTTGTAGCGATTGTACACACTTTTGCAGGTTATTTGCAAAACAGCGAGTAATTTGATTGCTCACTGCCTTACAATCCCAATATGGGTGTTGCAGACTGTTCTGTTCACTTTACGAATTATGGTGTACAGTCTTTGGTTGAACCTCTGAATATGGTGATTTAACACCAGACATATCCATTCAGAAATTGAAATTAACCTCACTGAATTAACAACTTTGCCCAGTTTCATCATTCAACTCTAGTGAAATTGTAAACATGAAATAATACACTGTACAAAAATGTTTCTTGAAAAGAAACAACTAGTGAAGTTTATTTTAACTTCCGTTTCGTTTTAAGCATGCCTTGCCAACTTATGCACTTATTTATTTCTTTTAAAACATTGATGTACTTTTGCTCATGTGGTGTGCATTAGCATATGTGTAATTAGTGTACTCAGCTGTATGCAGACAGAGTTTGATGTATTATTTGCAGAATCTGTTGCACTCTGTGCATGATGGTTATTATGTTTGGTGTCTTCAGTAGGTCATTGTCATTGTTAACAGTAATTGATTCTTAGCTTAACATTAGTCGGTATTACGTATTGGCAGTGGAATCGTGGATGATTTGACCATCTGTACTCAGTTTATATCAGTTTTCCACTTTCTTGCTGAAGATTGTCACTGGTGATACTGTACTAAATGCACACTACACTGTTACTTTATGATGTGTTTGTAATGTTCCTCATCTGTAGGAAACTACAGCCACTTCATGCTTCCAGATGAACTGCATGGAAAAGGAACACTCGTTAATAAACGTTGTTTGTCTGTCAGATTTGATATAGCAGCACCCAAAGATTATTGTATTTGGAAATAATAGAGTTCCCAAATTCCGTGTTACATTACAGCTGAAATCAGACTGTGACTGCAGACGAGACATGTGCTGTTGGCTACTGGACTTGAATGTTCTCATAATACTAAAGTTCTGTGTAACTGTTGTAATTGGAACTGCAGTAACTGCTGATTCTCGCCTACCTCTACCTCCTCCTGCTAACATCCCTCTCTCGGAGCACGTCTGTCTCATCATTAAGTTATATGTTAGTACCGTCCAAAATATTTCACTTGTCCGTAGTTGGCAGAGGGAATTAAGTTAGTTAGCAAGTTGATTCAGCTATAGCTACATAGCCGAAACTGACGTTTAATGGCGCATGCGTCTTGATGTTTCATTTTTTATATTTCTTGCATATTACTTGCAATACATTCTATTCTCATATTGAATCCTAAACAAATATTTTATGCTGGATTTTGCATTAAATCAAGAATAGTTAATTTTGACTATATGTAATCATGCATATGCCAATGAAATTATATTTTACATATTTAACGACGATATTTCTGCATTATGTTACATAAAATTTATCACATTTTGTCACCAAAGGTGTTCATTTCCAGTGAAAATGAGCCAAAAGTCCTTAGGCGACCGGGCTCTGCCCCAGATCCACTAGAGAATTTATAGTGCTCCTAGCTCCCCTGGCTGGATTTTGATACGACGAAAATGGAGAGAAACGGTGGGAGGGAGAGGGAACATCACTTGCTTTCACATTAACTTCCACCTATTAGGTCCTAGCATACGCCTCTGCAGATGCATACATCATGGTCATCAAATTGTTGGACATGAAATGCATCTGCATTACCAGTCTAAAATTTGTAAATAAACATTAGGTTGCTATAAGGGCATGCAGTTTTTGTTTACTTACCTGACGTTCATATTACCAATAAGTTTTAAGGTGCCATACGTATCTTAAGAACCCACTGGGGACGGTTGTCAGAGAGACCTTAGCGCCACCACTGTGGCTACGACCACCTAAAACTACTAAAAAAATTAAATGTATTTTGGCGGCCACCTTTCCATAAACAAACAATATGTCCATCCTATTCATCCAACCAAGGTGTTTTTAATGATACCGCATTTCTTGTCCAACTCTAATATAAGCAGTGGATGAATTCTTGGATCTATTTTTATATTTCCTTCCTTTACAACTAGCCAGTTGTGCATGTGGGTACTCAGAATGGAAACTCGTTATTCTCAAATTTAATTCGAGGCTCAGTTTTCAGCGACTACACCACGTCTTCTGGCGATAAGCATAGCTTTCATCAACATAAAATAAATACCCACAAACAAATAAATATACACCACCGGCTTGCTAGAGTACAGTTCTATCAACAGCTGTACAAAACTTGACAATGAACTGAAAGAGAAGTAAGATTAATAAGCATAAAATTGCTCACTTTCACCATTAATGCAGCTTCTTAACTTCTTCCACTGACATGGCAGGCACCTTTTTATTGGAGTCAGGTGACTTCTTTCTAGATGGAGATGCATACTGTTGATAGAAAAAGTGTGCAAATAGTATAAGGTAGCTAGTGTACAAGAGGATGGCAAAAACTGCATTGGGAGAAGTCGTATGACAGTGTAATCCACTACGCTTGTTCACATATGCATTAACAGACACGACAAGGCCAACAGCCATCTGCAGTATTTGTAGTATAGTCACTGACATCCGGACAAAAGACGGCACACGTACACGGACTGCACGCAGTGCATAGTAGGTATACATGACAGAATGAACAAAAAAGTTTAGCACCATATACCATCTGCCATTAGAAGCGTGCTCTGCATATGTATAAGTACTGTAAATCAAGACGGTGAAATGATGGTACCAGTGCAGAAATATGAGGGGCTGTCGACGAAGAACAATAAAGAATGTGTCACCCAACTCATATGATTTGGACAGTACAAAAAGAAAGCCCCAAAAGCCACCTGATCCCAGGTAGAAGGACGAATCACACACGGTGTAAGTCCAGCCGTAATCAGTTATCGCATTGTACAGCTCTGGGAGAGTACGGAAAGTACCAATGATGCTAAATATAGACAGTATAGCACTCCAAACAAACAGAGGAATTCGTAGGTCAAATGGTGATCGACTGTGCATCCACTTCTTTCCTGCGAAAACGAGAATCACGTAAGCAGCCGACAGCCAAAAAGTAACAGTTTTTGTTGAATCAGTCCACTGCCTGACTGCTTCAGGATTGAACGCCTTCTCTGCATAGAGCACTGGAGACAGAAATCCTCCAAGATTACTCGTAGCTGATGTGGAAGAAGACATCTGTAAGCCGAAATCTGAATACAACAAATTGTCGCAAAGCTGCGTAATTGGTTGACAGTAAATGACCTAGACCTAACATGCAGTGTAACTAGAGAAATGTGCAGTCGTATCGACATGCAGACCCACGCCGGGCGAATGTAAGTTCCCGAGGGTTAGGGATTTGACCTTTGACCTTTTGACCTCAGGGTCAGTGCATGCCGAGGTCCTGCCATGAACTATGTCTACCGACTTTGGTGCTGATAGCTCAAGGCGTTTTCCTTTTAGAGCGCGGACAAACAGACAGACGCGACTGAACGCCCTACCCCAAGCCGGCGGCTATATAGCCGGCGTGGGTAATAATATGGTCCCATATTTATTTAACAAATTCACAGTTGACAAAATATGCACATGTAAGCCTGCACATCAGAGCCTAAGCCCATATATCAGCAAACAAATGTTAATTGATTGGCTGATCAGTTGCATGAGAAATGATAGTCTGACAACCATAACATATCAAAACAGAGCACTGACAGATGCCTTACAACACGTTAGCATGGTACTATATTTTACTACAAACTCGAGTGTTGGCAATTAGCGTGTCAGTTCCCAACCTGATGATCGCTGTTTTGTGCAGTTTTGACTGTGGCAATTCCACGTATGAACAACAAACATGAATGCTCACAACTCGTTTACTTACTAGAAACACCGGCTGCTAATGCTTCTCTATCAGAATGTTGCAGCGTTAGCAAATACATTGTAGGTAATTTATTGTATTAGAAAGGTTGTGATACCACAATGATTTTAGTCAGTATCAGTCAGTATCATCAACAACGATGTCAGTCAGTAGATCGTATATTCGATAAAATGATAAAAACTGGCCATTTTATAACCAAGTGTAAGGCGACAGAGTCATAGCTCTAAAACGACAAACTTCACTTTGGTAGGACTCCACCTAGAACGTTAAGCATGCCCTTTCCATCGAAGTCATGTGGAAGTTGATGGATCTGCTATCTTCTGGTATTGTCAAAATGACCATTCTCTAACACAGTCACATTTGCAGTGAGTTATGATTATTAGCATGACTTCGCTGGTAAGGGCAGGCGTAGAATTCTAGGTGGAGTCCTACTAAAGTGATAATTGCCGTTTTGTAGCTATGACTCTGTCGCCCGCACACTTGGTTGTAAAGTGGCCAGTTTTTAGCATTTATATTTGCTGTGTGAAAATAAGAAAACTCATTTTGATGACATTTAAATTTTTGCTGGTCACGCCTATATGCATTGCTGAGAAATGGAGATTTTAAAACTAAAATAACGGCCGTCTGCTATCTTGGACTTGAAAAATTTACAATCTTCAAGCATTGATTGGCTTCAGAGTGCAGGCCTGTGCGTCATCCTGCCAGATTTTCTTGCCATAGCTTGAATGGTTGCGGAGAAATGGCGTTTTTAAAGGTTTAAAAAATTTATAGGCCCTAATAGCAGCCGTGCGCCATCTTGGGTTTTAAAAGTTCAAATTATGTGCCAGTTGCGTTCAGAGAGGGCGTCATCCTGCCAAATTTCGTTGCCATAGACTGAACTGTAGTGGAAATATGACGATTTTAAATTTATAAAAGAAAATAAATAACCGCGGTCCGCCATCTCGGATTTTAAATGTTCGAAATTTTAACTGCCATTACGGTTCGGAAGGTCAATATGCGTCACCGTGCGACATTTCTTGCCGATCGGTCAAAGCGTTGCCGAGATATGGCCGTTTTTCGATTTTTCAAGATGGCGGTCGTCCGCTATCTTGGATCTGTTATACGCCTGTTTGGGCCATCCAGGAATGGAATTTGGTGGTCTTTGTCACTGTGCAAACTTTGGCTTGAATAGGTGCTGTGATTTCGATAATATTTTAATGTTTTGAGCGTTAGGCTTGAAATGCCTATTCACACCCCTTTTGGTGTGTTTGGGGGTAAAATGGCGGACATATTAACTTTTGTAGTTTTATCCCTTTAGGAATGCAATAACCCGGGACTGATATCATGTGAATCAAACATCATAAAAATTAGTCCCGTACGGAGACTGACGGTCGACTTCCGCTAGGGCAGACTAGGGCCGTCAGACGTGGTTAGGACCAAAGTTCAGAGGTCACGTGACG
>Ga0209780_1005407_pt1 | contig 10084 bp, 9 predicted proteins | sample WorMetexBAHAMAS2_FD_187384 | JGI IMG/M metagenome (GOLD analysis project Ga0209780, IMG submission 187384) | Marine gutless worms symbiont microbial communities from Max Planck institute for Marine Microbiology, Germany - Inanidrilus exumae... | ecosystem: Host-associated > Annelida > Digestive... | reverse complement strand
CTCCCTCTCTCCCTCCCTCCTAGTGTAAACAACATTAGGGGTTTTGCGTGCATACTGCCGGTTTTGCTTACGGTTTCTAGTTTCCCCTTTCATCAGAATGTATGACAAGTGTTGCTAGTGTCAGAGTCAAAATAAAAATGTCTATGCTTTTATGATGTTATCAATTTGTTTGGTTTTATCAAATGCATGGAGAGGCCAAAACTCGATGTTAAAAAGGTTAAAATGTGTTTTTGGCCAGGGGAGAAAGGATGACCTGTGTTATTACAATCCTAGAGTTACTTTCAATGTTATGTTTTCTCAATAAAGTTAAAAATCTCAATGTTTTCATGACGGTATCATTCCTGTGGTTTTATCAAATTAAATGCGTGGAGAGCCCAAAATTTGATATTAAAATTGCTAAAATTCGTTTTTGGGCGGCGGTTTCGACCCCTGCACCTCCAACGGTGTCGCCCTTGTACCCCCACTGGGTACGACACCCAGACCCCCCTTCTACAAATGTGGAACCCCCCCATCTGTCATACCCTAGGTCCGGCCCTGTATAGTGTGTTGTGCTCACAGAAATATACACCAATGAAATTATTACAGCTGTACTCATTTGCACGACTTTGTGCAGGACAGTTTAGCTGACATGAAGCCCTAAGCTTATTTCACACGTCCGCTCGCGGCACCAGGGGTGCTATGACCGTTCTATAAGGGTGTCGGAAATCAAAAATTTTATAAAAGGACGATCGTAGGAGGCGTATCCGAAATTTATAGACAAAATATTGCAACTGAAATTGCTGATGACTCCTTCCAGCTTCATAGTGTGTCACTATGCTAGACTGTATGTCTGCATACCTGTATAGCGGTAGCCTGCCTAGTGCCAACAACTAAACAGAGTTAAATTCATCCGTCCATTGGCCTGGAATAGGTTGCCTAATCGAAGACGTTGCTTAATTGATGAAATTGTCGATGTTCAAATTGCATGCAGCCTAATAGCTGCTTAATACTTCAGCTTGTTACGGACAAATTCTGGCAGCTAAGATCTGCATGCACAACTGTCATAATTTCACATGATCGCCTGCTCAAGCGGTTGAAGCGGCAGTGAACGACTTCTGAAGTAAGTTTATAGTGGCTGGCCGTCTGTGCCCAGCAACAATTCCCTAAGCCCTGTCCCTAACCTGCAACAGTACTGTCATCAAATAAAACATCCAAATAATAAAACAATTGTTAATGAAAAATATTCCATAATTCGACAGTATTTCATTCCATAATATTCCCCCAAACTGTTCGTGGCGCAGGGGGGACATACGGCCGTGGCTAGACGTTGGGCTCGAGGGACAGCGTCTGATCGACGTCCGGCTTGAATCCCATGTTCTTGCGACGCAGAAACATATCGATCTCGCGGAACGTCGGTCGCCGCTGCTCTTCGGCGTTCCAGCACTCGACGAGCAGGTCGTACATCTCCGGCGGACAGGTGGACGGCCGAGCGGGGCGCGCACAGGCGCCGCCTCGCCGCGCGTGCGCACTGTTAGCAACCACCTGCTCGTCGCTTAGCGACGACAGCGGCCGCTCTGAGCCGAGCGTCAGCACCTCCCAGACAGTCACCGCGAACGACCACACGTCTCCTCGGATTGTATACACGCTCTGTAACACAAACAGTTAACTGACCACGTACTGATTCTGACGATTACTTAAAAGTTAATAACAGCCACAGAAATAAAACAAAAGAAGCATAGTTTTTTTATTTTTCGTTTCTGGGCCGTGCGCTAGATTAAGCTGGCCATCCCGTCAGCTTTGAGCGCACGTTAACCTCTACCGTATCGGATCGTACATGAGAACGTAGGCCTATCTTTGTGTGAAAGGAATTTTGTGGTATAGATAGAGATCGGGAAGTCATGGCAGATCCGGAGTTAAATAGAAGTACGAAAACAACAGCTACGGTGAACCGTCGGTGATCCAGTGCAATGCGTAGGCCTAATAATAACAAGTGGTGGAAGAATTCGGATCTGACCAGTAGAAGGGTTTCCCAGGACATCCACCGGACGGGCAGTCCGGCGTACGGCGCCCAGCGGCAGTAGTCGTCGCGGTGTCTCGGCTGGTTGCGGCCGAGGTCGGTGACCTTGACGGCGCAGTCGGGCGTCACGAGGCAGTTCCGCGCCGCCAGGTCGCCGTGCACGTAGCCGCTCGTCTCGAGGTAGTGCATCGCCGTCGCGATCTGCGACGCTAGGTACATCAGTCGACCGTAACTGCACATCGACAACGCGCGCCGCATCGTCCAAATCCAAATTCCAAAACCAAATCGTCTATTTTCTATGGCAGCAATAAATGCTGGATTAAAACAAGAATACAATACAGTTGCAGCTTAAAGCTGAACGCATGGCCTGGTCTGCTGCAGATAAAGGCCCAGGCTTTTAGTACAATACAGCCTCAAACTGTTATAACCCCAAGACCCGTAGTTGTTTCTTGGTGATATACACTGTGTCTCAAAAAAACAATACACTTGACTTTTGATCATAACTTCGGCAAGTGTAGACCGATTTTCAAAATTCTTTCACTGACATATTCCCAAGGAAACTGTCTAATGTAACCATTGCAGGGCCTTCCAGCCACCTTAACTATGTTGCTACACTACCTTGTGAAACTTGAAAATTACAGTTGCTGCCGATTTCAATGGCTTATTGCACGTGAGACCTCAGAATTCATCTCAATAGATGTGAGGCCATGTTAACAGCTCAGGTCTGAATCATGTGACTATAAAATCTAGAAAACAATGCAGCAGTGCTTAGAAGAGGATTCGTGATGTCAGCGAATTGAACAACTTTATTCACCTCGAGAGGTAGCATACAATAATATAGAACAATATAAACAAAAACAAGACAGAACAGACAGAACAGAAAAAGACGCCGAGCAACGTGCATAATGTGACGAAAATGATGATGACGATGATGGCAGAAGCTGCCAAGTAGCACACAATGAAGCGGCAACAAGCTAAGAATTGAAGCAGTGGACGGTTGAAATGTAACATGGGCTGCAGCAGACAGTCGCTGATGAAGGTCGTACCAGTGAATGACGTAAACGTCTGCGAGCTTGTGTTTGTACCAGATATGGACGTTTTCAACAATTACTTTAACTCGACGACTATCTATCAGGTAGGTGGAATGCAGTAGACATTAGACCGATGTCACACCTGCAATTTTATCGCGTGATTTTGTCGCGCAACTTTATCGCGCGACAAAATCGCAAGTGTGACATGCCGTGTCGCATCGCATACCGTAAAAAAGAATTGACCAATCAGCGCTCACCACATTTTCGCGTCAAAATTGCACAGAATAGAGCACTGCTCTAATCGGAAAAGAAGTTGCGTGACTGTTGAGAAGCTGCGCGACATGCCTTGTCACACTTGCGATTTTGTCGCGTGATAAAGTTTCGCGACCAAATCGCGCGATAAAGTTGGAGGTATGACATCGATCTTAGTTACGAACACTACTGTCACCTTCTGACAGTGATGAACTCGTTTGTTGCAGAAACGTCACTGACCTGTTGCGAAGGCACAAAAATGGCATTGGGTATTTAAAAACGCCGACGAGAAAAACGAGTGTGTGACCTAAGCGCGGCGGTGGCGGAGCGGCTTGGCGATGAAGTGAGACGTGTTGGTGAGTCAGTTGAGCTGAACGTGTGTGACGCTCGGTGACGAAGGAACGTCTTGAGGTCCTTGCTGGCGTCCCCGTGCTCCAGTACAACTCTGGGCGGCTCGTCAGTGATCGCCAGAACTTTGGCGACGTTGTCGTTGTCCATCTGACACAGACGTGCTGCCTCCACCAAGAACTCCGACCTCACAGCAACACCCAACACGGTAATATAACATAGCAAAGTGTCGCCCTGACGGGGCGTAACCGTACTGGCTCGCCGTACAGTGTCGGCCACCCGACCGCCCACGCGTCCGGCGGCCGGCCCTTCCGCCTGCCGGCAGCGTTACAGACTACGACAGACGACGACATACGACCGACGACAGACACCAGCGAGCAAAACAACACTGGCCCATTAGGCGGGCCAGTAACAAATAGTAAATATAAATTATACAACGAAAACAGTATCAGTACTAGAAGAAGCCAGCACTGACAAGAATGCAAAAATCCACGTCGGCAATGTTTTTTTGTGCCTCGTGACCTTGACCTTCGACTTTTGACCCCAAAATAAATGAGCTGCCAGGAGTTATGGTGCAAATTATTTGTGATAGTAACCCAAAAATTCATAACGCGCACATTGGTATATGCTATTAAATACTCCTTACTAGTTACCTACTTCGTTAAACTGTCAGGTGAGGTGAATCGGAGGCGTAAACGCTCAGTGATATTATACGATAATAAATGTTTGTGAGATAACGTAAAGCAGATCTACTCTTAATTGGAGAGTTATGAACTTATGACATGAGTCTTATCGTTCAATTTCATCACACGCTGTGTTTTAGTTGTCGGTGCCTTTCAGTGATGTGACTGGGTGACGAAATGAAATCCGGCCAGTAAAAACCCCGTCCCATTTTTAACCAAGGATACTCGTTTGGAGATCCGAGAGGCCCATTACGAGATGGATAGCCTACGAGATAGTATATTAACATTCGCTCAAAAGCTGACGAAGGGTCAGGTTAATCTAGCGCACGGCACCAAACACGGAAAAATAAGGGAAAGAAACTAAAACACACACAAAAACCGGGTTGCTTTTTATTGTTTAGAGACAAACCAGAACTTTGTTCCGATATGTTTAATACGGACGATATTACGTGTTTCATTACGGTTCTATGCACCTGCTGATCTCCTGAATCGTTTTGTCATTTGGATTTATTTCTGATTCTTTTTTGTGTCTGTATTTGTGTTCTTTTTACGAGTACCTTGTGTACGATTTAATAATAAATAAATCAGTATCGCATCGTATCTCGTCATACCTGCTCTGAGCATCCGCGTCCTTCTGCAGAGTGCGTATGAGCACGAGCGTCGTTTTCGAGCCGTCACACACGCCGCCGCCGCTCGCTCGGTCAACGCCGGCTATAGCTGCCGCACCCACGTACACCTGCCCAGCAAGTAAGTCAATAAGTAAGTAAACAAGGATATTTCTTCGCTGGTGACACACAAATTTGGTGTGTTATATGTATCAGCAACGACGTTAAAAACTCCAATCTGATATGGACTCTTCAACTAGCCTACTTGATGTATACTATTAAATCGGACCGGATCTTCTGCGCTAAACTGTTTTATCCTTTTCGCCATTAATCTGCTATAGTAAAGTTCTGTGAGGTAGATTAAGCTACGTTGAAAACTACAATCTGATATGGATTCTCCAACTATAGCCTATACTAAGATTCGGTCCGATTTAATAGTATACGTCAAGTAGGGCCTACTTGACGTATACCGTAAAACGGGGTGTCTTTGCCCCCCCCCCCCCCGGTACTATTAAATCGGACCGAATTTTCTGCATGCGCTAAACTGTTTTATCTTTTTTCGCCATTAATCTGTTATAGTTCTGTGAAGTAGATTAAGCTGTAGCTACTCTTTCGTTTTTCAGCGCATGCTGAACATTTTTGTATCGTATAAGCGACTATTAGCTTATACGCTCGAATATCGTTAAGTGTAAAGCGATGCATATTGGCAACCAATTCAGCTCCTATTTCCTCCAAAGACGACATAAGAGTTCAGTGAATTAACTTCCTCGCATACGGAGACTTGTCCACGTTGGTAAAATGAACCAAGCAATTGTGGCTATAGCAGCTGGCAAGGCAACGACAGTCTGTAACAGTGACGTTTACTTCGTCCCCGGCAGGGGGTGCAAAGTAAGCGTGTCTGTCTGTCCGTTTGTCTGTCTGTCTGTCTGTCCGCTCACATATCTCAAAAACTACATGCCCAAACATCACAAAACTTTCTATACACTTTGATTGAGGCCGTGGCTCGGTCCTCTTCTCAATTACGACAATGCAATAAGTTATGTACTTCAAGTTTTTGTAAATTACGTCATGTTTTCACACAATGGGGCCAACGGTCAAGAATCAAATACAACGTTCTTTTGTCGAGTTCGCCAGACGGCGGCACTGGTGGGCGACGTTGCTGTCTACGATTGCGGACTTGTTCTAAGCTGCATTTAGAGGGTAGTCAGTCCACAGTATCGCAACCAACTTGCACCATTGTGTGTACTCTCCTCTCAGTAATCTAGAGTATATTTATGGGGCCTTGTGAATGGATCATGAAACGTTCTAAAAAATTATTAAGTGACAATAATGACAAATTCATAATCAAAAAAGTTGAACTGGAACTATGTAGAATCGTTTTTATGGCATTGGTTGCCTTTTCTTTGTCATTCTGCAGTCCAATCCAATTACTAGGCCTATCGTATAGTCACCTTCTTCGTAAATGTTGACTCGAATTTTTTGCCACTCGACCCGGACGTTTTCCGGCTTTTGCGGCTCTGGCTCCGGCTTACGGGTCTATAGTGGGAGTGGGCTCCTCCTTGCCTTGTTAGGAGTCTGAACACGCCACTGTTCATATCAGTTGCCTGTCTTGCGATACGATCAGACGTTCATTTTGATTAATAGCGACCAACGCAAGGTGCACTGCCCGCCGGTCAGTGGACTTGTTACTTGTATCTTGTAGTGCGATGAAAAAAGCAGCAAAGAAAGCATAAAACGAGTAGGCACGACCGCAACGCGCGAAGCGAGGAAGAATTTAATTAACGCTTGTTCGTCCGCGACGAAATGACGCGTTCACTAGCCGCGGTTTTGATGTCACGAAGCAGGTGCGAAGACGACGCGAAGACGCGTCTATACAGGTATGTTACATACGGGTATGTTACAAGACATGATCACGCACATTGCGTCGACGTGTGCCGGCGACGTTGGCCTTAATTAGCGACGTCGACACTCGAGTGCTCAATGACACCTAGCGGCCTCCCACGACGTAGCACACAGCTACTGAGATACGGTAACAAGTATGTCGGTCCTCCTTATTGTCGGGCCGAAATGTACGCTGGTCTCGTCGCATGCTGCCACTGGTGAGTCGCGGTGAGTATGCAGACGGGACAGACAGACGGACGTACAGATGGACGTCAGACCGTTACACTACGCTTTCCGCTAGTCACGGTGAGTATGCCAATGGGACAGACAGACGGACAGATGCCAGACCGTTATATTACGTTACGCTTTCCGCTAGACGCGGCCAGCGTAATAAGGAATTAGCCCGCACAGCACTCACAAGAGTGCAAAGACACACGCCGGCAATGTTTTTGTGACTCGTGACCTTGACCTTTGACCTTTTGACCCCCAAAATAAATGGGTTTCCATAACTCACGGTGGAACATTTCTACTTCCACGTCAAGTTTGGTGATCCTAGATGTGCTGGGTTTTTAGACGTCGTGCGGAAAATGAAAGATAGAGAAACGGGGGTAAAACCCTACCCCGCGACTGTCTTGGGCGTGGGTAATGAAAGTCACGCAGCCGGCTTAAGAACCTGCTGAGAAACAGGTGGTTACGCTACTTACGTGACGATATGCCGTGTGTCCTTCAGGTGTCATACGCCACCTCATATACATCTTTATTCACTATTCACCAAATAAGGTAGCAATGTACATAAATGAATAGATAAACATAAAGTGACCAGCATGTTCTTATGCTGGTCACGTGACTTTCGTCCCATATCGTCCTTTTTCCGGGGACGATGTAGAGTACGTAACGTACCTCTCCGAACTGCGTGTCGCCAAGTTTCTCCAGCAGCCTGAGCCAGTCTGCTGATGACTTCGACTCGTCTAACGGCGGACGTCCGTGCGCGCTCCCTCTGTCGACGTCCAAGTGTCCTCCAAGTCTGGCGGCAGCTGCCGGTCTGGGCCGCCTGTGCCGCGGTGGGTTGAGCGTCGACGAGATGACCTGCCAGCCCGGCTGCCGGGACTGCGGTCGGTCCGTGGTCGCCCTGTCGGCGGCCGGCGGCGACGGCAGGCGACGGGGTGGCGGTGGGGGCGGCGACGCGCCCGCCTCGGCGTCCACCGCCGCACCGCCACCGTCTACCGTGGCCATGGTACTTAGCGGCGACTGCGGCACGGCGTCGGCGTTGCCAATGACGACCGGAGCCGGAGGAGGCAGCGCCACGAACGACTTGGAGATGGAAGGAGCATTGTCGGACGACGCCGTTTTGACGGTGAGCTTCGGCAGCATGTAGCTGAACGACGAACAGCTATCTGCATACGCAACGCAATTCAACCGAAACTCTCACTCGAGGTCGCACCGACCACTTTAGCAACGTTTTCCTCCTGTGACCTTGAACGTTTGCAAATGACCTTGACCTTCTAAACTGACCTGGACAGTGTCAGGATAAACTAGCAGGCCAGGTAAAGGTAATAGGTAAAGGACAGGACCATTTCGTTTGAAAGTATTATATATAACTTTATTTCACCGTCAAAAAACGTTAGCCAAGAAAAGAAACAAAAAATATGTACAATACAGTCAGAATAAGTTCAACATTTAGCAAATATCAGACGGCATAGGTAGTTGTCCGCCGCACCGTAGCTGATCCTAAATTTCTGAAAACGATTGTGAATTAATTCTTTTACCGTGCTAATGCCAAAATAGTTACTGACTTCTTGATAATAATTTTAAGACATGGTACCAAATAACTTAATAATTACTCTATTTATAGTAAATTGCATTGACTGTAGATCAGCTGCGTTCGTCGGACAAATCTCGGTTCCATACAACAAAACCGGCAAACATTTTGTCTTAATTAAAGCAAACACTACCTCGTCTAAGGCACATCGTCCAATCTTACCAAAAATTGCATTGAAAGATGTGTAAAATCCAGCTGTATTGTCGGAAGAGCAGAGGGAAGTGCTCTTATTTTTGGAGATACTCGAATTCACTTTCAATACAATGTAGGATAAGTGAAGAGTAACCTCTGTGCCAGCCGACTCGATCCTTTCAGCATTTCAACAGAACTTCAACTTGTCACAGAAAGACCGACAGACACAGACTCGCTAGCATAGCGTCACGAGGGCAAAATTACTGACGACCAGTTCATTACCCACGCCGATGGCAGTCGTGGGGCTATAGGGCTTTTATCTTCGTTTGTCTGTCTGTCTTTTTTTCCACATAATATCTCAAAAACCGATGCAGTTTGGATCGTCTAAGTTGACACAAAAAAGCTCCACGGTGACTCCTGGAAATCCATTTATTTTCGGATCAAAAGGTCAAAGGTGAAGGTCACGAGTCACAAAAACACTGCAGGCGTGGGTTGGGTCTTTGCACTCTTGTGAGTGCTGGCTTCTTCTAGATGTTACCATCAAAGTGGTGGAGACAAAATCAGTCAAAAAGAGACGAACGAGCAAAGAAAACGACCGAGGTCCGGTTTTTCCACCGCAAATTAATCCTCCATTAACGTTAATGGGAGATTGACTCCCATTAATTATTAGGAGTTAATCTCCCATTAACGTTAATGGTAGATAAATTTGCGGTGGAAAAACCGGCCCTGAGAATTTAAACGGCACGCACATCGTCGGTGTCTGAGGAAGATGACGACGGCAACAATTATCATGACTAGAGTCAGCGCCGAAGTGGTTGCGATGATGACCGCTACGTGGCGCTCACTCAGCCGCTGAATCGTACCCGACTCTCCTGACGTCACGTTCGTCGTCATTACGTCGTCATCGCCAGCGTTCGCCAAGATGAAGTCATCTAGACGTATCATCAGAACATACGTGACTGCTGTAGACGAACGTCGGAGTCAAGTGCAACATTTATAACTAAAAAGCGGGGCAGAGCCCAACGTGTAGTCCGCCCGCCATGCTCAATCGCGACTGCGCATTTCTTACTTACCTACAGATGCTACTGCCACCTATCGAATGACCTTTAACCAGCACGCACAGTGCGTATATTAGCCTCCCTGCAGTCACCACCCGTGCAAATGCACCTCAAGATCTCAACACAACTGCACAAATTGCCGTTTTCAACCGCACAAGACGTCATCAACTGCACATTAGAATATGCCCTGCAACACAGTGGCGGAGAAGCGTCGAAAATATTGGCGGTCAGAAAGTATGGGCGGGATGGGGAAAGGTGCGAGAGGGTGTTTCCCCCACC
>Ga0209780_1005406_pt1 | contig 10084 bp, 8 predicted proteins | sample WorMetexBAHAMAS2_FD_187384 | JGI IMG/M metagenome (GOLD analysis project Ga0209780, IMG submission 187384) | Marine gutless worms symbiont microbial communities from Max Planck institute for Marine Microbiology, Germany - Inanidrilus exumae... | ecosystem: Host-associated > Annelida > Digestive... | reverse complement strand
GTCCCTTTCCCACGTTAGGAGGGGGCTGGGGAGGGGGCTATGCCCCTTCCCTTAATTTTTTTATTTTTGAGCTCAAAATGGCAAGTTTTGGTGCATTCTGGGAGCTAATTTTATTGCAGTTGAACTGTCTGACTTACACGCATAAGCCGGTAAGCCTAGACTTTGGCTTGTAAAACCTGTTATTGTATCATTTTGTGTCAAAAAGTGGGGAGGGGACTTTTGCATGACTGTCCCCTCGGCCCGAAATCTGGGGGGACACGTCCCCCTGTCCCCCGGTGGATACGCCACTGAGTGACGTCACAGTAATGTACGACCTCTATGTTGTAGGGCAGGTTGTTTTTTGAGAAGTTAACTGATGAAGATTTGTCACGTTATTTAAATAAAATTGAATCGATAGGTTTTAAAAGCTTATAAATCGAATGCCAGTGACGAAAACATCAAGTTTGTCTAAAACATAAGTCAATATCTCGTTGTCAACTTACATATATTTCCACGTATCAAGATCGTAAATTGTACATGCAATAATAGTAACAAAAGCCTACAAAGACATAACAATGGGCTATCCCCGGACTGCCTTCCAGGGCTATGACCCGGACCGTTTCTTCTGAGCTACTCTGTCTTTATTTGTAGTTTTTCCTTATTTCTCGTTTTTGGTGCCGTGTGCTCAGTGGCGGATCCAAGGGGGCCAAAGGGCCAAGGCCCCCAAACTCATAATATGATCGACATAGACACTGTCTGCCACTGTCTCTTTCAGAAAATTCAGTGAAATTATATACGTGCCACCATATGCTTGCTTCTTTGCCATTCAAATTTTACTAAATTCGATTCCATTTTATTTCAGTTCACAGCTCAAACATTCACATTTCAGGTCTTTTCCCATTCCCATTTATTCCTATTCCAATTTTTTAACTTGTGTCCCATTCCCACGTGATTCTCATTCCCTTTGGGAATCCCATTCCCGCGGTGGTCGCCTCTAATTGGCAGTCTGTAACTAACTACAACAAGAGGCTCCGCTATCGCCGAGAGACTCGCGTGACACTACTTGCTCATTTTTGTACATTACTGTGTTTTAGTAGCAGATAATTAAGTAAGTAAGTAAGTAAGTAGGTAATTGGCTTATACACTGTGGGGCATAAAAAAACACACCAAAATGTGTTTCGCCATAACTTTCGTAAATCTCGACGGATTTTGAACAAATTTGGCAGATTGCTTCCTAAATAAATTTTTCATAAAGCAGTGCAAACAAATGTCACCTGAACCGATTACCAGCTTCGCACTATCTGCTGAAACTTGAAAGTCAGTAAAGTCACTAATACAGCTGTAACGTAGGCTATATTCGTTTCTTCAGGCATTTCAGATGAAGGTCCTCGTGCATTATTCTACCCACTGTTCTACGACTCGCTCCAGTTTCTCTTTCGATCTGACGAGTTGTTCGGTGAGTTTGCGGGGCATTCTCGTGGCTGAGTACAAGATCTTGTACGGTATTAATGTCGCAAGCCAGGCAGCGGATGACCATGTTCCGTGCGTACTCCAGAAAACATTAATACCGTACAAGATCTTGTAGTCAGCCAGGAGAATGCCCCGCAAACTCACCGAACAACTCGTCAGATCGAAAGAAGCAGCAGATGTTGCCATATATTCGGCGTATGTGCGGGGACGTCTTCATATTCCAGCAGGACAGCACACCTGCACACCGTGCACGGGACACCAACACCATCGAGCTGCTACGACATGAAATCCCGGACTTCATTGGACCAGATGTCTGGCCAGCGAATTCACCAGACCTCAATCCAGTTGACTATAGGATCTGGGGGCTCATACAAGAACGCGTCTATCAGACAGCGATTCGTGACACAGATGATCTGAAGCAGCGCCTTACCTGTGTCTGGGCTGAGCTGAAGCAAAGCGTCGTTGATAAAGCCATTGAACAGTGGCGGCCAAGGCTGAGAGCTTGCATTCATGCAAAGGGACAACACTTTGAACAGCTGCTAAATTGAACATTGCATTTTCTTGTCTAACATTAAGGTTCCGCATTTTTTGTTCAGTGACAACTGCTCGTTGCATTTAGGAATATAGCCTACATTATAGCTGTGTTATTGGCTTTACTGACTTTCAAGTTTCAGCAGATAGTACGAAGCTGGTACTCGTTTCAGGTGACATTTGTTTGCACTGCTTTATGAGCAATATATTTAAGAAGCAATCTGCCAAATTTGTTCAAAATCCGTCGAGTTTTACGAAAGTTATGGCGAAACACATTTTGGTGTGTTTTTTATGCCCCACAGTGTATATAGCGCCAAGGTCTTTAGAAGAATCAGGGCGCGTAGACGAAGATATTCTAAGCAAGATGGGCAGCCGAAAGGGAATGGGCCGACCAATGAATGGACGCGTTGTTTTCAAACTGTCTGGACGGCCCATAACGTGTCGGGCCGTCACGTCCACGCTTGCTGTAATAAATAAGTAAAGTGTTTGTGTTGGTTTCAGCGGCGAGCGGAACTGTGGGTACCAGTGACGACACGGCGGCAGACAGTGGCTACGTCGACCACCCACTGATGCTGATCGGCGTAGGTCTTGGCGTGATGGTCGTTCTACTCAGCGTTGTGTTCGTTTTTCATCAGCAGTGGAAAAGTCGACGACTAGCGAGCAAGTTGACTCTGCCTTCAACACCGGCCCATGAAGCTCTGCTGTCTCGCTCTGACCAGACGGCCGACAGTACGAGAAGAAGAGCTCACCAGCAGAGCGCTACAGCCGCAACAAACGACTCCGGTGATCGCTCGCAAAAGTAAGATACGTTTTTATTATCGTTTTGGGGAATTCCATTGAAGGAATCTTGTTCAGCTTGTTTAGCTGACGATTCTAGGCGTTTCGCAACAAATAAATTCGTATTTATGCTGGGATAGTTGCATGGTGCTACTTGGCATTCTTCATTTTCGCTTCTTCTTCACCTGATGAAGTTGAATTACATTTACGCTTCTAGCTCGTGTGCATGTTTCTGTTGTGGATAACAGTGACAATAGCTATAAATAACAGTTTTCAACAAAATCACTGGGACTGCGTGGACATCAGACAGACCACAGACAACCGGTTCCTTTCACAAATGAGCTGTGGAACGCCTAGTTAACAAGGTGTCGCCCTAACGGGACGTAACACGACTGGCCCGCCGCGTGCTGCCCCTTGGTGAGTACGTTGCATATGCGTTGTGTTTCAGACGACAGACGACACCGACAGACGACGACATAGGCGGGCCAGTAATAATTGCCATTATACGGCTGTACAGAATGACGTTTCAATGGGACAAGAAGCCTGCAGCTGGTGGACCAAGCCGATCAAAAGCTGCTGTTTCGTCGCCGGCAGCGTCACGAAAGTCTGGCTATCAGCTGGCACCGATGATGGACGACAGCGGTCAAGGAGAGTCATATGGACAGAGAAAGAACGTCGAGGAGACGTCATACATCCTCGATGAACGGCCACCAGTGGAAGGCCGCGACTCGCTGGGCAAAGACAAAGTCGACGACGAGGGTGATGTGACACAGCGGAGTGGCAACGATGAGGTCCAGTCTGCGAGCTACGTGCCGCCGACGCGTTCCAACATCGCAACCGTCAGACAGCTGAGACCGAACGTCGAGCCGCTGCCTCTCAACGACGAGCTCCAGTCACCGGGGTCACGTGACGTGTCGCCGTTCACCAAGACGCCTCTGTTCACCGACGAAAGGTCCGAGTCGCCGCTGTCGGACGTCGTGGCCGACGACGACGACTTCGAGTACGACGACTACCTGCCACAACTACCCGGGTCCTACTTCACGATGGACCCGCAGGCGTACACGTTGACCTGGTCCAAGCAGCCGCGGTGGCTCCACCAACCGGTCACGTCGAGCACTGCTGGTGACGTCAGCGTCGATCAAAGCAACACGACTTCTGAGCAGCAGTGAACGACGATGAACGCTGTCGATTACAGAGTATATAGCGGATCGTCTGATTTTACCGACCACGTACTTTAATGATCCAGACCGAGCACTCGATCTGGTGTTTGTTTGTCTCTACGTGTCCGTAACCTCAGAACTAAAGACATTTGCCCCAAATACGCTGGTTCGTTCGTCTTGACACTATCTAGGTCATACTTTGAGGTCAGGGTCATAGGTGAAAATTCACGATCACAGAAAGAGAATGGTTGGTGCGACCTCGAGTGAGGGCTCGGTAGTATTGACTGTAACTATAAATAGCACACCAAACAACCAATTGCTGTAGGCCTGCCTAACTAGTCAGAATAGTGCTCGATGTGTCCTTCCTCCCCCCCGTCTGTTGCTTTAATTAACCGCTCTGTCAATTACAGTGTACGTCTTGGCCAATTTGCACCCAGCACCCTAGATGTTCACTGTCGGTTTTATCAGTCGTTTTAACCAATTTCGCAGTAGTGCATTTCTAATCTGTTGATGGAAAATTCTTGCGTCATTCTTCCAGCGCTCCATCCTTTGAATAACGTTTTGTCGTTGCGAGTTACAGGCGATACTGTTTCATGAAGTTAATCTGCACCGAAGTGACGTCTTAAGGAATGCTAAATCACAAAACTATTGATTTTTAGACCACACTGCCTGCACGTAGTGCATAAGACGGAGCCTATTGCTACAGATGTCGCACGTAGCGTGGTCTGTGTGTCTGTCTGTATGTTGTCACACGGGTTTGCTATGCAGAAACGGCTGAACCGATCGAGATGCCGTTTGGGGAGCTGATTCTTGTGGGTCCAAGGAATCATCTAGGCTATTTTTACATGGAGTCAAGATCTGACGAATCGATTCACAGCAGTGAGGTTACAAATCGGTGATGCGGCCTTTTACCAAATTACTTTGAAGACTTGTTATTAGGCCGCATCGCCCATTGCTACAGATGCCGCACGTAGCGTGCTGTGTGAGTCTGTCTGGCTGTGAGTTGGTAAAAACGGCTGAACCGATCGAGATGCCGCTTGGGCTGCTAACTCGCGTGGGCCCAATAAACCATGTATTAGACTGGGGTCGATATCCCCACGGGAAGGGGCAATTTTGGGGTTGTCCCGTCCGCTAAAAAGCACCGGAAGTCTCTGCTGCGGTGTACGCAGCAGAAGGGATCCTTCAATCTCCAATAACGGCGGCATGACAGCGCGACTGTAATTCTCCCGACTGGTCGGTGTCACGTTACATTGTCCCACTGAAAAATCCTGCCCCCTGCGATGCGGCCTTTCGTCAAAATTCTTTGATCACTTGTTTACTTAGTCGCTGATGTGTAGAATGTCCAAAACGAACAACACAGTGCTGCATGCAAATACCTAATAATTCTCATCCAGAGAAGTTGAAAGGAATGGACCGTTTTATTTTGCGTCAAGGTGTAAACATCTGCATGTATTTCGGCTGTGCCGCCGTATAGTGAAGTTCACGTTACTGCGTTTCGAAGAATTCGACACCTATTTTTACACAGATGTTGGCAAAAGTTGACAAATCGGAATAAACTTTTACTGTTCACAACCATAAATTTGTATTGACAACTATATCGCTGCAGCACGGTTATTTGCCACGTGCTGTGTACGTGTGTGTGTGTGTGTGTCGTGTGAACTATACATGCAATGTGTTCATAAAAAGGATTAGTTTGTTTTCATGCGCAGGTCGTACAAAAATAGCCAATTTGGATGAAAAAAAATCAGACTCCGCAACTGAGGAATTACGACTCCTCACCGGTTATGCGACAATAATTTGTCTTTTGCTACACATTCTTGGCTAAGATACGATACGGTAGATTAACGTGCGCTCAAAAGATGACGAGATGGCCAGCTTAACCTAGCGCACGGCCCGGAAACGAAAAAATAAGGGGATAATAAAATCAAAAACCGAGTAGCTCAGAAGAAACGATCCAGGCAAAAGTCCGTGTAGGCAGTCCGGAAGGAAGAAGTGAAACTACGGGGGGTAGGATTTGTGAAACGGGTAGGTTTTAAGCCGGGAGTGGAAGAGAGATGGAGTTATAGATGTACAGAGTGGTGAATCAGAAGAGAAGAAGTGACGGGTGAAGGAATAGCATAAACACAACGAGGATTGAGAACGTCAGTAAATGTTGTTGCAGTAAGTCAAAGACAAAGGCAAAAATAAGTTTAATGATGAAACTTTGCAGACATGCACCCAGACTGTTCTAATGTTGCTACAGAGCAAAAACAAGCTGGCGGCGGCAGTGTCTGACGTGAATCACAACGAATAGTTCATGGAGTACAGTACACGGTTCTAAAAACGTCCTACCTTACTTTCTTAAGTTTCACTAACGACACTGACTTTTTTTCATAGTCATTTCAAAATACAACTAGATAGAAAGTACTCTGAGAGAGTACAACTCCCCGCGAAAGCGAAATATTGGGGGTTTCCTCGCCAACACTTGGCAACACTTGCCACACCTACTATTATAAGTATAAAATGTAAACAATCGCCGGTTTACGGAGCTTTTTGACCGTTACTTCCACATACCTCTACCGATCGTAACAAAACGCGAACTTGGTCTTCCCTTTTCCCTAGGAACCTTCCCATAAATTTTGTACAAATCCGTCCACGATCTCTTTAGTTATCGTGGTCACAGACAGACAGACACACAAACCAACGCCGGTAAAAACATACTCCCTCGCTTTCGTGGGGAGAACTAAATCCTTGCGTAATTTTGGTGCTTACGTGGCCATCGACTGTCATTTTTACACAAACACTGTTCAAAATCAGTTAAGTTACTCGAGCAAGCAATTAAATGCCGATCATAATTGGTTGTGATCGGTGTTAAAGGCACATCTCCAACTGTTAGTACACGCAACACATGCATCTTGGCGCATCTGATTCGTCTACGACCGATGAAGCCGAGTAAAGAAATGACGTTAGGACAGCACAGCACCGCACAGGACGGAAATGTGTATTCCTGCCATGTCTACTTGCATAAGCCTATGAATCGAACGCCGCCGGGAGATGACAGTTCGTGCCCATGCAGGCAAATACTCTAAGCAATATTCACAGCATTCAGTATCGTCGAGTGAGTAGTAAGCGTCGCTACAGACGAACGCCAGCACTGTTCAGCTGAATGATCGACAGAACTCCGGCTACGATTGTCAACAGCGCCGCAAACAATGTGACAGCGTACGACCAAGACAAGGTCATGTCCTGTTCCGTTAGCTTGACGCCGTAAATAATGCATCCAATGATCACGAACACCACTGCAAACATACGTCAAAGTAGACGCGTTACCAAAAAAAAATTATCTGTACAATTTTTATGCCAAGAAAATATAAGCGGCAGAGGTCTGTGTGACATGTCTTGACTGCGGTGAGTGAGATCCCAGGAACTGGATTGAATCTCACCGCAAACAGTTCATCACGACTGCCACACAGCAGCGCACCCTTACTGCATCTGCTTAGGTCGACTTAACCTTCCACTCTCCGTCGGACATTAAAATCAGTATCCAGCTACTTTGCTAGTTTTTCCGTTAAGTCGCATCCAGATGACATATGATACACGCAATTGCTTTTTCAAGAAGATGACTTCAGAAAAGCCAGCGTCTGACAGCTTCGTTCTCAGCACTCACATGACAAGTCCTCTACTCTTATAATAACTAGACGGGTTGCATGTGTATACGTAAGCATATCACAGATTCACGCAGTATTTCCCGAGGTACGTGAAAAAGAAGGGTTTCAAACAGCAAAAGTGACGTACAGGGTCACTAAAGGTCACTGGAAATAGCACCATTCCATACAGCGCATACGAGTTCCTATTATTCATCTTCATCAACCACAGTGGTAGTCAAAAGTACATAAAACTACAAAAAACTACAAAAACTAAGCAAACTAAACAGACGTACATGTAAGTTTCTCAACAAATTTTTCATACCGTTTTCCCAATAACGCACTAAGCAACTCACAACCAAACACGGTTTGACAATGATATACTATTTCTATATTAGATCAATTTAGATGTCCTAAACAACTTCATAACAAATCTGTTCACCATATAAAGTCAAGCGACTGCAGTATCCTTTATCCAGGTTACAAACTTCCAAAGCATATAGTAGGATCGGTAGGCATCTATGTTTTATAAGTTGCACCGCGACTTCCGCAATTCTGATTTCAACAGGTTCATCTGCGATGATCTGGCTACATCGTGGAAAAATTTGGTAAATTTCGGTTCAATAACTCCAGAGTTTAAAACGGCAAAGATGTACACCCCTCGTCGATCAGCAGATTGGCTACGCGGCGCCACTGCTAGACGGCTTGATTTGTTTACATAGTGTGTTAGACAAAGCCGGCTCTCAGTCGGTTTTCAAACGCACTTAAAATCCTCGCATTTTCATTCATTCATAGACCTTGCGGGGATCTGTACTGTGCTTTCCGGGGCGATCACTACTCAGTTTTGTTTCACCTATACGCCAGAGGCCGTCACTGCATAGATATGCCGCGCGGGCTACACGCTAGGCTCAGCCACGCATTTCTAGTTAGTAGAGATTAGCTTGAGAGCCAGATAATCGCAAATACATACCGGACAGAAAGCAGAAGCACACAAGAGCAATAATAGTCGAATTCTTGCTGACGGTGTGGACACACATGTAGATAGCAATTAGCAACAGCGAAACAAGCAGTAGTATCAGACCAATGCTCAGCATCGCCTGCACGGCATGAAACCAATCTACAACCGAACCGACAATACACTGTAAATATTAGTGTTTAGATAGGTGGTGCGGTGGCGCAACGGCTAGAGCGTTGGACTTGCGATCAGCGGGTCGTGGGTTCAAATCCTACTCGGGGCAAAAACTGTGTAACAACCTTGGGCAAGTTGTTCACACCCATGTGCCTCTGTCAACAAGCAGTATAACATGGTACCGGCCAAGTGGCAGTGATCCTTTAAGGCTGGGAAGGTAACTGCAGGCCTGGCGGATAGTAATGGCAGAGCCTACCGCCTGGCTGATTGCCTGTACACCGGGATCAGCTCCGGGTCCAACGCTCGGTAACGAGTATGGGAAGCCTTTGCCGTTTTCTTTCTTTTTTGCGTCTAGATGTTTGAAATGGAAAAGGTGAAGGTCCTTGCGTAATGTTCCTGCATAAGCGATGGAAATCAGCAGTTGTCCATGCTAACAGACATGAAACATTCAGTACGGCATGAAGTAAGGTAAAAGGTATGCAGAATGCAGAGAGTAAACGGTAAGCATCGCATCCTGACCTCTGTAACCCTCTGGATCCGCCGTTGCCTTGGACGCACATTAGTCAGCTCGAAAAGACGGCATTTCGATCGGTTTAGCCGTCTTTGCACAGCACATCCGTGTAACAAACACACAGACAGACAAACCACGCTACGAGCGACATCTATAGCAAAGGGCAGCATCTATGCACTGCCTGTATGCGATGAGGCCTAATGACAAACGAGGTGGCTATAATGAAAAATGTCGATGGAAAACAGACAAAAGGTCGTCTTCCAAACAGCTTGCGTTAACAGCCGGGTGAAGCGACCTGGCTCAGAGGGTCTCCGGCTGTCTCCGAGGGAGCACTGGTGCACATTCTTGACTGCATGGCCGGAGCAATTACTCACTTGTACAAGTGCAGCAAAGTGACATTTCGACGCTTGGCTGACAAACGGTAAAAAACATACGACATACGATAGCGTAAGGCCGAGGTTTACGACCTGGCGAATGCAAATATTTCACGTCTATACTTACTCTCGTGAGACTTAATTGCCGTACAACCACATATTTCCCACAGGCCTTGCCGTCCTTCTCCTTTCACTGCCCAACTCTGAGTTATATAACCCACAATAAACGAAACCACGGCGCAACATAACGTCACGAATATTGTTCCTGCTTTCCCGCGAAAACTGATTGTGTGAACAGCAACGTTCGAAGGCATGTTCGCTCCTGCAAACAAACCACAGAAACATATCCACATGTTTTATTTTACGTTCACGATGTGGCACATTTACAGCATAGAACACGCGGAGAGTTCAACCTGGGCGGAGACGCCATCCACACGCGCACACACACCCGTTCAACGGTCATTTTCAGATGAAACTCGGTATCAGACAGTTGTTCTGGACTGGACACGATCCTAACAGGTGAGTAGGTA
>Ga0209780_1005404_pt1 | contig 10087 bp, 7 predicted proteins | sample WorMetexBAHAMAS2_FD_187384 | JGI IMG/M metagenome (GOLD analysis project Ga0209780, IMG submission 187384) | Marine gutless worms symbiont microbial communities from Max Planck institute for Marine Microbiology, Germany - Inanidrilus exumae... | ecosystem: Host-associated > Annelida > Digestive... | reverse complement strand
ACGCGGTACTGCCTGCCTACAAATTGAACAAATAAAAACACGGTCTATAACCTAAGAACGCGTTAATTAGCGAAAATAAGCGATAGCCGCTAAAAATGTAAACATTCGCCAAGGGCCATTCCAGACAATTATTATTCAGTAAAAATTTCAACATTTTGGCAGTTTCACGCACCTAACGTCATGACTGAGCTGTGCTTGGAGTCACTCGTGAACTTTACAGTGCTCTCTTAGATCTACTCTTCACCTGGATGTCAGGGAAAATGGTATAGTTGAAAGGAGAAAAGGATAGAAGAACAAGGTACAAGCGGTGAAGATAGGGAATGACAGAATGGGGCCGGGTAATGTAGAAGTGAAAGGCGGAGGTGAGGGATGGAGATGTGGATGCAAGAGCACAATTGCGCAGAAACAAAGGGGAGATTTGCTCCATCCAAAGTGATGGGCGGGATAACAGACTCCTAGCGTATGAAGAGAAGAAACCTAAGCAAAAAGATTTTGTCAAAATGACGGAAATAAGAAAAAGAAATAACGTTACTGCGAAAACCGACAAATGGGTAGGAAATGTTTTTCTTGAAGAAAAAACCAATGGCTAAGGAAGGAGAAAACGCCTATAAAATTTCCGACTCCTGCAGATGATGCAAATGAGGAATTTTGGAGGATGGGTGCACCTACACCTTAATTCATCTAGCTCAGGTCTGATTTCTATGGCTATAAAATTTAAACACTGTAGCACTGCTCATAAGAGGATCAATGACGTTATCCAACTAAAGCAGTGGATGATTGGTGTGTAACATGGGCTGCAGCAGATAGTCATTGCTGAAACTTGTGCCAGTGAGTGGCGTAAACGTCCACAAGCTTGTTTTTGTACCGGAGATGGATGCTCTGACCATGTCATATAAGTTTCGGACTATTTTCAGGTAGGTGGACTGTAGTAGGTATTAATTACAAACATTATCGTCACCTTTTGACAGTGGTGAAGTCGTTTGTTGCATAAACTTCGTGAAGTTTTGTCACCAAATATATTTCGAACGTTTTTGCGTTATCTGCATTATGTGCTTCATATATTGCATAAAAATTAAGTAAATCATTCCGGTGATAATGTTTAGCATTTCTCATCTAACTGTTGTTCAGTTTAATTAAGTTGCAAGTAAAACTGACTAATTTTAACGGTATGAGCATCAGAGTCAAAAATTCAGCAGTTACTTTAGATTTTTGAATTCCGCAAGGTCGTGTAGCAACACAGTTAGGGTGAGGTGCACCGCGGAAGACCATGCAGTAGTTATATAGAGTTTTATTGGAAAATCTGGAAGTGAAAAATAATTTTGAAATCATTCTACATTTGGTAAAGTTATAGTCAAAGGTCTAGTGTCTTGCTTTTTTGCGACACAGTGTACAAATCGTAACAAATGTTTCGTTTCATCGCCGTCATCATCATCATCATCATTATCATCAACCGCAGCAGCAGTTGTTGCAGTGCGAGGGGTGATCGAGTGTGTGTAGCGTTCTCGTGTGTAAACACCCGTTGCTAGATTCAGTCACCAGATAGATAAGGTTATTTATCAATTATCATCCATCATTCTACTCGGCTATTCTGGATCGGTACAACAGGGTTTTTACTCTATGGACTTGAGCTATTTGTGTCATAGGCTGATGACAGTCTGGCTACATTGCATACATTTTACTACGACGTAAGTGGCCTTTGGGTCCTTTGCTTTCTTTATTAATGGTCTGGTCAGGTGGGCGCCGTTGGCCTATCACTGGGTAACGCGACGGATCAGTTTGGCCGGCTCGGCACTCTCAATCTCGGAGGACGTACGATCGACGAACAACGCAGACTTGGCAGCTCGCGGCGTCATTGATTTCTGAACGATGGGTCTCCAAGAAAAACTGACAGTCGTCAACTTCTGCTTGACGAACTTCTGTGTTGGCTGCTTCTACTCGCTGATCGGTCCGTTCTTTCCTACAGAGGTTGGCTAAACCGTTCATTTTTTATTTTGTTTATAAATGATCTTGAGCAGTTGTTTGATAAAAATACTGTTAAACGTTTTGCAGATGCTATCACACTATATATTATTGTAAATGATATTTTGGATAGTGTTACTTTACAGAAGGATCTCGTCGATCTTGTTAACTGGTCAGAGAAATGGCAGTTAAAATTTTAGTACCCAAGTGCCAGATTCTGCAACTTGGTCGGGGCAACATGGGTATTTCGTATAATATTAGTAATGTTGAATTACCAAATATATCTGTTGTCAAGGAACTTGGAATCACCAGTGATAGTCGTTTAGATTATTCTGACCATATAAATACAATTGTTACAAAGGCGCATCAGAGAAACTGTCTTATTCTACGTTGTTTCAAATCAAATGAACCCAGTTTATTGTTTCGTGCTTTTACTACTTATGTTAGGCCATTTCTAGAGCACGATTCGCCTGTATGGTCTCCCAGATATGCATATCTTATAAACAAGCTGGAATTGTCAGTGCAGTGTAAATTTACTAAACGATTAAGAGGTTTTCGTCAGATATCGTATGCTAAACGTCTTGTTCACCTTAATGCAGATACATTGGAATCGAGACGTTTAAAATTGGATTTAACTATGATAACTTGAATTATTTGTGGTTTAGTTAATATTGATTGTGACAGTCTTTTAGTATTAGCCTATTAAATGTAAGACATCCCATACCAGAGGCCACAATTTTACTTAGGTATTCAACAAGCATTGTAATGTAAATTGTCGACTTAAATGTTTTGTCTGTCGTAATATTAATGTTTGGAACAGTTTGCCAGTCCGTGTTGTAGAAAGTGATAGTGTTTCTATATTCAAACGTAAGCATTCCACGGTAAACCTACTATGTACTTAATTTTCGTTTTTTTCTCTAGGGCACTTATTAATAGTGTTGTGTTAAAACATTTGTGTACTGCTTGTTTTATTTTTGTTTTTATTCAGGCAAATAAATGATTGATTGATTGATTGATTGATTGATTGATTGATTGATTGATTAATTGATTGATTGATTGATTGATTGATTGATTGATTGATTGATTGATTGATTGATTGATTGATTGATTGATTGATTGATTGATTTATTGATTGATTGATTGATTGATTAAATGAGTGATTAAAGTCACATTTATAATAAATATTTACCGACCATTACTTTGTATCGTGGAGGCTTATCCGTGCGAGGCAGATAGTATGTTTTGGAAGGTACAACAACCGCGTTTGAAACTCATACAGTATATAAGTATTAAACCAAACATAGAACAGTTATGAAGAAAACAAACATGAAAATCGCCTCAACTTAGCTACGTGTTGTTTTATGGTATATTTTACAAATAAACATTTTCCTGGCAAGCTTTGGAGCCTATAAAATGTGAACATGTTCGGTATTGAAAATTACGCCATATACCCTGTACCTAGCTACATCAGTGAGCTATAGGCCTAGATCTAGCTGGTCTTAAGCTATAGCTGGTTTTCAATTCTTCCGATACATGTCGTCATTTCACTGATGTGCAATTCTGCGTGTGAGTGCAGGCGGTGACGAAAGGAATGAGTATGACAGTCGTTGGTTTTGTATTTGGCGTGTTTGAACTGACGATTGTTCTCGCGTCTCCAATCTACGGCGCGTGTGTCAGTGTTACGATATTGATATCGTTATTCTAACATACTTTACGTGATATCAGTCTGTCATAGCGTTTACAGCTTTATTGCATGATCTTTCGTTGCCAAATTTTGCTAATCTTGTCGATAGCTCTGGCTTTCAAATGGATTATTATTATGAATTTCATCTGTCATTTCAATTTTACCACGCGACCAGAGGGTCTGGGGGTAGCGTCCTAAACTCTCCAGCGAAGTCCGGTGCAGAGCCCCGGCCGAAATTGAATTTTGTAAAATCTGAATGCCATAAAAGCCATCTAGTGGCACGTATTGCATTGAATTGTCTGCAATAATTCCATAATGATTGCACGATTTTTAATGAGTTTGGGGGCATGCTCCCTGGATCCGCCACTTCACGCGACGCTATGCTGGCGAGCAATAGGAATACAACCCTGGCACCCGCGCATAGGAAGCCTACTGATTTAGTGATGGGTCAAAATCGTGATGGTTAAAATTTTGAATTTGTGGCTCAGTGCCGGCCTGTGTACTAGTTACATGACTGCTAATGACTTTGAGGCCAGCCCGAATGATATCTCTGGAACGGCTACAGCTAAAATCGTCAAATTTTGCACAAAGGTAGACTGTATCAAATCTTAGCTTTTGGATGACAAAGCACTCCTAAAAGGGCGTGGTCAGGGTCACATGACCCATTTTCGGGTTTCGACGCCCGCAGTCATATCTCCGGAACGGCCAAAGCGAGAGACGCCAAATTTTGTATGCAGGTGGAATATCTCAAGTGCTAGCCTTCGCATGCTTCATGCATACCCGCAACTTTCCACGATACGCATATGCATGCATACCCCTAATTGTCGTGGTCAGCGTCACGTGACCAGTTTTTTTAAATTTTTGCCCTAATCAAATTTCGTGGGCTGATTGATGCAGATGAGTATTACTGCGTGCACAATATAAAAAGGCTTCCATTACTCGTTATCGCGCGTTGGGCCCGGAGCTGATCCCGGTGTATAGGCAGTCAGCCCGCAGATAGCTATAAGTCATCAACCCGGCGGTAGGCTGCCATTACTTTCCGCCAGGCCTGCGGTTACCTACCCAGCCGCAGAGCATCAGCGACCCTTGGGCGGTACCAAGTTATACTGCTTGGATGGTGATAGAGGCACATAGGTGTGAACAAATTGCCCAAGGTTGTTACGCAGCTTTTGCACCAAGTAGGATATGAACGCACGACCTGTTGACCGCAAGTCCAACGCTCTACCCGTTGCGCCACCGTGCATAATATATTATCCCTAAAGGGGTGTGTTCAGAGTCACGTGATCTCTTTAAATTTTGCGAAATGAGTGACAATATCTCGTAAACGGTGCAAGATAGAGACATAGCCTAGTTGCAATTTAAAACTACTAACAGGAAATCGTATGTGGCCTATCGAATGGCACCAGCGCCAATGCACTTGAATGACCTTAAAAGTCACTTTTGCTGATTGAAACCTTTTTAAAACTGCTATACCTCGTAAAACATAGCACGAACTTCCTAACATAAAGCGTCGTGCGGTTCCTCTGCGATAACTGAGCATCTTGGTTATTTTTGTACAGTGCCGGCTTGTGACAGACAGACGGACGGACGGACGGACGGACGGACACACGACGACAGCATATACCACGCTAGCATAGCGTCGCGCGGTAATTAAATGCGATTTGGCGGTGGTTATGTGACTCAAGACTATGTTATCATTCGATAGAGTGCATAGCGTTTTGACGTTTGGTATAGGAAAACACACTGGACCATCGTGTAGGGTGTTATACAGGGTGGACCAAAAACTGATACCTCTCGTACATTACATTACACTGTACGAGAAGTATCACTTTTTTGGCCCACTCTGTATTTATCCGTTTTGATAGAGCACCGACATTTGACAGACACAGAGACGGACAAAGGGCCATAGCATACACTCACTACCATAGCGTCGCGCGGTAATAAAATGTAAGATACGTGTTTCTAACATAATGTTGCTCATGTTTTCTTGCAGTTAACAATAATTGGAGCTAAATTTCTGTACGTAGCCGGCATCATCGTGTGTGGTTCAGCGACCGTAGCGTTCGGGTGAGCTGAAATTCACGTCTTAATCAAATGCGCGGTGTGTGACCTAGGCCTAGTAGTAACTCATCAGCCGTGATCAAGAAATGTAATTGCTGTAAATAAGGATTATTGCTGACGTTTCAGCTTAATTGATAAAATATAATGACTGTCTTTGTGAATGAACACGAGGATGGCACAGCACCCGAACGCCGACAATACAGCAACTTTCCACGACACGCATACGTTCACTCGCCATTACGCATTGAATTTTATCCCATTCTCCATTGCACATTTCCCCTTACGCACTACGCATTACGCAATTTCGCATTTTACCAATATATACCGCACGCTCTATGACCGATCGTGTCCACAATTCTCTCAGACGATACGAATAAATTTACGAAACTTCTAGGCCCAGTTCGGTGATTTGACCGTATCGTTTACCCGAATTGCTAGGCTTAGCTCAGTAAAGTGTTACGGCACAGTTCGACTATAATAATTTCCTTGTGTTCCTTATAAAACTAGAAAGCGAGGGAAAGCCCAACGTGTAGTCCGCCCGGCATGCGCAAACGCGACTGTGTATTTTTTACTTACTTACAGACTGGCTATGCTACCGCCACCTCGCGAATTACCTTTAAAACTTTAAAACAAGTACGCAACGTATTTCAGCCTTCAGCCTACGTGCACTCACCGTCAATGCAAATGAGCCACAAGATCTCAGGGTTACTGCACCAAAGTTCAAGAAATGTTTACCAGACGCAGAGGAATCATCAACGATGGTAAAGCAACAATTGGTGTTGCGATATTCCCATCCTTTGTCGAATGTCAGGGCACAGAATGACGGGGTTTGTCAATTTTTGCCACCACGCACCACAAATCGGTTCTATGGCAACGTCCTTTGAGCGAACCGTCGCAATCAGAATCGTTTACTATGAAGCCGATTTACCCTCTCTATATTTCCTGAACATTTGGCGAATATCAATCCAGGCATTGTGATGGAAACATTAGAAACGTCAGTATTTTGGCCACATGTGCACCCACATCACCCATGCACATGAGCCACAAGATTCTAGGGGTTACCGGACCAAAGTTCGCTTAATTTTAACCCACGTGAGTCGCAACGCTATGCTAGCGCGGTACTTGCCGTCATCGTGTGTCTGTCTGTGCGTCCGCCTTTCTGTCTGTCACAAATATGTGTGCTACTAAGACGGCTAGACCTAGGGTCACGCAAACAACACCATACGATAGTGAAGGGACTCTAGTTTTTCTGATGCAAAAGATCCAACGTGGTCACCCTGAACGGGGGCAACAAATAGAAGTCGGGTAGGCTCAATATGGCGATTTTCGACCACTATATCAGTTAGTAGAACGCCGGTCTTTGACCAGCGAACTTTCCCTGTCCCACGCTCGACCTGTAGCTGACGGGTGACCACATATGTGGGTAAGACGTCCGCTATATGTCAGTCAACTAGGCCAACTCAGCCTTTCATACGTGCGTGCGCGTCCATCCGTCCACAAAAAAGTTTCTTTAATTTCAATGAAATATGGCATGTTGGTAGAATTCGATGAGTGATGCACGATGGTATGCAGTATGAGCCGATCCATGGTCAAGGTCAAGCTCACGAGACCTTCAGATTTGGAAATCCAGCCATTTTTAAAAGCTATCTCCTCCGCCATTTTCAATGCGAGCTTGGCAACTGACCATCTATTCTTACACTAGGACAAAATATCTGAATTTTGATATTTCGCCTAGTTTTTGTCACGTGACTTTTACGTTGGCAGAAACGTCGGTTGTTAAGAGTTGACCGTCAATCCCGTAAGGAGCTAATTTATTTTGGCCACCAATTATGTCTTCGGAATCGGTGAAGCTATAGGCACTTCAAATTCCGTGTGCTGATTAATACAGATGAGTACTAGTGCATGCATGATAGATTACCCCTAAAAGGGATGTTTCGGGTCACGTGACCTTTTTGAATTTTGGAAAATAAGTAGTAATATATCGAAAACAGTGCGAGGTAGACACATAGTTGCAATTGAAGACTAATAGGGTGTCGTATGTGACCTATCGAATGGCACCAATACGTGTGACCTTCAGTGACCTTGGTCACTTTGCTGTTAGAAACCTTTGTGTACATCCGCCACTGTGGTTCACGTCCACGGTGTGCTGGCGGAGTAATACGCGGTGACGTCAACAGCATTGGTGGTAGTCGACGTTGGTTGATCATAGTTACGGTCCAGTTGACATCACGGAAGTCCGTTGATAACACGTACGGCATTGCATGCTCGCTGTGCGATAGTTGTGCCTAATGCAACGATGCGTGTACAAAACTATGCAGGTAGCGGAATAAAACGTGGCAGTTGCTGAAAGTGCTCCTCATGCTCATCTGTTTGCGTCATTCGTACAACAGTAGGTCAATAGTTCAACTGATACAGAGCGTCGCGCGGGTCTCTCTGCGATAGCTGAGCTTCTCATTAGGTCAACTCTTCTGAGTCGACTTAATAAAGTGGGTGGCTCTGAAATGTCCGTCCGTCCCTCCGTCCGTCCGTACGTACGTACGTAATGTCAAGCCGTCCGTCCTTCTACAAAGTTTCTTCGATTTCACTGAAATTTGGCGTGTTGGTAGAGGTCGATGAGCGATGCACGATGGTATGCAGTATGACCCCGGCCCGATTCAAGGTCAAGGTCACGAGACGTTGAAAGTTGGAAATCCTTCCATTTTCAAAAGCTATCTCCTCTGCCATTTACAATGGGGACTGGCAACGGATCAGTGAGTGACTTTGAACTTGACAGAAACGACAGTTGTGAAGAGTCAACCGTCAGTTCCGCACGGGGCTAATTTATTACTAGGAGGAATCATCGTCGATGTCAACGCAATCGACGTTGCGATATTCCCATTCGTTGTAAAATGCCAGCACAAGCAATAAAGGCGGGGTATGCCAGCTTATCGCCTGCCGTCCCGCGCCTCAAAATTGGTTGCCATGACAACGTCCATTGACCGGAGTTCACCAAATTCTCAGCCGTAGTATTTATCATCGACGGTGTTAACGCAACAATCTGCGTTGCGATCCGTCCACGCATTGTTGAGTGACAGGGGCGACATTAAAAATAAAGAAACGCAAAAGAAAGAAAAATCAGCATAACATAAGCCCGCCCGCCACCGGCATGGCCGGGCGGACTAATAATGTATGCTTTCGTTGTGAATTAACTTAATTCGCAACGAAAGCATACATTATTAGCCCAATTCAATTAATGTTTCAGCATCCAACTGAAAGTAATGCAATACAATCATGCGAAAAATACATATAACTAAACTGGGATGGTAATTGGGGAATGGAAGCGTTTAAAACACTTATGTAATCCCGACCCATCAAATATTTGTCAATTTTACATCAAAATTTAAAACTGAATTTCATTCAAGTACATTGCTATATAAATTATTCTATTCATTGGAATGTTCTGATAAAAATTTTTTCCGTACCGGGTAATACATATGAAAATCTAAATTTATACAACTTTAGAGAGTGTTCACGCTGTTCTGTAGTAGACAGTGCAGAAATTCTTGATAGATTACTATTCTCAAACCATCTTTAAATTTTAACTGCCTCAATTAAATCAAGATGGCATCTGTTACCGCCAAGTTCTTGAAATGAGCGTTGTGAATTTATAAAGTGCTAAGTTTAGATCGCCGAACTGGAAATAGTAAGTTATCTAGTGACCACATTTTATTTAACTTGAACTTGATACTCCAAGTGCAAAATAGCTCGACTCCTGTTGTAAGTTAATGACATACTGAACACTAGCAAAACTGTCCGCGATCGAGGATCGAGGTCAGACCGACCGCGTTACCGAGTTATCATGCCCAGACGCGTAGTATTCCAGTAAGTGCTTGTAGTACGCCACAGTATCCTACATAGTCGTGTAGCACAAACATTTTGCATTGACCCTGACCTTTGACCTTAATTTTCAGTCCCCGGCGAGCTATGGTCATGACCGATACACATGCAGAAATCAAGGTCAAAGCACTCAAAGGTCAGTTCGTTCAAAAGATAGAGTGGCAACAAATGGACGGACGGACACGACCGATCGCATTACCTTTACCGCTAAGGCGGTCGATAATAAAATGTCGCATGAAACTGTCGGGATATCTTAGTGCGTTATGATGTGCACTGGCGTGGAAGTATGCAATCGCATGCAATAATAATAATAATAATAATAATAATGGCCTCACACTTGTCCCCTGGTCAAGCGGTAAAGCGTTATGTTGGGACGTCGGAGTGACATATCCATTGGCTGACTCATACATCAATGCAGCCGCCCGAGAGCCAGGCGCGGCGGCAGAGCTTGCCGCTTCGCGCAAGGAAGAGAAGTATGCTGATCTTGATGGCCGTTACACATTTGAA
>Ga0209780_1005403_pt1 | contig 10087 bp, 3 predicted proteins | sample WorMetexBAHAMAS2_FD_187384 | JGI IMG/M metagenome (GOLD analysis project Ga0209780, IMG submission 187384) | Marine gutless worms symbiont microbial communities from Max Planck institute for Marine Microbiology, Germany - Inanidrilus exumae... | ecosystem: Host-associated > Annelida > Digestive... | reverse complement strand
GCATTAATTAGGTCTTAAACCAGACTTTTTGTCTTAGACTAAGGGTTTAGACTATGGTTTTAGCGAAAGATAAAGTGACCCACTGCCTGTTTTCCGTAGTCGTCTGAAGACTCATCTCTTCAGACGCAGTTTTCCTTGACTATATTGTTGTGTCCGCGAAGTGACACTCATTATTATAGGCACATTAATCTCTGTTCTTACTTACTTACTTACTATCAGTGGATGCAAGTTCTATTAGTACAAATGAGATGTGAACATATAAAATACAAACACTAAATTACAAACATTCAGCACATTCACTAACCATTATGTGTCAATAACCAATCTACCACCTCGTTCAATGTAAGAAAACACATCCAGTGCACCTGCAATGGTCAAATGCATACGTTTCAAAAATTTTCTCAAATCAACTGCAAATGAACAGTGCCATCAACACAAAACATCTACCTATAAATATGACGAACTGCAGTAATATTTAATGATACTTTAATAACCATACTAATAATGACAGCAACAACAAACATGCAATAATTGTTCAGTGTTCATATATTCACACGTAACCACGAGCCTTGGCAACATCCTTGGTACCACGAAGAAGTCCATATGATGACAACGTTTCGGCAACTGCAAGAAGAGACCGACTGGGCAGCCATGCGTGACCGTGATTCTTAGATGTAGACTGATGAATACTGACTAGTTCCAGGTGAACGTTGGCATCTGAACAAAACACCATAATAAAGTAACAAAAACCTCGGTGTCAAGGAGCTGACAGCTTCTTCCAAAATGTCATCTACAACTTTGCATTTTCATTTTTCAATCATACCAGTTGCTGATTGATCACAAGGTGACTTTTCAGTGTGTTCATCCACAGTTGTTCATCTCAGCTCCATATTTACAATGATCTCAGTCACTGTCATGCTTTCAAACACTGTTACCTCCACCAGTGTACTGTTTGACTGCCATTTGTTGGTTTGTCTGTCTGTTGGCACAACAAATCAAAAAGTTATGAGTATTCGGTATTGAGTTATGATTCTACATACCGTAAAAACGTAAAGTCCTTCCCAAGCCACGTGGACCTATAGGGCAGTGCTGATCTCCGCTGCTGTAGCCCTCAGCCAGACACCAGCTTATGCCGTGAGACCACGGATATGGCGGTAGCGTATCATGTGATGTGTTCTACACACCACTCAGCAGATAATCGACCAGAACATTGGATTTCCGCGAAATTTGGGGAACAGGCAGACTGCAGCTCCCAGAACAGTTGATTAAATTTGGGAAGGTTAGTCAAGCTAGCAAACAGTCCAGTAGTCAACTGACATGAAACGTGAAATGACTCACCCTCACCAGAATGCAATAAATAAGTAAGTAAGACTCAACACAAAACACAGCCATATGCTTTCTGCCTAAGCTACAGTGTTGTGGAGGTATACGTTTCACAAAGTGCAGTCTAGTTATTCAGACTTTCAAGCTGTCACTCAGATTACTAAATAGTTTTTGTGTATTATTAACCTCACTAAATCAATTACTAGTTGCCTCACACTTCCTTCTCCGCTCCATACACCTGTTTTTCTTCACACTTGTCAATGTCAATCGTGGATTTATATAGCGCACAAATGCAAAGCCTCTAATGCGTTTACACTGTTCATTTTAATTGTCGAGGTGCAGCCATTATCATCAGCAGAAAGATCCAACACTAGCAGTTTTTCACAACAACAACATTATGCATATGTAAATCTAACCGATGGTATATTGGTCCAGAGAGCCGCGATACAGCCGACCTTCAAATGTTGACAGAAACAAGTACGGACTGCAGTAGGAAACACCTGAAAAATACAAAAACTAACTTCTGAACGGAGTTCAGTAAAGTAGAGGCATTGGGCTGTTTTGATGGTCCATGGTCACGTCACCTACTGGCTGTGAGGATATTGGACACACTTCTCAGTCATTATGCAAGCTTTTTCACTACCACCCTGTATCATTCTATCATAAGTCAAACACCTTTAAGAAGATCAAGAGACAATCGTCACAATTTCACGCTGTTGACCCCTACATTTTTGCATCCTTTATTTCACAAGTTTTGCAAAGTAAATAAAATCTCTCAATCAAAATGCCGCAAATGTTGCAAGCACATTTGTCATCAACTTCAAAGCTTGCCCTACTCCAGCAAGTGGCACGGCATATAACTGCTGACAGTAGATCTATTTTAGTAGATACTAACAGTCTAACATAATAGTATAATTTTGCAGTCAATCCACAAGTTACAAGCATTCATCAGTACCTCACTGACACATGTAAAATATATCAATATACACTATCAAAAAATGACCGACTTTGCAATCTTCAATATTTTCCAAGGGTCTATTGCAATGGAATTTTGCTAACAATATCCTGATTTTCCTGGCTACTGAATGCTAATTTACATTCTCACCTCACCCTGATTATGTCCCTACACTGCCTGAAAATAGATTAACATTCAGAGATGTAAAATGAGCCATAAAACTAAACTAAACTAAAAATGCACAAAAATAAAATGTAACTTTGAATGTCAGAAGCCACATAAGACCATCAAGAATGTTCACATAGGCCTAGTAGTAGTCGGCTGTAATCCATATTTTATCTTATTTTATTACAAGATGTGAACTCCATGTTTACATAATTTTGTTTTTATTTGTATGAACTCTTAGTATATCTGCAATGTTTATCATGTATTTATGTACTAGGCCCACACTGTAACATTGTAGCTAATCCAGCAGTTATGCTGCAAGATGCAATAAACCATTGATTAATTCATTTCTTGACTGACTGACTGATCAACTGAAAAAAAAAACAAACTACTCATCAATGATGACATTATCATGTTTCAACTACTATGAAATTAGCACATCATAGAAACTGACCAGATATTGTAAACTTTGTATCCACAAGCTGTACACGTGAAGACACTACCAAAGGCACATTCAATGATATGTCAAGACAAAGCAACACTATATGCTGTTCCTTGACAAGAACCAGCACATTCGCCTGCAACATCAATGCCACAGCTGACAAACACCACACAAACAGCCACAATTATAGAAATTAAGTTACATGCATTGTAACAAGCAGTTAAAACTTGTCAGCATTCAAACAACATAGTTAAACACCGCCAGATACCCGTGTTCACAGCTCTGAAGTCCGGCTAATGGACAATATGGATGAATACCACCACCATCATCTCAGTTTTAGCATCCAATTTTCAGCAGAGCTGGGTTACCTGGTATCTCCCATAGTTGTCTTCTTTGTCCTTCAGAGAAAACACAGATTAGCATAGGTTTTAATGGCAGGTGCCCTTCCTGTCACACGACCAACAGTGGCAAAACACTGAAGGAAACAAGACAATAATAATGAGACCAAGTCTCAGTTGCCACAGACAGACCTGAGCAATGCGCTGTGTTATGCCCATCGTGTTGACAGAGTTATTAGATCTGCTTTATACAAAACATACAACATAGGAAGGAACACAGACCACACATAATATTGCATGTAATTAACAGAGGCAATGAAATTTCTCCATTCAAACACGTTGACTGACTGCCCACTGTGCTGTTTACAAAGGTGAATGCTCAGTGTGATAAACTGGCGACCGACGACTGTCAACAGTTTATCACACTGAGCATTCACCTAACTTGACAACACTTGTGACAGTTGACAAGCGAAATTTCTAAGTCCAGAGTTTGGGACAAATTTCTTAAGGAAAGTACCATTATTTGTGGATATACCCAAATTACCCTCCAACACAATGTAGGATAAGTTGAGGGTAGCCTCTGCACCAAAAAAAAGAGTTCGATCCGTTCAGCCATTTCAATACAATGCCGGCGTGTGACAGACAGACAGAGGGACAGACACAAAGCCATAGCTAATATTGTGCTAGCACAACATCGCGTGGGTAAAAATGAATGAACTTCGAGCTGTGGCTGTAAGTAGTCCAGTCCTTACCTGTTCACACCAGCAGAAGCAAGTCACAGCAATGCAGTCAGCATCAGACCACAACTCAACAGCAGCACTTGTTGCAATGCTGCCATCCTTTGACAGTTGAATAACATACAGCTCAGCTTTGCCGTTCTCTTGTCCACAGCACAGACAATCTGCAGCAGTAATACTTAGGTTGGCAACAATTTCTAAACAGCATCTGTCTTTCTATAAGAAGCTCAGCTATCGCTGAGAGACCCGCGCAACGCTCTGTATCAGAAGAAATGTTAGCCTATTGTTGTATGAATAGTGCAAACAGATCACATATCAGCCTGAGGAGCACTTTTAGCAACTGCCATATCTCATTCCACTACCTGCACAGTTTGTACACACATTGTTGCATTAGGCTCAACTATTGCACACCAAGCATGCAATGCCATGCGTGTCATCAACAGACTTCTGTACAACCAACCTCACTGATGTCAACTGGACTGTAAAGGTGATCAACCAATATCGACTATAACCAATGTTGTTGATGACATCACATATTACTCTGTCAGCACACCATCGTGGACGCAGACTACCATGACAGATAGCCACAAATTTTTGGCAGTAAGGCATCTGAGCCGGAGACTTCTCGACCAGTCAAAAAACACAATTTTTACCTATCCCTACCTGCATCTGTCGCCCTCGTTGAGGTGATCCCATCAGAATTTCGTACAGATCTTTTGCAACATAAAACTAGAGTCCCTGCGCAGCGTTGTTTGCATGATCCAATGTTTAGCCATTTTATTGCAACTCCAACTTGTGACAGATGGACGGACATGCGATGACAGTAAATACCGTGCTAGCATAGCATTGTACAGATAATAAAAATTGTCAGTTAATCATCAGTCTATAATAACTAATAATATTCACTTTAAACAAAACAGTTTTGGTTGTTACATTTTAATAAATTTAAAGCAATTAGTTCAGCATTTCTTTTCAGTCCATATTTATGTACTTAATATGGAAACAGTTATGAAATACATTAGAAAAAAATCAAAATAAAATAAAACAAAACAACACGTGGCATTGATCGGTACATAAAAATTCAACTGCATCAGAAATGTTACTGTTTGCTGAGCCGTGGGTCAGATAAAAACCACAAATAATTTCTTACCACAACTTAATTCAAATGTAAGCTGTGCTTGAAAAAGTGAACATTATGCAGGTATTTGTTACACTCATAATATATGCTAATTCTCTTGTTACATGTTAATACATGAAACAGTGCATTTTAAACATTTAGCCAACATATCATAAAATGCGCAGTCTACAGCATTACCAGGACCATATCAAGCACACTCAACAGTCAAAAGAACTTTTAATCAAGTATTAAACGTTTAAACTATACTTACATACATCACTGGCAGTAGTGAAAATGGACACTTCTGTTGGAATGCAGTCACCAGTATTTATTACTGATGACACTCTAAAGTCTCTGAAACATAATATAAACTGGGCATTACTGTGCACCAAGAAAGAGTTTAAATAAAAAACAGTGGCACCATTTATGCATAAGTTACACAAAAACCGATGACACAGTTAAAACAAATAAAGCAATACAATATGTTATTATTCAGAGCAGTGCAAAACAAACTCTTAATCAATTTGTAATAGAAGATAAAAGTGTGAACTCACAGCTGTGCATTCTTATTTGATGCTGTTGTAATACAACATGCTTTAAACAATCAATCATTGTGACTCATTGTGGGAAAAAGAAAAGGAAGCGTATTTATATAGCACCTTTTATATACTATGTATATCTCAAAGCGCTCAGGCATGGATCACACAGTTTACCTGCAAATACACCATGCCTGCCTTTCCTTCGTATGCGTTCACCAGATGGCGCCACCTCTAACTGAGGTAAGAGACATCTAATTGCAGCTAACTACTCATCTATCGACCCCGAAGGGATGAAAGGATGAGTTGGCCTGGTTGGTTGACCCATAGCGGACGGTTTACCCACATAAGTGGTCACCCGTCCACAACAGGTCGAGCGCAGGACAGAGAAAGTACGCCGGCCGAAGACCGACGTTCTACCACTGAGCCACGCAACCAACCTGTAGAGGGTGCAATGGGGACCGACAGATGGAATTACATGAGCACACACTGCACCAGCACACAATGCTATTTACAAACTGAGTAAACTAATTTTATGCAATATGATACAAACATCTGCAATAGGCCTACAATTAAGCTCCAATATATCATATGACTTTTAAACATACTATAATACTAGTTGAAAAACGTAAGGTAATGCACTTACTTCTCCTCAGCAGCAGGGCAACTCACAGTCCACAGTGCTACGTGACCATCTTTCAGTGCCACTGCAAGCACTGAATACATGCAGTTTGCTGATTCCGTCTCTCTGTCTGCAGGAAAGGCATTAAATAGTGATGACCAACAAACGGCTATACATCACACCAGCAAATATTCCATTACAATGTTACAATTTTCGGATGGGTCAAAGCTGCGGTCCAGACAATGTTCTGCAAATGAACTAAATCAGTAAATGCAGAAATCACACATTTCATTGATATAAACAACAAAAGATTGATCTGCACCCAGCTTATATCACTAAAACCACACGAAAATGCCTCTGCCATCAGTATAAATTATATTACTAATATTGCCCGGCCCTCGCCTGTGCAACCACCCATGCAAGCCACACCGCTGGCCAGATACAATCTGATTATTCTCCCCGCAAAGCGTGGGAGTATGTTTTTACCGGCATTGGTTTGTGTTTCTGTCTGTCTGTCTGTGACCACGATAAAAGATTGTGGACGGATTTGTACCAAATTTTATGAAAATGTTCCTAGGGGAAAGGGAAGACCAAGTTCGTGTTTCGTTATGATCGGTACAGGGATGTGGAAGTAACGGTCAAAAAACTCCGTAAAATGTAAACAATCGCCGGTTTACAGCAGCAGTCTAACAGTAGGCGAGGCAAGTGTTGCCAAGATCATACCTGAGACACTGAATCATGCCTCCTGACACTCGGAACTTGAACTGGAGTTCCAAGCATTTAGTAGGTGTGGCAAGCGTTGCCAAGTGTTGGCGACAAACTTTCTTGGCGAGTTATACTCTCTCATAGAACTTTCCATCTAGTTATATATAGATTACAACTGTGATTACTTATATTAATGCAAGTAAATTACATTGTATGTTTCACATCATTTTATACTGAAGACCTCTGTCACATATCTTAATGCACACATATGTGCATACAACCATTTTATAGTCATCATACAGGTCAACCTGTATTAGCCAGCATCTTTGGTTAAGGACTAGAGGATTTTGTTGAAGCAAAGTTTTACTGCCCACATACACTTGCTAATGACATCGTGAATTAGGCAAAAGATGATATAATTCTCCCAAATGGTGCTACCTACACCATCTCCATACTGTGTAACCCAATACGATGCTATTTCACTAGATTACCTGTTTATGTTTTAAAACAGATTTAGTGCTTACAGACAGCAGCTTGTGCATAACGATTTCTAATGGCTGAAACATTTGCTGAGCTTGTTGGCACAGTACATAAATCAGTGGACGTTTGCATATAGGCTAGCCACGCTGGTGTGAGACTCACCACCTACAACAGCAACAGAAGTCACATTATATATTCCTACTATACAGTACATTATTTTACACAGTAGCTATTGCAACATCATATTTTACTTATGCGGTTTAAAATGTTAACTACACTTTTCTTGCAATAAGACAAGCAATAAGCTGCATACAATTACATTTTCCAACAATTAACAAAAATTAGCTTGCATATAAATTATCAAATGTCTTCAAGCATATGATTCTGTGTTTGACAATGTTGTCAATATAATTACATTTACACTGCTACGGAGAAATGCACAATCAGAGTAGTGAAATATACATATAGGCATCTAATGGAACAGCAACATATGTATTACTAAAATCACAATTAATAATTAAACAACACATCAAATATCAATTTACGACGTTTCAGTAATTATATTTTAGAATAAATGATACAAAATATTCACACACTTATCAAAAATTAAATACAGATCACAGCTCGGCATATGTAGTATATAAGTTATGTATTAAGCACCATTGTGATGAGCTAAATTGCTTATGTCTATGGCCCATAGTTTCCCGCAACCCACGGAATTTCACGCCGCACTGTGGAATTCCAATTTTTGCTGTTTTTTTTATGGTGCCACGAAAACGACGATTGGCCACGGAATGCCATGGAATAACTGTGTATCAGGTTGAACACCATTATTAACGTTAACATCTGCAGCAGCTACAGCAGACCGTTTGACACAGTGATGCTAATTTGAGACAAGAGGTGGTCTGTATCAAAATGAAAGGAAAGGAAGAGTATTTATGTAGTGCCATATATACTATGCATAGTCTCAAAGTGCTCAGACATGGACCACACAAATTTACCTGCAAATTACACCATGCCTGTCTTTCAGTGTGTGTATGTGTGAGTGTGTATGTGTGACTCAAGTCCAAATGTTTCTATTCTGTCAGTTGGACTTTAGCCTGTCTCTCGGATGCATCAAAGTAACTGGGCATACTATACTGCAACCTCAGCATTCAGCACTAATTGCCTGTGCTGCTGCCACCAGCCTACTGTCCACTGCAACGAATCACGTGACCATGTAAACCAAATGCAGAAGCTCAGCCTTTGTCGTAAGCTCCACCGAGCATTACATCATCTTTCTAATTCACAGTACAAATTAATGCTATGTTAAAAATCAAAGAGGTTATTGTAGCGTGCTATGACACAAACCTTGTCCCACGATTCCCCAGTACTGTTTGTATAGATGGTCACATCATGACTGTAGGATAGAACAGCAAGAAGACAACTACAACAGCAGACTTAATGATGACAGTATATGCGCAACACGTGCTATATGGCTATATGGCCACTACAACTTAGCCAACTTACTGAACTGCATCGTCAAATGACACAGCATTTCTGTATGTCTGTTGACTGTTTATTGTGACCACATAGAAACATCTATCCCAAACTGATTTTCATCAGTTGTTCATTCTCACATTCAAGATTCATTTCACCACATTTATCAGAAAATATCAGAGGACACCACTTTTATCACAAAACTGTTCATAGCAGCAGGGTACATAATTAGCGATTTTGCATAGCAATACAATAATATTTCACGTAAGTCAAACAGCATGAGAAAAATAAACAGAGAGCCAAACGTAGCCAAGAACATAGCTTGACCTGTTTCTGCCGGCACCAAATGCTGACCACCTTGCCTGACGTATGCCTCTCATATTGAACATATGTCGATAGTTACAAGTGTGATCCAGAAGCAGCTGTGCTTGTTCATCTGGTGATATACAAATAATTTCTTACATTCAATCAATCTTTATAGCAAGTGCAGCAAACGGAACACAGCGAACTTGAGTAAAATGCAATTAAAAACTACACATTAGGTGTCAGCATGGCAAAATGGCTCCAATGCTTCAAAAAAACTCACTCTTGCATTAAGACACATCAAAGCCCCCAAATGGGGAATGCTAAACGTAGAAAGGCATCTTTTGTTGTCTTTATAATGAATGCATTGAGGTTACTATTTAACACATGAAATATGACAACACTGTTGAAGTATCTGAAGTATTGCATCAGCAACCTTAATACCAATCAATAACTATTATATTGTTAAGTTACAAGATGTAGCTAACAAACACACCTAAAGAACACTGTTGAATTATATCAATACTGTGATCTGTAGAGTCGCTAGTGGTGTGCAATAGTCTCGTCTTCATAACATGTGCAGTCCTGTCACCATTGAATGGACTTGCATCGAAAGTCTAAAATACATAGTCACCATCGTCATTATCGCCATCGTATCATCATACACATACACTGTGGAAATTTGTATGAAGTTTCTACATTCAGCTGGTCACACTAAATGATCACCAAACTGGTTGGCTGTGTGGCTCAGTGGTAGAACGTTGGTCTTTGAGCAGCAAACTTTCCCTGTCCCACGCTCGACCTGTAGCTGATGGGTGACCACTTATGTGGGTAAACCATCCGCTATAAGGTCAGCCAACTAGGCCAACTCATCCTTTCATCCCT
>Ga0209780_1005402_pt1 | contig 10088 bp, 4 predicted proteins | sample WorMetexBAHAMAS2_FD_187384 | JGI IMG/M metagenome (GOLD analysis project Ga0209780, IMG submission 187384) | Marine gutless worms symbiont microbial communities from Max Planck institute for Marine Microbiology, Germany - Inanidrilus exumae... | ecosystem: Host-associated > Annelida > Digestive... | reverse complement strand
GATTTCAAGGTTACGTTGCACTATTGGGGTAAAATTTGGCATGGAGAAGTTCACCAAAAGTTAACTTCACACCATATTTCACCCTATTGGTGCACAGGTGAGGTGTTTAACCCCCAAAACTGAAAACTACCCAGTTTATGAATATTAACACCCTGAAGGAGCATATCCAGTGTGCAGTTTTTGAGAAATCTTTAGCATCTGTGGGAGCTTTTATGTTGGTGTTAAAATTTGCGGGATTCTTTCAAGGGTTCTGAGGTTACGCGGATTTTCACCTTGGGGTGTACATTACCACAAATTTTTCAGAACTTCTATTGGCAAAACTATATGTCAGATGTGAATACATGTTGGAGGTACAAAAATGGTATGGATCTCCTGTATTGTCATGCCGGGTTTGGTGGCTGAGACTTCGCACACTGCCGGGGGACAAAAAAGTTAGATTTTTTTATTTTGTCCATTACTCATGACAACTTAGGGGTGAGGTGTAGCTGTCCATAATTCTGCTGATTGTGCAGATGCTTGCTCTTCCGAGTAAATTTTCCATATTTGTGTTTCTTACACGAGTGAACTGAGTCGCCTTGTACAACTGAGCCAATATGTAACTTTTTCTTTTGCTCTGTATAAGCCTTGTAATGATAGCTTGGACATTTTCACTTGAAAATACAGTCAGTGTAAGGTATTGCTAGTGATGGTAACTCTGTATATAGATTCCTGTTGGTCATAACTAAACCTGTTTGCTAGTTTTGAAGCTTTGAAACTTGAGAAGTTAGCAGCAATTGGATGGATCTTTAACAATGGTGCTTATTGGTAGAGTACTGGGCAGGGCAGCAATCTGTGGTACAGTCATGCATATCTTGCACCATTTGCAACACATTACCACTTGTTAGATGCTTAATAGTGTGTTCAGTAGCAATTAAGGGTATGTCTCATAGCATAATTGGCCTGAGTGCTGGCAGTATTGGATTCCTGAAGACTACCCGTGGTGCTACTAGTTTACAAGTAGTATATTTATCTGTGTCTACAGTGTGTGCATTTGTGTAAGGAACAGCTCATACTAGCGTTTGGCAGGCATTGTGTATTGAATGTAGTGTAAATCAGATGTAACCTGTTTCTTTTGTTGGCATTATATCCGGTTTTGCTTTAAGCTTGGTTTTTTTCTGTAGCTTTACCGTTTGGCTTTAATATGTGTACTGTTGAGTTCTATCCATGCAAGTAATTTTTCCGGAAGACTGTACAGCTCAGTGCTCTGTACATTGTGTTGGTGTTGATTCTATGCAGGCTGTAATATGACAACATACCCACAATGCACTGTGAAGCAGAGATAGAACAAGGTCTGTTTAACTTTTGACTCATGACCTTATCCGACCCGACCCCGTTATTGGCCATTCTGTTCATCTTAACTTACCCATAATTCAAACTGCATTTAGCAGCCTAAGATACAGCAACAAAAAATAAAGGACGACAAGCACTCACCATCATGAAGTTAACAATTACAGACAAAGGTTGAATTTCAGTTCTGTGCCATGTGCTGTTCACTGCAAACAGTGTGATAAATGCACGTATTAAAACTAAAAAAAATCGGGTCATACTGTGGGGCTGACATACGGACCTGGCCTAAATTGTTGACTCAATAAGCTCTGACCTTGCTACTTGCTTCCAACTCTGCTATAACGTACATCATAGTAGCTCCGTTTGCATGCTAATCAATCTTATCTTTTCTGTCATGTAAATGTGTTGTTGTTACTCATAATGCTGCTACGTTTGCCATCAAACTATCCAGTAAGTAAACTAAAAGTATATAATTTTGTAGCAATTCGCCCCCTGCCTGTCCTTATTGCTTATCCACTGTTTGGTTATGCCTGTTACCAAGTTCGACATGGAATCACTTTTGATATTTGGGCGGTGTTCAGCTGTCCAATGACTTGTCAATCTCTACTGTATAGTATTATGTCTTTGATGCTTTACTCTTTTGTGCATAATTCTTCGGCTGGACCAAATAAACTTTTATATGCACTATATATATATATATATATATATATATATATATATATCATGTTGGGACCAATTTCTTAACTTCAGCTACGTTTTATTGGCTACTTTTAATATTGTGTTGACGTTCTTCGTGTATTTGGCATTTTTCGTGACGCTTGATGTATATTTGCGTGTTTTTGATTTCGCATTTTGTTGTGAGTCGTTTGCTATCGTATTAACAAAGAATCTGAACATTTATCTCAGTGCGTCACTGTATACATTTTGGATTGCCTTGTGCAAGCTTTTAGACCTGCGGACCACCCACGACTTACCTCAGTTTCGAACTCTGTAGCTGTAACAAGCTACAGAACACCTTTTTGGTGTGATTCCTTGAAAATGCTCAAGTTACTGTCTTAAAAATTCAAGACCGTTAAAAGCACTTCAAAAGTCCTTGAATTGTAAGCTGCAGTCCTTGAAAAAAGCACTTGGCTGATACTGTTTATCCACGGATTTAGCACCATTCTCCAAATTTTTCAAAATTGTTCCACGGCATTTTGTGTCGTATCGTAATTCACAGAACTTGGTGGAACAGCGTTGATGTTTTATTGACGTTTGTTTTGCACTGAGTCTAAAAGTTTGTATTTCATGCCACATTTATCCTTAAAACACACAATTAAGATCGTTAAATGTCTTGAATATTTTGTTTCAACTGCTGATACTCGTGCACAGCAATGTAATCTCATATGCTTGCTTTGATGATTTTCACCATTTATTATTGCTCTAAAGGCGTGATATGGTCTAGACTGTGTTGAAAGCACCATTAAACCCTAATCAGCCAACCGACCAACATGTTTGCTTTGTAATCATTGCATGGCGGAGGCACAATGAAACAGTTGTCTTCGGCAAAGTTGCTGTAACTGCAACTATTAACTGCATCGTTTTGTTCATTCATCATATGGCTTCTCAACCAGAGGAGAATTCCTCGGGGGGTGGGCATTGGGGGTTTTGGGGGATTCAGACCACATATTGTCATGCTTAAACTGTTAAATATTGAGTTCAAAGATCAGTATTTAACTGGTAAATTAAAATACAGCTGTAGATATGCATAGTGATCCCACTCATTCAAAACTTCCGTTCGTTAAGATGTAATTTTAGCAATAAATTTATTCCGATATGACCTGGACTGGGCTGACAGAGTGCTGTTAAACCGTTAACCAACCAACCAAACTTATGTGACTCAGTGATTGAACAACTTCAGGCATTTAAGAGGCATTAGTCATTTCTGGTACTCCTGTCAATGCCACGGCTAGTTTGCCACTATTTTAGTAGTAGTAGAATGTGGTAGATAGAGTGGTTGTGTTCATGTAATGAGATTAATTGTTAATGCGTACAGTACTTAATTGACAAGGTGCCAATTTGCATAATTTGTGTAAACCGAACGTTTGTTCTGATTTGAAGTGATTTTTGTAGTGTGTTTTTATCGCAAAATGTGAGTTTTATTAAAAATTACGTTGCAATTTCGACGTTGTAATGGACGTTAATTCTACCTGATCAGTGGAGTATATACGATAGCTGTTGTACTATATTAGTGAACTGTGTTGTTAATTGCTTCGTTTGCTTGGACCTATTCTAACAGTTGATCGGATCGGTCCTACATGTAGATGAGCATTCGTGTTCTTTCTCTCTCTTGGACCACTGATTTCAGTGCCACAGTGTAGGCCTGAAAATTCCGAGTGAGCGTCACTTCGGGCCAGTCTAAACGAACTATTCCGAATGTTCAGATATCTGCCGGTCAGTAGCCAATAACGTCACGACAAAACGACAATCACGCCCTGTCGTCTGACCAATCGAAATTGGATGGCCGCCATCTTAGTAGGCTACTATCGACTATGTGGATTCACTACCCGATGTGGCGAGAGCAGGACCGTTCGATCCGATCTCGTTTTAGATATCGTCGCGTTTGTTGTGTGTGTATATATTAGGCATTCCTTGCAGTGGGTTTGTGTTAGTGACAAGGTTTGATTCGACGTGGTCGCGGTGTGTAGTCTGTATTTAAGAAGCCTGTTAGTCCGTGGACGATGTATCTTTCTGGACTGACAGACCAGATGTCGGTGTCGTATAGGCTTTCACTAATGCAGTTGGACTTCCGGTCGTCCGTTACTGCGTTACTTACTTACTTATAGTTGTGTTTCTGCTTTGTAGTGCAGTGTGTGATGTTAGAAGAGACAGACAGAATGAAAACGATCAGCGTTGTCTCGTACTTGTCCGCTAGGCCTTTACTGGAACAGCACAAAGAGTAAACACCCATGCTCAGGGGCGCATACTAATTTCCTTCGTCTTCCAGAAAATGGTTAAAATTCATTAACAGTGTAAAATCTCTGAATTTTGGATGACGTTCACAAATGCTTCACTTTCTAATGTCTACATAATTTTCTCACATTTTGGAAGACAATCGTACAAAATGCATGGCTGAGTCCGCCTGTGCACTCGATGATCAAGCGAGGCCTACATCCGCAATACAGCGCCATCGACAAACAATGCCGGCGCAGGATCTGTAGAAACTATCAGCCACTCTGTATCCGCGTGTGTGACGATACGCAATGGCCCAGCAGACGCGTGACTGAAAACGCAGGACATGGAAACTGCTGGAAACTAAGACCATGAAAACAACGACCTTAGCCACTTATATCATTGTCGTGAACGTATCATTATGATACTCGTTGAGAATGAACAACGCGGATAAAATTAATAGTTATCGCCGTAAAACGCCCGGTTAGACATTTCACAAACTTGTAATGGGTTAACGGAAGTGATAAAAGTCCCTTCGAATAAAAGCAATAATTTATAGGCCTATAGTATACACGCAATAATATGTTCTTTTTTTCTTGAGTGACTTCGAACCTTGTCTTCTTAGTTCTAACGCATACGACGTGCTCACGCGTACGTTTCAGAAAAATCATAGGCTAAGTACTAATGCGTAGGCGTACGCAGAAGCTCTGCTGCTATGTATGGTCCTTCATTTTCACGTCCTGTGTTTTAAACGCCCTCCTCCAGATGACAGAGAGCTGCGGCTATCGTCGTTAGTTAACTACGTACGTTATCTCGTCGTACCAGTGAAGAACTACATGCAGTACGTACGCAGGCGTGGTCTTCTTTTGATGTATTTTTTTCGGCTACCGGTCTGTATGTATCGTTTCATTGCTTTACTTTGTTGTTTGTATCTCCACTGAGGGAAATATGCTTTGTCTCAGGCTGGTTGTCTCTATAAGCAGGATTGCTGAAATCAGTTAAAATAGTTGTGTTTTCGAAGAGGAGACTGGGGCTAGACCTGTAAGCCGCGCCTTAGCTATAACTTCGGCTGGCTTAGCAGAAATTTCAGCTTATTTTCGGAGAATCCGCCAATTTGTCTGCGGCGGCTAAAGAAAAATTCGATGTGTTAGGTATAGGTTACAACAATGTCTTCAGTGGGATATGCGAGTGTAACGAACCACTCCATGCAGTGTTGTAAGTAGGTCATGAAATAATTTTATTTTCGGATTATATCATAGGCCTGTCTCATGAACCCACAATCGACGTATAGTAATTAACATTGATAGACTACTTGTATTTAAATTAATTAGTCAATTGTCTGTGAAGTTCTAATTAATAGGTTTTTATGGACCCAATTCAATTTTTATTAACTATGATTTTACTCTCAATTAGTCATACCACTGACTAGAAGACATTCAATAGAGCATAATTTACCTCCGCCACGTACACAACATTGAAGTCGGCACAATGTCGTTACCTGCGAGCAGTGCCGCATTAAGGGGGGTGCTAGGGGTGCTGCCGCACCCGGGCCCGCAGTTTTGGGGGCCCGCAATTGGTGGGAGTGGTAAGCTGGTTATAGGTCTGCAAGGGGCCCTCATTTGGCACAGCACCCGGGCCCGCACTAGCCTTAATGCGGCCCTGCCTGCGAGTCACAGTGGAGTGCACGTAAGCGAAATTGGTTAATGTTGTATGGACCGTTGTACCAGTACGGCCGCAGACGTGCATATCTGCCCGTTCCACGCGAAGTCCAGCAGTCAGTCGCAGTGTGGCGCCACTTACGATCGACTGGTATCCAGCATAATAAGGATCACTTCCAAAATCTACTCCGGTCCATAGTCTATATCTGTTCCCCAAATTTCACGAAAATCTGCCAATAACTTTTGGAGTTATTCGGCTAAGTTTCTCTGTTTGTTAGTTCAGCTAGCAAACAAACAAACAGACAAACACGTTCAAAACAATACCGCGCCGCCATACGGTGGCGGCAGCAAAGACCCAACCGTGTGTATCTACAGTGCGAGTTGAACAACCATGTTTCTGGCGGCGGCAACGTATCTGTGCTGGTACCTGGTATCTGATGTGGCTGCGTTCAACATCGACACGAGTAAACCAATCGTTCTTCGCTCATCGTCCCAACGAAATGTGCGCAGAGCCGCCTATTTCGGGTTTTCGCTTGTTTTTCACCAGTCGCCCTACGACAGCGTCCCATGGTAAGAAATCACTCTTCATCATTACCAACCAGCTTAGTGGTCTAGGTTGAGTTGTCGGTCCGGTGTGTGTTTCTGTCTCTGTGTGTCTAATTTTTGTGTCCGTCAGTATCGTTCGAATGAAAAGGCCTTTGACCCACCATTGCGTGGAATGCCCACAATACTGTATTCGGCTCGAAGCGCCCGGCTGTTTGTGCACAAGCTGTTTACTTTCTTCATTCGACGAGGCCTAGTGTCACGTGACTCAATAGTCGATGGCTGCCTGCGACTGAGTGATGTCAGCGTTATATGCCGTGTTGTCAACCGGCGTCGAACGGCATGCTGGTAGGTCAAGCTCTAATGTCAAGGCCATAGCTCACAGTGTTTACGATCCGGGATGAAAACGTTCCTTTTACGACTAGGCACGTTACGAATTGATGCGTTTTGCGAATGCACGTTATGACGTAACGTATTTTTGGTTGCTTGTCGAGTTATTTGTGCTACAATGGTCGGTGCAACCTCGAGTGAGGGCTTTCTAATTTAAGTTGAAATTTATTAGAACATTTCTGAAGCTCAATTTACCACAGTTCCATACAAGAGGCTGAGTTGGCCTGAGTGACTTACTGGTTACACATTCGGCGCTAATGGGTAGCGTGGTACGCTGTAGCTGTCAGTTTGTCCGTCCATCCGTACGTCATAAGCTAATACTGCAATATGTCGAAATGCCCGACCGTATGGAGCTGGGTTGTAGTACAGTAGCTGCGCTCGACATATTCTACGCTTACCTTAACCTACCTTGTGAAGAAATTAGGGTTCTCCAGAATGAGAGTACTTTGCATCATAGAACGTATTTTAATATAAACAACTAGATGGCTGTATTGTGTGGAATGCCCAAAATACGGTATTCGGCTCGAAGCGCTTATAGCTGTCTGTGCACAAGCTGTTTGTTCCCTGCATTCGACGACGCCTAGTGTCACGTGACTCAATAGTCGATGGCTGGCTGGCTGCGACTGAGTGATGTCAGAGTTATCTGCCGTGTTGTCAACTGGCGTCGGACGTCGCAGAAAATTCGGGGATGTTTCTTGTAAGGAGTGTACAGGCCAGGGGGAATGACTTTGAGTTGATTCCAATGGTAGTAATGGAAACTAGAAATCCCGTAGAGAGTTATTTTGGTAGTGAGTTTCCGGAGATTTGTAATCAGTGCGGAGTTATGGCGGCCTGAAATCGCAAGACGTTAAAAATTTTGGGAAGAACGTCTCCGAAATGACCTATTTTGTGTCGGGTGGAACGTAAACCTTAACTCAATCAATCAATCGAATGTGCATGCATAGACATTGTCTTCCTGCGTAGAATGTCAACATTGAATGTCACTGATAATCAATCGACTGCATTTAAATGGAACTGATTGGATTCATTTTAACGGTATATTGAATTTATACCGATAACATCGATCTCATATCTTCATTTCTATTTTGAAAACGAACAGGTTGCTTGTCGGCTCGCCACGTGATGGTGAGACCAACGTTAACGGTGACAAACAGGGTATGATCTACAAATGTCGTCTTAGCAACCGTCTGCCGCTGAATCAAGTCTGCACAGCCTTTGTAGGTAACAGCAGTGCGATATCGTTACAATAGTTATACTTGAAGCTTACAGTTTTTTTATTCTATCCTTACTTCGGTGCCATAGAAATGTCTTATGCTTTAGGCCTAATACTTTGTACTTAAAATTATTATGCCGCTCCAGGGTATTCTAGACCGAAAACTATTGTATGCGGCGGAAGGGCAGGAGAATTAATTAATAATATTGATTAATGACGCCGACGGAAATCGCGTGTGTGGGCTTTTTAGCATCGTTTGTATAATTTTCCGCCAGATATCTCAAAAACCGATGCAGCTAGGATCATCAAACTTGACATACAAATGTTCCACCATGCGTCATGGAAAGCCATTTATTTTGGGATCAAAGGTCAAAGGTCAAGGTTACAACGTCTATGTCGGTCTTCAGACAGAACGCAATATTGCCGCGAGGTTGCCACGCTGGGTTTTACCCGGCGTGGGTTTTTGCACTGTCGTGAATGCCTGCTTCTTATGGCTAGTAGGATGATGCGGATAGAATGAACTGTTTCACAGCTTCGCTGAAGCCGACCTGCGCGAAACCATCATCTATCTAATGAGATGGGTGCACCGTGCATTGATAAGACTGTCAGCTCGGATTTTGAGGACGTCGTTCATGTGATGTTGTTTGCATTGTGGTCAGAGGAGGAGTTGACAAGCATAGAAAACAACCACGTCGTCAGCAGTTCTTACGAATGGCTCGGAGTTACCGTCGACGCCAGAAACACCGAACTCGGCTCACGCATTGTTGTATGTCTCTCTCTCTCTCTCTCTCTCTCTCTCTCTCTCTCTCTCTCTCTCGCTGTTCACTAGATTCAACTGTTTTGCTCTGCGTCAGCGAATGTCACAATGTCGCTGACAATCACTAGTACGCCTGACAGGGTAAAAGGCAAAAGGTAAAGGCTTCCTTTCCATACTCGTTACCGAGCGTTGGGCCCGGAGCTGATCCCGGTGTACAAGCAGTCAGCCCACAGGTGACTTAAGTCATTCACCTAACGTCTCGCCACCTGGCAAACTGGATGAAAAGTACGCGTTGACTTTGATTCTGGCCTATTCCCTCTATTATACGAAAACATGACGTCATCTACAAAACCGGAAGTACATAACGTATCGAACTGCTGTCAGACCGAGCCACGGCCACAGGTAACATGTACAGACAATATGCTGTTTGTTTCGTCCCGTTTGCCAGGTGGCGGCACCGCGGGCGAAGTCTGCTATCTCCAACTGCATCTTGCTAACATTTATAATGTATTACGTTTTGTACTTTATATTTTGCATTTTACGGTAAACTACTGCTTTTATTATGCCTTTGCTACTCGGCAGCATCGCCGAAAGCAGTAGCTTATGTTTTAGGCTGTCCCGTTGTCCCGCCCGTTCGTCCGGTCAGATATTTATTGTTACCACGATATCTCATGAGCCGCTTGAACAATTTTGATAAAATTGACGTGGAATATTTATTAGCTCCAACTGATGACTTGATAATATTTTGGAGGTCAAAGGTCAAATGTCAAGGTCATAGCAGGCCTAAGTATGTGATGGCGAAGGCATCTACGTCGACGCTGCAGCGTCGAAGTCTATATTCTAGTTCAATTTCCTTTATGTTGCCTGTACATTTGATGTGTGCGATTAACTACTTCTTACTTTTTTACTTACTTAACACAGAATCCGTGGGATGTGGTAATTGTAGGCGTGCAGTCACAAGTTGCGTGTCAACTACAGCCATCTTTTGACCGACATCAATTACCCATACTGCATCGGGGCTTGCCTCAACGTGACCAGGGTTGATTCAGCGAACAGCGATTTGTCTTACAACGTTCTCACTCCGGCTCTGTCGGCAACACACTACGCCATCAGAGGTCTGTCACAGGCCGGTACTTCGCTACACGTCACCGAGGTAAGTAGAGACCACGACTCATTATTACAATATCGTCGTCGTCGTCGTAAAACAATGACACGTATTTTAAGCACATTAAATATTTCAAAAAATAACACATTTAAAAAAATGCCAACG
>Ga0209780_1005401_pt1 | contig 10089 bp, 4 predicted proteins | sample WorMetexBAHAMAS2_FD_187384 | JGI IMG/M metagenome (GOLD analysis project Ga0209780, IMG submission 187384) | Marine gutless worms symbiont microbial communities from Max Planck institute for Marine Microbiology, Germany - Inanidrilus exumae... | ecosystem: Host-associated > Annelida > Digestive... | reverse complement strand
CTATTGTGGTTGTTGTTGTTGCTGTTGTTGATTTATGTAAACTTTTCTTCAGTGCTTTGATGTGTTGGGTGCCAGGAAGGGCATCTGGCCCATAATGCATCTGTGCCTGTTATCCCTAAAGGTTCTCGGAACATATGGAAGAATAAACCGGGAAAGGAGCTGGCTAACCCAGCATCACCTGGAAAATGGTGATGTGATAGTGATTATTTTTATAAACATTTGATCAGTATGGAGACAAGTAATACATTTTTGTCAAGTAGACAACACAATACTAGTGTAGATAATACAAAGAAAACAGAATAATGTATACTGAAAATAGCGTTTGTGTAGTAACTGCTTGTGACTGGCTGTGTTTGTATATTTGGAATAATAAATGTCATTTTACAATGGCCTGTGGATACAAGTTGTCTTGTCATAATTCATACAGTTTGAATTTCAGGATAAAGATGTGCATTGATAATTTTCTGCAGTTTGCTCGTTGAATTCTGCAATTGCCTGCATCTTATCAGCAAGTATTGAATTTGAAACGCTTATTGTCAGTGGGGCTTGAAATGCATGGACATCTATTGCTGTTTTTTGTTAGACAGAACATTCTGACAATCGAAAGTGTACTTTTCGAGTTTTTAGGAAAATTTTTGGTAAAGGTATGGATTGAGTGAAAATGTACGTACAATAATTTTCTGAGCCCCACTGAAATGTACAGTGCACTCAACGGACTATTGGGGATTGAATGGTTCTGCAAATATCTACTCCGTCTTGAAGATGCAAGTTACAAACTGTGTAATGTCACCAGATACTCTAGCCGTCCAGATACTGTTGGTTGTAGTGCTAAAATATACTTACACGTACGCTAGACTGCAGAAGAGATGGTGATATGCAAGTACCAATTGACACAAGTGTCCCATTGCTGTTTGCTGTTTAGGAGAGCCTTCTAACCGGTGAGATTGACATGTTTCTCATTTCCTTTATGAATCAGAGTTCCACCGAACTGGATGGCCTAATAGTCTTCTGAAAACAGTTGGTGTATGTGTGTTAATCAGAAATTTATGTAGTATTATGGAGTTATTATATGAACAGTGATAGCCATGTCCATTTCCAGAAACTGGTCACTTGGTGGCCATTATTTCTGTTGAACCATCTTTCTTTGATCACCTTGTTGGCATCAACAGACTGTCTAGTTAGGGTGACAAAATGCATGGCTTAAGCTATTGTAGTCTTAGTGTTAACCATATAACTGTTTATTTACAACAACTGTACATTTTGCTCTCGTGGTTTGTAGACAGTGTGAAATAGATGACAGTATTACTAACGTCCGTATCCTGTGTTGTAGGAAGAAGAACGGCACAAACGAGAAGAACTCGAACATATTATGGCCGAGAACAATCGAAAAATAGAAGAAGCTCAGCGCAAACTTGTTAGTATAATACTGATGTGAACTTGTTGATCACAAGTCGTTTAATTAGTGTAACTTTGCGTATGCTTTGCGGACTCTTCAAAGAATTATTTCGTTTTAATACATCCTTTATTTCGTGAGTTTGCTTGGTAACAAAACCATGAATATCTGTATTCATTATTATTTTTATGATTGCACGGTTTTGACAATTAGCACCATGCAGCCAGAAGTGGGTGTGCTTATTGGCATAATCATACTGCAGCACAGTATTGCTTACACTGTAAGTACAAGTAGCTAAGCCTATGGGGAACGGCAAAATTGGGGGTGTCAGAGGTCCGAAACCCCGTAACCGACTCACAAAATTTGACGTTGGTAATGTCATCCCGCTCACACGTCAGTTGTGAAGAGTTGACCGTCAGTCCCGGACGGGGCTAATTTATTACACTATTTGATTCACAGGATGTCAGTCCCTGTTATTGCATTCATAGAGGAATAAATTTGCTTAAAGTTTCCATTGCCCCATTTTACCCCCAAACGGGGGTAAATAGGCATTTTCAAACCAAACTCGCATAATATTGAAAATGGCATATCTTCAAGTACAAGATACTGACGGCCGCCATTTAAAAAACATTTTCTGCAGCTGTTTATGTTTTCTCAGCAAACTAGCAGAATGATGCAGATGGAGGTCCCTGGATTCTTGTGCTGGGTTTTTGTCTAAGAGAAGCATTCCAACCAATGAGCGTGTCACGCTCTACTGCACATGGCGGCCGAGTGCGTTAACCATTCGGCCACGAAGGCAGGTCATGCCACAGGGTGCAAAAATACTAAAATAGCTTACAGGACACTTTTCTGGAATTTAAAAAAATTTTTGAACCGTGAAGATACACATTTGAAATTGTATGCAGGTTATAAAATAGCAAATATAAATGGTAAAAACTGGCCATTTACCACCAAGTGTTACGGCTCTAAAACAGCAGGTCGTGTTAAATCATAAGTTAGTGCAAATGTGGCTGTAATACAGAATAAATGGCCATTTCATCAGTGGAGCATTTAGACTCTCACATCGACCAGTTTGCTACATAATTTCTTTTCGGTGGAGTTCTACCAAAGTGATATTTGCTGTTTTAGAGCAGTGTTTTTACCGTTTATATAATTTTAAAGACAAAAGGCAGCTTACAAACATGTATTAGTAAAGGCCAAGCATGTGTTACTTAATAGTACCGATACTGTAGTATCTGGCACATAGTCATGAAAATGAAGATGACAAAAGTTGTTTGTGGAAAATTGGTTAAATCCAGTGACATTTGACTGAAAGGTTTTTAACATATTGTGGACATGGAGATCGTTTTGTTGTCAAATGAAGTTGTGACTTGTTATGTTTGTTAACTAGTGTGTAAATCGAATAGTGATAAAAATAAGTGTGTTTGCTTATTGTTACCACCTGCTCTGCAGGCGGAGGAGCAGCTGAAATTGGTCGAAGATCAGCGCAAGATCTTAGAAGAGCGGCAGCGTCTGGAGGATACTGAACGGAGTCGTGTTCGGCAGGAACAGGAGGTTATATTAAATAAAAAGAACGCTCGACCACGACTGTCATTCTCGCTTGGTAAAACAAGCTGAGACTGACATTGATGGGCTTTCAGAACTGAATGTGACACTGTGCCACAGATGTGGTCAATTACTGCTGTGCTGCAATGTATGGTTTGTGTCACATGAGCCATGTCTCAAAAATGACCCATTTTTGGTCGAGTTGGACGTGAAACCTTAAATTGGCACTGATACGAGCCACCACGCTGTACAAATATTGGCAGGTATTCTCCTATCAAATGTAGACCACAATACATGTTTTCACTCTTATTTATTTATATTCCCTTTGCTGCTGATGGTTGTGTCAGGAAGGGCATCCTGCCTGTAGCAAGCTGCTCAATCAACCCCCAATGGTTTGCTTTCGGGAGACCTGGCCTTGGTTGGCCTGCATTTACTTTGGCAAGTTAAACAAAACATGGAGGCAAGTATGCATTTTGTTTCATTCCCATTTTTTGTCTCATTTTTTTCTTAGGCGTGCATTTGTTTACATTGTAGACAGCGCTGTGCATTGTACAGATCAAATTGACTGACTCTTTGTTGGTACATTTGTAGCAATGGAAATTGATAGTAGTGATAAGCATGCTGTGGGCAGATGCTGATTTGGGTTCTGGTTGGTGCAGAACAGATCCATTTGTCTGTTGCGAGATCCCATATTAATGAGCCACCATTTTCACTTACTTACTTACCGATTTGTTGTGTTGATTGAGATGGCAGTGTGTATTGTGGGTAAACGTCCTAGGTAATGATCAGGAATGAAAGTGACATGATTTTGAAAGTTAGATGCTTTGTCGTATGCCGTTGAGTGCTTCGGTGATGACAGGAAGGCCTCCATCAGGCATGTAAAATCTGCTGTAGTAATTCCCAAGGTTTACTTCTGGAGGACTGGAGCTACTCTGGAGTTCAAGCTCGGTTAACAGAGATTAAAAGTATTAGTGTACTTACGTTAGCAGTGCTTGCGTTAGCGGTGCATAATTTGCACTACTGTTTTTTGCAGTTGATTAAATTAAGGTTATTTCTACTGTTGCTTTAATAAGAATTGGATTTAGTGCTGGAATGGTGTAACTAGGCAGCATATTTGCCCTGCGTCATGGCGCCAGAACAGTTGGCATAGATAGGAATGAAGACGTTAGGTCACTGTCACCCTTTGTATACTTGTTGCAGGTGTATTGTAATTGCAGCCAAGTGCCACAGTTCTTAGCATTTACTGTGCATTTCTATATGGTTCTATTGACTGTATCTGTGAAAATGAGTTTTGTCAGTGAAGTGGTAATCATAAGTTAAAAGTAACACAAGTCTTAGATGGACAAATTCAGAATTGTGTTGCGTATGTGGTGCACAAGCGGTGAATGAATATAATTGTTACTTCATGTGAACGTGTCGTATCTCTGTTTATGTACTGATTTATGTCTGACTTACGGCTGTATAATTAAGTCCAGTTACTCTTAATTACTATAATATATCAACTCTGAAGATACAAGATAGTATTCTATTTTGTATCTTGAAGATAAAAGATTGTGTTGTATCGTGTATCTGCAGAATAGTTTTTGAAACTTATCTAGGCAGAAGTGCAGATAATTTCGGAAGATAGTTTTCCCAAGATACTTCTTACCAAAATAACTTAATCAAGGACTTTAAAAGTATCTTACAAAAGAAGTTACTTGCATCTTGTAACATTAACAGTCTTTGATCTGTCATAAACACACTGCAGTTGGTAGATAAAATAGCAAATTTAATACCAGTTATAATAAATAACATACAAACGTAAAAATAAGCCAAATCTCGGCGAAATTCCAACGGGGTCACCCCTAATGGGGGTGCCAAATAGAGGTGGGGTAGGTTAAAATAGCGACTTTTGACTAATATCTCATAAACGGTGCAAGATAGGGATATAGTTACTATGGAAAGTTAATAGGAACTCGTATGCGTTCTGTCGAAAGGCGCTATTTTCAAGTGATGGCTAACTACCCCAAACCACCCCATTTTTCAAATTTAGTATACCTTTATCTTCGTAGTATGTGGAGACAAAGACTTCAAATTTAGTAGGCAGGTGATCGTAGCACGTCCTAGCCCTCGGACAAAAAATCCCTGAGAAGGGCTTGGTCAGGTCACATGAACCATTTAAATTTAGGTGGGCACCAACCATATCTCTGGAACGGCTGAAGCTAAAGTAGTAGAGTGATTAAATTTTGTACACAGATATAGACTATATCATATCCCAGCCTTAAGGATGAGAAATCACCCCTAAAGGGGCGTAGTCAGTGTCACATGACCCATTTTTCAATTTTGACTCCCGCAATCATATCTCCAGAACGGCTGAAGTGACAGTCGCCAAAGTTTGTATGCAGATAGAATACATCAATTAAGTGCTTGGCTTTCGATGACAGACTACTCCCTGATGGGTGTTATCACGTGACCCGTTTTTTACATATTGCCCCAATCATATCTTTAATTGGTGAAGCTAGGCATTTCAAATTTCGTGTGTTGATTGATACATAGAAGTACTAGTGCACGCATCATGTACTACCCCAAAAGGGATGTGTGATGTGTCACATGACCTTAAATTTTGGGAAACAAGTGATAATGTCTCAGAAACGGTGCAAGATAGAGACATAGTTGCAAAGGAATTCTAATAGGAAATCGTGTGTGGCCCATGGCACCATTGCCACTGCCTTTGAATGACCTTAAAGGTCACTATTGCTGTTTGAAACCTTTATACCTTCCATTGCTCGTGAAACAGCATTAATTTACTAACATAGCGCATCGTTCGGTCCCTCTGCAGTAGCAGAGCTAATTCTTGTCAGCATGTGCTTTCGCCTCCACTGCTAGTGCGCATACTTACTGAAATTGCAATACCAAGGTACCCGAATTATTTCCGGAACGTTTTTCCAGGTGCAAAAGCACCCGAAAGTTCCATCTGAGAAACCGTTTAGTTTAGCAGTCATAAAATGCTTAAAACACCGTTTAACGTCAACATTTTAACTAGACATATCATGGGGTATTGACATACCGTACAGTCCGGTATGAAATCGGTCATGTGGCAGCCCTAGATTACAGGGTGAGTCGCAAACTAGCAATCACAATATAGTGGACTTCGGAATCGTTTTATACATTGTGCTGATTTGCATTATAATAATTGATCACATGAGCTCGACATGATGCTAAAAATGTAACATGACATATAATAATAACCCAAGCATTTACTAGTGCTGAAATCGTTACGTTTTGGACAATAAAATTACACAACTGGTGAAAGTTAATGCGACTGAAGTGGTCTAGCTATCTTATATGCTTGGGTCAGTGAACGTAGAATAGTAACACTGGAAAAGCATGTGCAACTGGCTGGGTCTTCGAACAGCTATTAGCCCGCCCGGCATCGCGATGTCACCAGCGGGTTTACCGGTATGTTTTTTACCGATGTTACTTCCTTTTATGTCGACTCTTCGACAGAGTCGACGTAATAAAGCCGGTATCAAATGTCCGTCCGTACGTTAGTATAGGCCTACGTGCGTACGTCCGTCCGTCCACAAAAAGTTTCTTCGATTTCAAGGAAATTTGGCGTGTAGGTAGACGTCGACGAGTGATGCACAACGGTATGCAGTATGACCCGATCCAAGGTCAAAGTCAAGGTCACGAGCCCTTGAAAGTTGGAAATCCGGCCGTATTCAAAAGCTATCTCTTCCACCATTTACAATGTGAGCTGGCAACTGACCACGGATTCTTAAGCTAGGGCACAATATCTAAATTTGTTCGGGCCGGATTTTTGATATTCGGCCTAGTTTTTGTGTCACGTGACTTTGAAGTTGGCACAAATGTCAGTTGTGAAGAGTCGACCGTCAGACCCCATACGGGGCTAACTTTTTTAAATGTCGTCCCTCTCATTCGACAACAGGTGGACGGATCGCAACGCGGATTGTTGCATTAACACCGTCAATGAAAAAAAATAATAAGGCCACAAATTTAGTTAATTTTGATCCAGTAACCCGAGATCTTGTGGCGCTTTTGCATGGGTGGCAGCAGCAGGTAGTCTAAAATACGCTGTGCACTGGTTTTAGAGGTCATTCGCTAGGTGGCAGTAGTATAGTCAGTCTGTATGTAAATGCACAGTCGCGTTTGCGCATGCCGGACGGGCTACACGTTCAGCTTTGACACGCTTTCTAGTTGTATCAGCAAAGTTCTAAACGTCGGTCACTCCTGTAACGTGCAGTTGAAGATACAGATATCGAGAGAAGGCTGCGCATTTTAAGCCTAATTCATTTCGTCTGCTGATGGTATGTATGGGTCTAAATTTAAACTTCCGTGGTCTGGATGACGGGACGAAACGTTTCAAATGTGGTGTGAAGGTCGTCGTCGTCCGCGTGTTCGTCGTCGAATGCCGCGTTGACGTATTGCAAGTACTGAATAGCGACCATCTCGCCAGTTATGATCGTTGACACCGTCCTTCCAGTTGTCGTTTCCGGTTCGTCGACATTCGCGGCTCTTGACCGCCGCTCGTCGGCCGCCTGCAGTCGGACGACTGCCTGGGCTGCTTCCACCTCGGCGTACAGGCGCTGAAATGCTTCGCCGATGCGCACGGCGACGCGACGGGCACGCAGTTCGGTGCTCAGCTGTACGACGTGCGTCTCCAGTTGGGCGGGACGGCGCGGCTCGTTGGTTGCTGGCGGAGGGTGATAGAGCCAGGCCAGCAGACGACGATCTGATGGGTGCAGAGCGGCGCTGCAGAACGGCACGCGGCACAGCTCGAAGCGCCTCGAACTCGTGACGCGCCAGGCCGTGTCCACGTCGTACACGACCAGATAGGATGTCATCACGTCGACGAACACCGTCTACCACGAAACCAAGTAACACCGTTCGGCCACTGCGATTGTGACGTGCCGTAGACATAATTCGACATGGGGACCGCTATATTGAGAACTTAAAAGGACTCAGTTGAGAACAGAGCCACGAATACCGAACCATATGAGCGGCGAATGACTAATATGCTATGGTCGACCGTCGATAGTGTTAAAGACGGCAGAGAGGTTAAGAAGACAAAGACATGATACTTTTGTGATCATGTTGCACTTATGAGAGAGTTATGAATGTGTGAGTGATAGAGCTGTTTCGGTCGAATGATGTTTACAGTATAGGCAGCTGATTGGTGAGGCTTATGTAGTTTTAATTGCTGAGGCGGGATTTAACCACACGTACTATCAGTTTTAACTGCATGAGAAAATGAAACTGGGGTTTATCACTAACCATTTAAAACTGCTTTAAGTGCCGGCATTGTGTAAATAGGTCCTTGAAAACACTAGGAAAGTCCTTGAATTTTTGTGGAATGCTGTCTTCATGACAGCCTGATAAAATATTGTGAAGAGATACAGCTAGGTTTCTGGTGCACAGACCTATAGAATTACGAGAGCAGACACTAATAATAGGACCCTTGCTCACCCATTCCGTCACTGGTTACGCACAACAATCTCAAGCGCTTTCATAATATCTCTTTATAAAATTGGCTGTACTCGCAGGCCTAGAAGTTGACTCATGCTCACTACACTGTAGCGATAAGCACGCCACTTGTTAGTTTCAACGCCGATATAAAACTATAAAGCCCGCACTCGAGGTCGCACCGACCACTTCAGCAGCATTTCCTCCCGTGACTATGAACTTTGGCCTATGACCTTGACCCGCTCGAAGTTGAATTCCTGGTATCAAAATGAATCAGAGTGCCAAATATCCATAGTTAAAGGTCACTAGTTCAAAGTTGTTGTCCAGACACACACATTATGCAAACACGTAAAAAATCACACACTAGACGGATTGCTAAACCTCGACCACTAAAGTGGTCGCTATTTATTTTCAACACTACTATACTGTTTTGCAATGAGAGAAACTATAGTTTCTTGAGTTTCAGCCCGTATATCTTGACGTTTTAAAATGTTAGGCATGCAGCATCAGTATTGGTAAAGACACCGTTAGGGCCCACGCCCCACGAGACATCAGGCACAAGTGAACTATAATATTAATATGGATTTTGTAAGAAATATTAAAGATTGCAATATACGCTTAAGATAGTTAATTTACTCGAACTTTTCCATGTTTGTCGTCTGCGAAGATTTCGTCCCCTGCAGTTTGGCTCCCGCTGGATCGTTCAAGTAGTTTGTTGACACAGTCAAGAACTGTCGTGTGATAGTCTGCCGTTCGCCTGGTTTGCGCCAGTCCGACCAACTCGGCGCCCATGTACGTGGCACAGTAACCACGCAGGTAGATCGCTCCAGACGACGGCATCGACCTGCACTGTATACTCTTACTCTTCACAGGCGCTGTGTGTCCATCGAGGCCGACGTTCTACACGAAAGTATACAGCACAAGCATGATATTTGATGGTCATCATCACCACTGTTTATATTTTAGATTTTTTTTATATTTTATTCACCCATTTAGTGATTAGTGGTTCAGGTTGATCAGTAGGTTGGTTGCGTGTGTCTGTGTGTCCGGTCCGGACAATAACGTTCAAACGACATGACCTTTGACCTAGTTATTTGACATACCAGTTTATTTTCACATTATCGGTGCTAAATTCGAACGTCAAAATCAGAGGTCAAAGTTTGGTCGAAGGTTACGGTCATTGTAGAAAAGACTATAGTGTAAGTTCAACGTGGGCGAAAAATGTCCATAGAGTTGTCGCATGCTTTATCTACAGCAAGAACGTCAGACCTTGATAATGGCTGCGTGGCACAGTGGCAGAACGCCGGTCTTATACCGGCGAACTTTCCCCTGTCCCACGCTCGACCTGCAGCTGACGGGTGACCACTTATGTGGGTAAGCCGTCCGCTATAGGTCAGCCAACTAGGCCAACTCAGCCTTTCATCCTTTCGGGGTCGATAAATTGAGTAGTGAGCTGCTTTATCGGATGTATGCTGGTCGCGCCATCTGGTGAATGTTCACGAGGTTAAGCCGGTGCGGTTCATTAACCGCTGTGCGCCGTGTGTGGCAGCAATTTAGCCATGCTTAACCCTTCTGTATATAAATGTAAAAAAACTGTCGTTTTGTAACAACGTGTAAGGCCCATAACTGACACATATAAAACAGCAAAAATTGTTTTTGGCACGTCAAGGGCAGTGGATATAATACAC
>Ga0209780_1005400_pt1 | contig 10089 bp, 8 predicted proteins | sample WorMetexBAHAMAS2_FD_187384 | JGI IMG/M metagenome (GOLD analysis project Ga0209780, IMG submission 187384) | Marine gutless worms symbiont microbial communities from Max Planck institute for Marine Microbiology, Germany - Inanidrilus exumae... | ecosystem: Host-associated > Annelida > Digestive... | reverse complement strand
CCTGAGTAGGGTGCACCAACGTCACAGACAGACAGACAGACGACAGACGGACGGCCGATAGCATATAGCAAACGTAACGTAATACGTTGACGTTTGCTAAAAATGCATAATATTACATACCTGATTATAATGCAAGAAGTTCTTTTTGCGAGAGCCATAATTATATGCCTGACACAGATTTGATTTGGCCATCTACAATATGCAAATGGTTACTGAGCTATTTACAGAGTGCTGAGTGTTAAATTCCTAGCCCTGCCAAAGAGCTTTCAAAGCCGCTCATGTGTATGCATATCTTGCCAACGTTTCTTGTATGCATGCGATAACTATGGTTAGGGTCAGCAGGGTTAGCACGCAGTGGTGTATTCAGCAGGGGGGTTAAACCCCCCATGACTTGACCGACAAAAAATTTTTCACCACGTAACTTAGCCTACATTATGTATCTTTTCCTGTTACAAACAGCAGAAACACAGTGTGCTGTCCACCAGTGGTCAAATTTCACCAAAATTATTCATTTTATTATCAAGAAATTAATATAATTATCTCTAAATCCGATTTTTCTTGCACAATTGTCTTCTATTACAGGATTATTCTAAGTGACATGTTTTAAATTGGTATTCATGAAAACGCTTTTACCAACACTTTGAATGCATTAAATCTTTGGCTTTTGGGGGCGGCTTTGACCCCAGACCTCGCAGCGGGGGCTCTGGTGGTGAATGAGACCACTAGATGGAGTCACATTGATACTACATGCAGGAAAACAGACTGTTTTCCTGCATGGAGTATCAATGTGACTCCATCTAGTGGTCTCATTCAAACAGATTAGCAAAGACCGCCGTCGCACACACCTGACTCAACCAGCAACATGAAATGACCCCAACACAAGCATATCACAGAAACTCAAAAAGAAATAAATACCTGAGCGAAATGGACCATGTTTTGAACTGAGGTTCCAGCAGGTGAGTGTGAAAAGTACACGGGCAATCGAGACTACACAGCAAGATAAACGTTCATGCACTTTTACCGAATCATACTATGCTAGCATGCTATATGCTATGGCCCCATGTCTGATCGTCTGACCACAATAAGCAAAATGGCTAAACATATCACAATGCAACCAATGCATGGGGACTCTATAAGTAATGCCAAAGATCCGGGTGAAATTCCATTGACATTGACCTTGAGTGACCCTAACTACCTTCATATCTTTGGAAAAGGTGAAGCTACAAGCTAGGCAATTCAAGTTTGGCATGCAGATTGACTATGGCAAGAATTAGCATACGAATTATAGAGACAATGGAAGAATGATAGAAAATCGTACATTGCCTATTGAACTGCACCAACATCAGTGGCCCTCAATGACCCTAAAGGTCACTTCAGCTGTTTGAAACTTTTGTTTTTTAACTCCCACAACTGTGGATATATAGTATGTAATAACTACAATGTGTTTATACACAAACTAGAAAAAGTACATGGGAATGTTATGGGCCTATTCTGAAGGAAGTATGTAAGTAAGTAAGGAAGTAAGAAAATGATTTATACAGATTACAGCACCAAAATAAACAAATGAATCAGGGTGTACTAAAGCCCCAGAGCCCATATGGGGCGCCAACTAGAGAAAATTAGCTACGTATGGGATTGATAATCGACTCTTCGCAACTTACGTTTCTGACAAGTTCAAAGTCACGTGACACAATAACTAGGCCAAATGTCAAAAATCGGGCCGGAACAAATTTAGATATTGTGCCCTAGTTTTGGAATCAGTGGTCAGTTGCCAGCTACCATTGTAAATGGCGGAGGAGATAGCTGTCGAAAACGGCCGGATTTCCAACTTTGAAGGGCTCGTGACCTTGACCTTGTATCGGGTCATACTGCATACCGTTGTGCATCACTCATCGACCTCTACCTATACATGCCAAATTTTGTTAAAATCGAAAAAACTTTTCGTGGATGGACGGACGCACACACGGACGGACGGACATTTGAGACCCACTTTATCAGGTCTACTCAGAATAGTCGACCTAAAAATAACCTACTGTACCGGACTTCATCCTTTATTGGTGCATCAACTGATGGGATACCACAATTTCTGGTACATTCGAGGCCTCAGCGCAGATGGCAACCTCTTCCCACAAAGAAGAAGATACCACCATCAAATGATGATGAACAGACCCAGCAGACTGTTTAGAGAAAGAGTCAACTCATTAGGAGGCTTGGATCTTCCAAAACTAAGATACTTCCCTCCATAACATGATACAAAAACTTCAAATGGCCTGATACAGCACAAAAAGTCGAAAAAGTTGCAATGCACTGTGACTTCTGAGCTCTAAATAAATGACACACAGTCTTGAATTCCACTCGTCTCTAAACCGGCAGCCAATGTAGATAACGGAATACCAGAGTGGTGTGGTCATGGCGCCCTATTTTGGTGAGCATACAAGCGGCAGCTTTCTACACGGACTGCATCTTCCTCAGCTGGTTCCCCAGCACATCATACAGCAGTGAGTTACATCGGTCCAGACAACATGCGATAAATGCCAAGACGACAGTCTTAGCAGAGTCCGAAGTCTTGTACACCAGCAGCATATCAGCTCACTGAATCTAATCAAATGGCACGCATTTTGTCAACCACAAAGCCACAGAACACAGAACAAAAAGTACTTACAATATTCATCCGGTAATTACCAAAGCCGCAGATGAGAAAGACGAAATTTTCACACAAACTGCGAACCAATTCACGGTTGCATAGATGGGAAGCCAAAGCACGAAAAACTCTGTTGTTCGGGAGAAATTCACGAATTCCAAAGAACTCGAACAAAATCTATAACAAGAATCAACACAGCACCAAAATGGTAAAACAATTGCAAAAAATAAGTTAACATAGTTCTGCTTTATTATATCAGCAAACTCCACCCTCATAATCATTGTAATTATGATCCATTTTTATAAACAAAATCCAACAAAACATACGGCAGTAATACTGACCTTTTCTTCAACTACGGCATCAGAAAGATACTTTGCAACACCTTGTATATGACCGACAGTCACAATGGGACCAAGAGCAATAAACGACTGAACCTGCTTGTCACAAACATATTGACAGCAGCAATTAACGCCAGTACAAATATGTGCAAAATTTGTAAAGGGCTACTAAACACAATTGGCCGACAGCGCTAATAAAATGTCATTGGCGAATGCCTGTCTGAAAAAGTTTGGTTTAAGTTTATAAATAAAATATAGTGTTGTTTATACAGTGAACTTGAAGACGTGGAGGTAAGCTGTTTCAGGTGACTGGACTGGCAAATTAGAAGCCACGCTCACCAAACAGATAATAAAACAAATACTCTTAAAAACAGATTTCAATGTCTAACATCTATGGCAATCGGCTATAAAACATGATGCAGCCAGAGATGGCAGGCTTTGCCCCTGGTGCCGCCACCTAGCGAACTGGACGAAATATACGTGTCGTCTTTGACTGTGGACTATTTGCTCCTATATAATACAAGAAGCTCAGCAATCGCAGAGGGATTGCACGAAGCGCTGTCAGTTGAAATCTTGTCAATTGCTGGACAGCTGTAAGAAAAATCACATTTGAAATGACTTGCAGTAGGTGAATGACATTGAAGGTCACTCGCAGGGCCACAGCATATTCTGCACTAGCATAGCATCACGCAGTAAAAACGAAATTTCTAATGCTGACCTCACTTGTCTTTCACAGTACAGCTGCTAGCTGGACAAACACTGACATCATCAATACGTTTCAGAACAGACCTTGTTTGCAAGGACACGATCGCGTGAGAACTGTGCAAATGCAATCAAAGTTCCCTGCGAGTGACCAATGTAGAACAGCGTCTGACGACCAGTGGCATGCAGGACGTAATTCAGCATGGCGGGAAGATCATAGTGTGCCATCTCATCCCAACTGCACATAAAACACACACATATACACTCGCTTACTGGCCATTTCCCACGTGAACTGGGGTCAGACACTTGACATGTATCGATCTCCGGATGCCTTACTGACGCCAAACACAAAATAATTTACTGGACCTGCGTTGCTGAACATTAGGGATTTATTCAAGGACAGCATCTGAAAGGCCAAGGCCACAAAAATCTTTCGTTGAGGTGTTCTCGAGTTTGAGGCCAGTCCAGGAGGATCCCATGCCATTTATTCACCGAAGAATATATAACACTAAACAGCAGTAACTGTCTAATCACCATCTGTCGTAATGCTTACTGCCTGAATGCAGGACTGCAGCATCAGGCTAGAATACTGTGCAAAACAGATCCTCTCGATACCCAGGCTTCAAGCCAAAGTCACGGTCAGGCCTCCTTGATGTCAAGGGCCTCTTTCAGGCCGAGGCCAAGGCCAGACTTTTTCAAGGCTGAGGCCAGGCCATTTCGAGGCCAAGGGCAAGGACACCAAAATTAGTGCTTAATCTGTTCTTGAATTCAAAGCCAGTCCTCAAGGACCCCATCCCTGCTTAACAGATCACAGCACGGTAATCCCAGGTTAGGACAGGTCTACCAAATAACTCTCTTGGAAAACCTTTGGAGACTGCTATCACATGAATTTTATGGGCCAACGCTAGCTGCCCATCCTATCTCAAATCAACAGTGTCAACACACTAACAGACCATAACTCAACAGTACATCGTATGACAAGAGAACTGATCAAAACCACAGTAAGTAAGTAAGTAAGTACATTTATAAAGCACACTACATCTAAGATAGGTCACTAGGCGCGCGCCACGGTCCTCAGCCAAACAAATGCGTTTTTAGTAATCGGCGAAACTCAAAAAGTGATAGTTCAAGATGACGTGGTAGATTGTTCCACAGTGATGGAGCATGGGACATAAATCTGTCATGTGGTTAAATAAAGTTAATTTACTGCTGTCAGTTTTGGTTCCAAGAAAAATCAATTTTCATCGGATATGCCCATAAACCTTTGTGCACTGCTGCTTTGTGATTACCTCCACTGCCAAAACTCTGCATCAGACGGGTTGTATTTCACATGCGCCCGGCTGTATGTGTTTCCACGTACATTGCCCATCCATACATCAAAGCCGGCATCAGAGAGTATAAAGCCTACAAATTTTCTACAATATATGCAACTTTAACAGACAAAATGCAATTAACATCATTCCACATGCTACTGGCAACACAAAAAAGAAAGTAAAATGGACATTTGACACCAAGCAGCAAGTGTTAAGAAATCAGAATCAACAATGCAACAGCAACAGAAACAACAAAATTAGCCCCTATGGGACTGACAGTCGACTGTTCGCAACTAACGGACCATGCCAACTTCAAAGTCACGTGACACAAAAAATAGGCCAAATATCACAAATTAATTACTTATCACAGTAATAACTGACACAAGGAACAAGAAAAGACCACTGTACTTGCGTAACACAGGCCATGCCTACTCCCACACTGCAAGTCCATGTTGTTCTATCTTCCAGCCAGCACTTACACTGCATTACATATTAGGCTTACATATTAATGGCATTTTGTGCCTACACAAGCCAGGCATTACAAACGTCCAATGTAAAAATTAAAAACTACTAAATGAAAAATTAGTAAAAACTAGATAAAAATAAGGTAAAACTTAAAATAACAGGGTGTCACTCGAATGGGACGTAACCGTACTGCCCCGCCGTGTGCAGTGTCGGCCGCCCAAACGCCCGCTGGCAGCGTTACAGACGACGACAGACGACTACAGAGGCCAGCAAGCAAAACAATCATGGCCCATAAGGTGGGCCAGTAACAAGTCTTTAAGCTACTTACCAACAATAGCATAATGCTTGTGCCACACTAACGCTTGAAGCACTGTGATAATGAAAACCATCTCTCTAATAATATTAGGTCAGAACAAATCGTTCACTACAAAAAGTTATTTAAAATGCATGTGTTTGATAAGCATGCTTCATATGAACAAAGTGAATACCAAGACTCTGGTTTGCCAAGTTCTCTACCCATGTAGATGACGAGTCAAGCAGACCATGCTGTAGAAAGACCACTCCACGAGATGCCAGTTTTTCTGAGTTTTGCTTCCCATATGGTATTCGCTGCAAGCTCAGTATAAATCCATCTGCTGTTGTCACAATATGATCTTCACATGGATAACCTTTGCTTGTTATCAGTTGTGTCTACACATTAAACATACGATGATAATTCATACGAGTAAGATTCTAAATGGTGAATCAATACATAATAAATTAACTTTTATTACAGTAAAATTTCATAAGTGGAACAAGAGCCAATTTGTAAGTTATGCAAAGAAAAAGTCATCAGATGTTACAAATGGTGGAAGTACATGCACTGTAAAGTGGAAAGAACAATTAGGAAACAAGGCTATCATAGACAGCAACTTCACCACTGGTGCTGCCACCTGGCGAACTTGACAAAACACAATGTCATCTTTGATTCTGCTGAATTGGTTCTATCATGTTAAAACATGACATAGTCCACAGAACCGGAAGTATGTAACATATTGCACTGTCATCAGAGGAAGGTCAAGCCTTGGCCACCGTTAGCATGCACAGAGAATTTTGTAAACGTCATGTCTTTTCTTTTTTGAGATGTGCATGTGGACAGACAAACAGATAGACAGACAGACATACAGACAGACATGGTAATCACAATACTACTACACAACATACTGGGATTGAAGTAATAAAGAACAAAATGTATTGTCAAGTCACAGTGAGTAACATAACAGTCTCAGACTTGTCGCTCTAAAAAACATGACTATGTGACGGGTTTTGTTCCACAATAATGGTTTTGTCAGTCTGGCAGAGTTCTGAAGAACATAAAAACAACATACCATACATACCACAGAAGAACAGGACTTTGTATACTTACAACATTTCGTTTTGCATCTGGATCATCATGCTGACAATCATAGCACTGCACTCCAGTTTCACTGGCAACAAGCTCACTTAGAACATCGTGTACATGGATGGACGCATGTATCACTGACAAAAAGACAACCAAATTAGCTTTCATTCCACACATATCTTCATTGCATATTTGTCAACCATACATCTCATCTCTACAAAGTCAACAACGCATCCAGTGGTAATTCATCAATGCTATTATACACTACTCAGCAAACACCACCATAGCACACTTGTGCATTATTACAACGAACTGAACAGACAACTGTTATTGATAAATTTACTGCACTGGCCGGCTGCTTATTTGCTTTGTGCAACAGCCTAATAGATAACTAAACCAATGTTGGCAACTGAATATTTACTGCATAAGCGTGTCACATTGCTATAACTGGATTTAAACACAAATTTTACAATGAATGCAAAATGTATAATTTATGCAATTATTTACAACAGTCATTAACAGTCAGCATGACTTATTTTCACTGTCTCCTTCTTTGTTGTTCTAATTATCACCATCGCGGTGGCGGCGTGGCATAGTGATAACGGCGTTGGTCGTATCAACGAAGTTACTCTATGTCAAGCCCAGTTAGTACTGGGGTGGGTGACTGTGTCCAGGTTCGACTCCCGGAGACGGCACTATATTTCAGTATGTAACCAAACCACCCAGGTCGACTTAGCCTTCTCCGTGGGATTGTAAAATGAGTACCAGCCAAAGGGCGGTGATGCTCTGTGGCTGAGGAATCAAGGCAGGCATGGTGTAGTTTGGTCTGGACATTTCGGCACTAGTACCGAAATATTCCAAAGGGAGTGTCGAAGTGTTCGGACCTGAGTGCCGAAATGTCTTGCTGCCGAAGTGTCTATCAGACCCAGAATGCCGAACGTGGGAACGCCCAAGATGCCGAACGGGTTGGGGTTAGTTTTACACTATGGTTTAGGGTTCGGGGTCGCCTGTTCGGCATTCCGGGCGTTCGACACGTTCGGCTTTGGCACTTCGGCATCTATCTTTCACGATAGCGAGCGAGTGACAATAGCGTAAGTCGTTGACAGAATTGCTGTGACAACAACGAATTATTACACAGTTTCGGTCGGCTAAAACTATAGCCGGCCAGTAACAGCAGGCTAACGGCTGAAATGTAGCACTGATCAAAGGATGTTGTACACCAAGCACATGACACAAACCGCAGGAAATCCCTATGTCATCATTGGGAAAACCCTACGTAAATGAGGAAGTCTGTGGCTGTGTATATACTATGGGAAGTATTTATAGGTACAGCTGCCCAGCTAAACCAGAAGTGCAGAACAAGTCTTTTAATGGCATTGGGGACTGGTCAAGTCGCGGACTAGTCAGTAGTCAACTGACGGATGCCGGTAAATATGTTGAACTTGAAAATAACTAATGCAGTAAGGCTTTGAAGTTTGAAGGCTATTGTTGGCTTTGGTTTTCGACTTTTCGAGCAGGCCTATTGCTGGCAGTGTTTCAAAATAACCACTTCTGGCAGAAGCGTCATACGCGAGTTCACCAATAACCCTCTGCGAATATCCATCAGACTCTTGAAAGAGTCCAGAGTCCCACAGCTTGATGGTTCTACTGGTAGTAGATTCCAGTCACGGATGGTTTGGGGAGGGAAACTCACCTTGTACCTCATTTGATGCGGCTACACCTGGCATATCCTGTATCATTTCTAGTCCTCCTCATGTTGGTAAAAGCAGTAAAAGCCTAAAAGGTTAAAGTGGTAAAAGGTCGTTCACGGTGCAGCAAATGGGACTTGGCGGACGTACTATAGTCTTTGAAGTTTGAAGAAGTCCATCTCGTGATTTCTTAAGTTATTCAACAGCACGCTAGCCCACAACACCGACCTGCTTCACTTAAATTTCAATCCGTAATTACCCGTAATACTGCATCATGTCAACATTCTGAAGTTCATATCCAGAACACATCCGCTGATGATGATGATGATGATGATGATAGATTACCCGTACTCCAAACACTTTTTGTAAATACTCTGCCAATTGTTTATTTTTGCCATAGCTAATAAATATTCTAAAACTATTTACTTTTGCTTCTTTACGCGACGTGTTTTTGTTTTGCACATACAGAGCAGTAGAAACTTCACTGTGAATTTTATCACAATAACGATGATAGGTTTATATGTTCGCCCATCTGCTGCCTTAGTACAGTGTTGCAGGTGAGTTGAAGTGATGCTTTACTAGCAGGTAGGCGTGGCTTCTGGGCTGTTATCTGTTACGTGAACGTCAAATTAAGGAGATTATTACAGTATTCATTGCATTATTGATTATTGCCTAGTAGTGTGCTTCGTCTGCCTATCAGTAGAACTTGGCATAGCGGTCGTTTCACCACAAACCGATAAACCGTTGTGTAACATTGATTACCGGGTACACTGGTAACATTGTTGAATGATAAATAAATCTGACTTACTTTACAACACAAATTGTACAGCATCAAAGCTAAACGTAAAATGTGACTAACTTATAGCAGATAGGGTTAGGGTTGTGTATTTGCACCAGTGGCAGCTCCTGATCGCATAACTGGGTAGTCTTCAGAACACCAGTACCAAATTCTGGAACCATGTATCGACTCTACCACATCCTCAGAACGCCAGTCTTAAATTCCCACCTCTATGGGTATAGGGTTGTGCATTAGGGTTAAATTCGATTACATAAGAAATCAGGCACTGGTTTACTACCAGACAGTCCATCAGTTATGGCTGTGTGAGAGTTGTATGTCAGTTTCCAAATATGCCGTGCTTTGCGCATAATTTGTACAGTTTTTGAGTAGTGTCATGTGTGTTTAATAGACGATCCCATCCCTGCATATCAGCTTGTGCACTCTCATCAACTACAGTGGATACAGATGAAGTGACAAGGTTCAGCCGCCTAGCTGCTGGATGGTGGGACACTACACGTAGTGGCGAACTTGCTGTACTACATAAAATGAATCAACTTCGAGTACCTCTGATACGAGATGCAATTATTAGACAACAACAGGCTGCTGCATTAAAGAGACCTTCCAATGCTCTGGATAGCTCAACTCCTCTGGCAGGGATGACAATCCTAGATGTGGGCTGTGGTGGTGGAATTCTCAGTGAGGTGTTTTGTCCATTACATTATACATTATAAATAGATTAGGCTTATACACAGTCTCGTTTTTAGCAAACGTGAACTCGCGTTC
>Ga0209780_1005399_pt1 | contig 10091 bp, 12 predicted proteins | sample WorMetexBAHAMAS2_FD_187384 | JGI IMG/M metagenome (GOLD analysis project Ga0209780, IMG submission 187384) | Marine gutless worms symbiont microbial communities from Max Planck institute for Marine Microbiology, Germany - Inanidrilus exumae... | ecosystem: Host-associated > Annelida > Digestive... | reverse complement strand
AGTGAGGGATGCGCGGAACAGTCTGCTGCTCAGCAAACAATAATGTATTAACAATATATTAACAATATTCTGATAATACATATTAATGTTGGATATTTCTGAAACACTGTCATAACCAGATGCACCAAAACAGCAAGATGGAATCACAATCTGATTTAATGTATCATAAACAACAGAGTAATAATCAGATAAATTACATTTATCCCATCGCAGACGAAAACTGTTGTTATTCTTACCATTACCACACTCAAGTCTGGTAACGGACCACTTAAATTTAGCTACGACTGGCAAGTGATCTGAGAGGTTGGCTCCGGAATGTAGAATTTGTAATGATACTAGATCACGTTTAATTTTCCTACTAACAAAGAAATGATCTAGAGATGATCTGTGACCAAGGCTGTTGTTGATATAAGTACTTTTGTCACCAACAATCAAATCATCACAGCAAATAATGCTTAGTGAAGTCAAGGTTTTGTTTGCCTGAACAAAACCTGCGTTATTATTATCACAGGGAAAATTCATGTCACCACATATAACAAATTCACAGCCGCAGTAATGATTGTAGAGAGTGTAAATAAAACCAAGACAACTGCCTAGCTCCGCAGTATACTCAGCACTACTTGAAAAACACGGTAAATAAACATTTACAATCACTACAGCCAATGAATCAGATATATTAACTTTAATAGCAATACATCTTTTGGAACTGTCGCTACCAAGAATTGATACCCTGTTACCGAGACTTTTATGCCATGTGAGTCCAACACCACCGTAAGGCCTACCAGTGAGATAACCAGTAGACAGGGCACCTGTCATAGCTGAAACTTCATATGAACGACAATTTGTATCGAAATCGCTAAGCTTCGTTAAACTATCATCAGACAACCAGTGTTCTTGTACAGCAATAACTGTATGAAGTTTGCATAGACTTGGTAGCATGCCCAAGCCAGACCCAAAACCATGCAGATTATATGATACTATACTAAAATCAGTAGCCATTATGAATTGTAAAAGACCCAATCACGTAGTTCAGCTCCAGAGGGCCAAATGTTTTCATCATAAAATTTGCTACGGTGGGTTGCGGGACAACTGACAAAGAATGCAGCAGTGCTAAACTGTCTACCATTCTTAGCTTGAAGTCGGCGACATGTGATACCGTCAAGACCTTCGTTCTGCAGAAAAGCAGTTAGTTCATCCGCGGTGGTGTCTTTTGCAAGTCTTCCAACGTAAGCGGTCAGTCTCTGTTCACGTGGCACTGCTTTTAGCTGACGACTACCAGCGACCGTAAAATCCTGTTTTCCACGAACAACTGGCAACTGATAAAACTTTTTCTTCGTCTGGACCTTGTCCGATTTTTTCCGCACAGCAGTTGCATAATCATCATCGGGTGCGTTGATTGCAGGATCATTCTGAGTGCTAAGGTCTTCATCAGTGAAAAAATATGAACCGACATGTGAAGTTTCAGCCTTCGATGTACCATTACTTCCTTGATGGCCAGTGGGTGTCACAGCGAGCACAGGGTCTTCAACATCAGCTTTGCGCTTTCCATCACCACGCCATGTTATCGCCCGGGGGCGTCACCGTCACTGTCTGAAGGCACGAGCTTGTCAACAAGCGAAAACAGTAACGTCTTTGACGTTGCAACTTCATCACTTGTGCAGAAACCATTAAGTACACAACCTATGTTGTTATTTGGGACGCTACCAAAGTAGTTTTGAACATAACAAAGCGGCCCGTCAACCAAAACACTACCGTCCGCCATACCGCAGAATAGCTATATTGCAATAGCAATAGCTCTGTAATTATTAACATCACGTAGGTCGCTGGATTTATTTTTTACCAGGGGCACAAACATAGAATACATGAAATCTTTAGGCAAGTATTCATGCAGCAAACACATATTAAACAACAGGGTAAGGTGAACAGCTAGTCTGTGTCCGCCTCTATATGAACACCATCTGGACCGGCAGCTTTACGAGTTTTCTGCTGCTTTAATGCTGTCTGTACATCATCAACACTGCACACAGCCCCAAAACTGTCACAGTTGTTTAACCATGCAAGCTTGGCCACAAATTGTTCATGATTAGCCACTTTAAATTTTGCACAGTACAGTTGTTCAAAGTGCTGTTTCCACACATTTGTTATTTCACGGTCACCTACTTTACCTCCTACAGTAGTTGCTGCAGCTGTCGCTTTAGCGTTGCTAATTTTGTAAACATCACGCCAAAATTTCCTAACATCATTATCAAACACAGAATAGGCTTAAATATAGCACGTAATTTGAGCATGTTATCATATCAAACCCCAGTACGGGGTTTACCAAGGTCCAGCCATATCAGGTATGATTCTCTGGCCGCATCATGCCTTTCTCTCACATAAGTGTTCCATTCAGATATGTTATACTGCCTGTTGCCACCAACACGCCGGTGAGGAATACAATATTGCACAGCCAGTCTCAAACAGTACAGAATATGATACCATATGATACGGCTGCGTGTTGCTGTATCGTCACAGTTTTCAACAACAGAGAAAATCGGTGACGAACTACTGCTAAGAATCCAGAGCCTGGATAACAAGTTGCTGTACTGAACGAAGGCAAATTAACACTACAAAACAAACAATTGCAGAACAGCAAGGACAGGACTCCACCTGGAGTTGCATTCTTATTCATTGTTTTCGTCGACTTGTTCTGTGTAGTGCTCATCATGCCAGCAAATTAAACACGTTGACGTCCTCCATAATATGCACAAGGCGCTGAACAACATCCTGCATCATCATTATCATCGTCACGTGGGTCTGACGCCAACTGCCCGATTTTCGGTAACGCCCCTGACCGTTGGCTAATTCAGCAAATTGACTTTTGTGGTCGTTAGTCAAAAATATTTTGGTGAGACAGAGCACGTTGGCTATTGGCAGCTGTTGAGCCAGCATGACGGCGGCAATCTGAGAAAGTTGAACACGGGTGCACAACTACAAACCTTCCCCTATCCAACGGCATCAAAATCATTTCTGTACTCTATCGTCTTCATGGTGAAATCGGGCGCACAACGTTCCTCCAACGTCAGCTGACGAGATGGCCAGCTTAATCTACCGCACTGCCCAGAAACGAAAATAAGCGAAAAAATAAAATCAAAAACCGAGTAACGGGAGCTCAGAAGAAACGGTGCAGGAAAAGGTCTGTGGAGGCAGTCCGGGAAGAAGTGAAACTACGGGGGTAAGATTTGTGAAAGAGGTAGGTTTTAAGCCGGGAGTGAAAGTGCAATGGAGTTATAGATGTACAAAGTGGTGAATCAGAAAAGGAAGAAGTGATGGGTGAAGGAATAGGTGAGTAGGAAATGGAGGAACTGGTGCCAGAATGAGGTTTACAAAGAGAATATCAGAATACAACTTTTCAGTGACAGCATGATAGTCAGTAGCACTGGCACAGTTAGAAAATAGGCCACGTGAGAGGCAAACCTGCTGTAGAAGCATGTCAATAGTCTTTTCATAATATTGTAAAATGAAATCATTACACAAATGCCACTGAGGTTGTTGTATTAAGCTGCATTATTTTAGGTAGAGTCACCACATGCCACATTAACATTACTAGTAAGACGAAACACAAGAGGTCTATGGTCTGACACAATTACATTTTGAACAACAGCAACTGCACTTATATTTTTATCAATTATGTCGGAACATAACGTGTGATCAATCCATGACGATTTTAAACCATCATCACTCATGTAAGTAAAAACATCACACAACCTCTGCATATCAGACATAATTAAACTATTATCCTTTGCAAAGCTATCTAACAAGGGAAAATATTTAGAAGCAGGAGCACTATTGAAGTCACCAGCAATCACTGTATGTATAGCATCAGATTCAACCAGTAGAGCGTGACTTAGACACTCTATGTATTCCTCCAAACTGTCATCATCACCATAATTACATGGCATGTAAACATTAAGCATTAGTATTTTACCATTTTACCAGAACTCGATGTTATGTGTATACCAGTAATTCTAGAGCTATTTGTATCCACCACAGTTATGCTGTTAGAACGATATAAAATCGCTGTGCCACTGTCAGGCCTACCATTGACCAAGCCAACTGAAGTATCATCTGCAGACAGTCCAACACCATTGAAGTCCATATGTAAAGAGTTTAACATCGACAGTTCATGTGGTAACAACCAATGCTCTCGCAGTAGTAGAATATCATGTACACTACATAACTCAGAAACAGTAATTGCAGTTTTCTTAAGAGAACGACAGTTGAAAGAACAAACAGAAAGGGTGTGTATACTCGCTTCCATGTTTGAGGCGGAAATACTTTTTCACTTGTAACCCATCGGGCCGTGAATCAGGACTTATCAGCAGCTCAATGATGCCTTTTATCTTGTTTGCTGTCACAGTAACCGAAACAAAAAATGATGCAGATATGATATGATATGATACAGATGTTCATATCTCGATTTAACTCGAACACACTCAACATCATCAGAATTATCACCCTGAAGTATGTCCTGGACACAAGTAGTGACTTCAGAAGCAGTTGTATTCGGATTCCAGCTTGAAGTGAAAACACTGACTGCTCTCTTAGTATCAACAGCTTTTATGTTGTGAAACTTAGTCGACGTTCCAACGACTGGTGGCGTACCAGGTTTTCGTGTTATGATGCCAGATACTTGCAGGTTCCTGGCATGTTCACCGAAAGACTTGCCATCAATATTACGCTGCACAGCGGCATCCACAGCAGCCATTGATGGCACGTTTTTAGCATGAGTGATGTGCTTGGTGCCATCACCACCAGATCCAGTACATTCGCTGTCTGTCCGTGTCCGTAGTGCGTCGGTTCACGAATGTGTTGATACAAGAAACAGTCCTGGATACACGTAAGAAAACTGTGTGCTGGATGACTTTCGGCTTCACAAGTACTTTCCAAAGACCAATCTATATGTGGATAATTAAAGTCACCCATAACAAGAAGATTACAAAAGTTACTGTCAGCAACAGATCTGATCATGGATTCCATAACTGCATTCTGTTGGTTACTGGAGGTTGGCGAACGATAAACAACAACAACCTCTATGCCCGGCCAGAACTACACAAAATAAACAAATACCACTCAGAGTTTTCCGTTCTGTAGTCAGATGCCTTGAAGTGCTTGCGACACACCACGCTGGCATCTGTCGGCGTCCACTTGTCCCTTCGTACAGCTACTAACCACTGCATCCGCAAACCTTTTCCTTTGGAATTTTGTGCCCACCACGTCCGTCACACAGCGGCACACAACAGTAATTTCCAGGCATTTTAAAGCACAAAAGTTTCTTATTATTGTCAGTTGAGTGCCACGCCCACTTTGTTTACTTCCGGCCCCTTCAGTGGTGGCGACGCACGGCGGCCACTTTTCGACCGAGTAACCTCATAGCAAAAGTTTCTGTTCTGCTCAACTTTATAGTACATCAGCAAGATGCCTCAGAACAGACACTAGGTACAAATTCAGTAGCATGATAACAGTTCTTAACATACAGAACAGAGCCGCATCCAGACATATTCACGAACGATGTATAAGCAGCAGTGTGAAATTCTTGAGGTAATACTGACCTACAGGAATTTTTGGGTTTTATTTCAGTAATACCGACAACGTCTGGGTCCGCAGTAGCTATTCTGGCACAGAGTTCATCCATTTTATTAGTAGCAGTATCAACATTGGTATACATACATTTCATTTCACGTTTTATGGTACCTTCTGAGACTTCGGTCCTCTTCTTTCGACTATTCTGCGATTGACAAACATCAGATTCTTTTCTCCCTTTTCTTGTCTGTATTTTAACTATTTTACAGGATCTTGTCTTCGCATCCGCTGCCTTGTAGTCAAGTCTTGGTGCATAAATATGTTTGTATCTGCCCCCTCCCTCTGTCTTGGTAAGTTTTTTGACTTTGATAACACCCTGATTTGCTGCTCCTCTGAAGCCATTACTATCATAATAGGTCGTGGCTTAGCATCCGATGATTCCGGCCTTTTTCCTAGACGTATAACACTGTTTACTGACAGATCGTCAATGATGAGACTATGCAGTAGGTGTTCTATTGTGTCCTCGTCTTCCTGCTTTCTTTCCACTGCTGTACTGGATTGTGCTTCAAGCAGTACATGAACTATGATACTAGTCTTCCTCTTTAATGTACATCTCGAATGACACAATGCTTCTTAACTGTTGTTGCACAGGTAGAGAGATAGAGGGAGATTTGTCCCTGTAGCTCTCTACCTGTGCAACAACAGTTACGAAGCATTGTGTGCACAGACACACAATTGGCAATGGTGAAAAAGTATTACACACAGCATCACGTAACATCGTGCCTTGTGTAACATTCACACATCTGTATACTCAGTGTGTCTATGATGTCAGCAACAGCAAAAATTGAAATCAAGCACTCAGTCTGGAGTGGGACAGACGACGTCAGTGAGCACTTCAGGTGTGCTGAGGTCTACAACCAGTGATGACAGACGAACTGCAGACACGTCCTGCAACATTTCGGCACTTGTCAGTGACAAAAAGCTTTTTACGTGACAATGCTGACACATTATATCAACACCCATTGGTGTTCACTGAATTAAAGATATGCACATTTAACGCAATATGCTCAACAAGTGCCATTAACATTGGGCGACTTCACTGTTTGGATCAGTTTTTCTTAGAGTCTTTCGCGGAGAACAAACTTATGACTAAGACCGAGCTAAATTCAACCAGAAGCTAAGCTATCGCCGAGAGACCCGCACGATGCAGTGGCTCAGTGCATGCTAAATATTCCGTATCACATCACATGATAATGAAACAATTTCTACTACTCTGCCTTGCATCATATGGTACTCAAACCACTAATTCTACTCGGCCTGTAGCTGCTGAATACAGATCTCGACGGTAGGTGTCATTAGCAGTTGGGACTTGCTATGTGCAACCGACATACCAAATTTGAAGTGTCTACGACTATCTGAAATGAAGATGTGAAAGGCAACACAAAATGTAAAAATTCTCGTTTTGAGCCACCGTTTGGGGGACTTAGGGGTAACGCACAGGGTTCATCTATGGCTCGATGGAAAGCGCATTGTCGACTTCCTATTCGTAATAATTGAACTTGAACTTTTCGCTAGCTCTCACATCTGAGGCACTATTAAACAAAATATGTCGAAATCGGCATTTTCTGAAGCGGTGGGTCACTTTGAACGCCAATTTTAGGTAGATGGGGACGTCGCCCGCAACCCTTCTATGGACCTTGAGATAGGGGAATGATGTAGCTACAACTTTGCCATCGGAAGCTGTCACACAAAGAAACTTTGACCAATTAACCAAACTGGTTAGTATCGAACATTTTCACTGTGAGTAATGACAGTAATCTTTGCGAAGTAATATATTCGAATCTTGTTCCAACACATGGTGTTATTGAAACAGTTCTGTAAGCATTCATCATAACAGTCTTTGCCCGGTTTAGCTAAAACAACTCTGTTTTCCTTCTTCCACTCATTAGCGAAATAACCTTTACTCCACGCGGTATTCCACAATAATTTCAAACATCTGTGCATCAGTTCTCTGTCTGCATTATCAACAGTTTCCCTGATACTCCATCATGTCCTGGTGTATCCAAACCTTTACCAAATGTGCTGCTGACTTCATTAGCCCACTGTTACAATTCTGCTGTGCATTATGAACCAATTTATCATCTGCCTTCTTTATATCGTCCTCAACTTTCTGATTACAACTCATCGTGTTGTGCTGAAACGTCGGGAGGGGGGTTTGGGGTAGGTAGTGGTAATGGTTGAGTAGTGCGGTGATTTGTGTGTGTTTTCTAGCTCAGGGGAAGTAGGCGGGATTTTGCCTATTCGGCGTTTCGATCTGGCGGACTACCTGGTCGTGTAGACGAGTAAAAACTTAGCTGGTTGGGCGCCACCGTATTTTGGGGAGAATACGGAAACTCACGTGGGTCCGACCAACCCTGTATGGCGTTGGTTTTTAGATGTTAAGATAGAAAGCAAACGCAGTAAAATATAGACGAGAATTTCTTTAACAGACAAGCGAGTAGTCCTAACTAAATATTACTGAAGTGAACACAAAAGTATACAGTCAAACAAGAATCATACCGTGCTACCGCTATTGCATGGGTCAGTAGAAGGAAGGTCCGAGCATGCTACCGCGCTCACATCAACCCGACCGGAAACTCTATAAAGGGTGGAAAGGGTCAAGGCCATCAAAACAAGTTTTGTGTCGGATACCACCCTTTTAAAGTTCTTAAAGGGAAAACCCGCAAAAAGGCTTGTAAAAATGCTGACATACCCGACAGTCGAGAAATGCTTCTCGCTACAGCGCACGTCTAGAGATGCCTGCGGGCGCGGCCACAGAAGAACTATTCATTCTAACGCGACTTTCGCCCCACAGACATGTAAAATCTACGCTGTACACATAGACCGACACGCGACCCCGAACGATTTCCGGAAAAGCTACTTACAACAGATTCGCCGCTCAAATGTAGGTGTTTCCCGAATTAATTTCCAAAACGCACCGCGGCGAGATCGCCCCTATAATACTTTCAGTTATCTAACTAATTACTTGGGCAATATAATACTAATATGCAAACGAACTTCCCAAGCTCTAAATTATTTATAAGTGATTATATGCGCGAGAGATCGGAAGACGCCCACTGGCGAATGCCGATGAAAAACCATCAGGCATTGGCGGCTGCTGCGACACTCCCACGCCCGGGGCGCCATCTGTTGAATAACAATGACCTGCTGCGGCGTGGCAATAAAAGGACTATTCTCTAAACGGCGACGTTACACAATAGCGAGGCGCATAGAACACAATAGAATGCAATGAAAATTACTAACTGTCCAAAGTATTATCAGCGGCGCCTGTGCATTCACAACAACATACATAGCAAAGAAATAAAAGCGACATGGCAGCGGCGACCTGTACACACAGGCGATACAAAATTACAGAGACTCTAATCTTAGAAAGTTAGTCAGCATTATTTACATATATATACACTGTACGTTTCTTCTTTATTGTCACGCGCGTGACATCCTCCGGTCGCCGGGGAGATGCCGGGAAAAGTGGCGAACCTGGGTCCACGCTTTCAGGAGATTACGATGGAGGGTACAGGAAGTGCATCTGCAGACGACGAGGGACTGATGTGGATGTTGAGTTACAAACTCAGCCAATGCCCTTTTATCATCAGTTGGTGCGGAAGGCAGGCCCACTCCGGGCAGGGCGACCTACGGACTCCAGGGGTCAGGGGCATCTCATCCCTTATAGGTCAGTCGTACAGCATGGCGCACGCAAGTACGGCAGTCGCAAAGTCGGCGTTGCTGGGTGCAATCGATTGCATCGGCGAATGCTTCCTCCGACGGGGTCAGACGGCTGCGATTCACCGGTTGATCGTAGGACGCGACCTTGTACAGACAGGCAGCGCGCTTGAACAGCTGGCGTTTCGTTCTGGCGGGGATGTAGTGAGTGCCATCGGCCTGGGTGGCGGCATCGATGGTAGCGACGGTTGGTGGCTCGTCGACTTGGCGGACGACAGCTGGCGGATCGTCGGCGTGATGGACGGCGACCGCGGCGTCCAGTGCAGCTGAGGGCACCGCGACGGCGGCGACGACAGGGTCGTTCCCGCTGTCCACTGGAACGTTGCCCTCCTCCATCAACTCGATTTCCTCTACATCGTCGAGCCATGGACTCAGAGGCGGTCCCAGCGGAGTCAGTTCCAATGCTGGCGACTCGATAGATGGCTGACGAGCGGCAGGGGGCTCTAACAGGAACCAGGCCGGTGATTCATGCGTCGTATCGTCGATGGTCAGCGACGAGGATGGCGGATAGGGCAACATCGACGTCGGTTCCCCCGAGTGCTTCCGACGGTTGTGACGGGCGAGCCGGCGGACATACAGTCGGTACTGGGGGCACCAGTCCAACGTCAACTTCATCCTGCGCGGCACAACAATTAATTTGTAAAGCGGACCAGTGGCCGAATCGAACGGCGCGGGCGGCCCTGGGCACGGCGGGTCGGCAGTGGGCGGCTCTGCACCATTCGGGGAGACGTCTTGGGTCGACTCTGGGG
>Ga0209780_1005398_pt1 | contig 10092 bp, 4 predicted proteins | sample WorMetexBAHAMAS2_FD_187384 | JGI IMG/M metagenome (GOLD analysis project Ga0209780, IMG submission 187384) | Marine gutless worms symbiont microbial communities from Max Planck institute for Marine Microbiology, Germany - Inanidrilus exumae... | ecosystem: Host-associated > Annelida > Digestive... | reverse complement strand
CTGGTAAGGGCGTGCTTAACGTTCTAGGCGGAGTCCCACCAAAGTGATTTTTGCCGTTTTAGAGCTATGACTCTGTCGCCCTTACACTTGGTTGTAAACTGGCCAGTTTTTACCATTTTATAACTCATAACAGAGACGATCTAACTGTACAGTGTAATCACGAATAATACGACTTTTCACTGCACAGTATCCCAATCCGTTGTGACAAATGTTACCACCTGTCGCAATCTTGGAAACGCAAAATGGCATTATGACATATTGTGGAAAGGGTGTATCGAGCAAAGACAATGGCCACTGTCATTATACTTCATGCACGTAAGTAAGTAACTAAGAATATTTATATAGCGCAGAAAATCATGCGTCAGACTGCGCTGTGATTTCTCAAATCCCAAATAAATGATTTTTAAGATATCGCCTAAACTGTCCGAAGCTAGAGATCTGCCGCAGACTTATCGGCAAACTGTTCCAGAAACGAGGCCCTGCAACAGCAAAGCTTCTATCACCAAATCTATTGTGGGTTCGTGGAACTGTTTGCGTCCTATTAGTAGATGAGCGGAGAGGGCGACGACCATACTCCGAGATGAGATGAATGTCAGTAGTCAGGTAGGTCGGTGCAAGTGAAGCTAGCGACTGGTGCACAAGACACGCAATCTTAAACTCCACTCGTGTATAAACTAGCAGCCAGTGTAACTGGCGCAACAGTGGTGTGGTGTGGTCACATCTGCGTGCGTTGGCGAGTAAACGAGCGGCAGCGTTCTGTACTGACTGTAGCTGTCACTATCGTCATTATTGTCACTGTGAGAAACTCTCAATGAAACTAGAAAGAGGAGCAAAGCCCAACGTACAGCCCGCCTGGCATGCGCAAATGCGACTGTGCATTTCCTACTTACCTACAGACTGGCTATGCTGCTGCCACCTAGTGAATGACCTTTAAAAACCAGTGCACAGCGTATTTTAGCCTACGTGCACTCACCACCCTTGCAAATGACCACAAGATCGAAGAGGTTACTGGACAAAAGTTGAGCAAGTTTGTAGGGCGATAGTAATTTTTCATCGACAGAGTTAATGCAACAATCGGAGCTGCAACAATCCCGTTGTAACACGGGTAAAACATAAGACTACCAGTGGCATCGCAACGGCGGGCAGGCTAATGAATAAAATAACCTACTTTCAGCTGTTGTTTAAGCAGAAAATTTTCTATGCTCACGAAAGGTTAAGTTATGCTAGTCCTCAAAAAACCTGTGGAGATAAGTGCACACCATTCGGTGAAGATAGCATGTCATAATAATGAAGTTAACTTATAGCCGTCTACTCGTCATACTGAAAACAACTGTTCACAAATATCAAACAAGCACAAATATTAGGAGGCATTAATACTTGTGAGTGCAAGCAGGCATGCCGCCACAGCTACTGTTGACGGCGAAGTGGTGTTCAGGAACTTTGTCATTCATGATGGACAAACAAATTACATGTGAAATTTTTTGGCCCCCTGGTGGCGTGCGATGTCCGAGCCCAACCAAACTTGGCACACTTGGCATTCTTGCACCTGAAAAACACGTTTCCGTCTGACGTATAGTTTTGCTGCTAGGGGGCGTTGAAAATTTGGGATAATGCGCACACCCCTAATAAACTTAAAACTTAAACCCCCATAACTCTGAACCTGAATCCACTCAAATTTCAATAAGTGGCCGTCCATGAAGCTGCCCACAAACACTGAAAATTTGGTAAATATCGCCCAAGGAATACGCCACTGCAGGGCATTTATATTCTGACATTTTGGTAAAATTTTCCATTTTGGGGGTTAACGCCGTCACTCCGGCACCAACTGGGGTGAAATTTGGCGTGGAGAACACCTTCACGCCAACTGTCACCCCAATCGGTGCAATGAGTTGCCACTATGGGAAAAACTCAAAATTGCCCTCTGATTAACCAAAATACCGGCATATGTACAACATGCAGCTGCCGGTAAATATAAACGAAATAACAACTGATGATGCAAAAACAATGGTGACTATAACACGGCTGTGACAATAATGACACCAGTGCCTTAGAGCAGCAACTATGTCTTACCATCCTTAGGCATTCTCTTATACATGTCGTCGGCTGTAAACACAATGTACTTGTATATTTCCTCTGGATTTGCAACTTTAAAATTATAAGCTGTTCTGGTAATAAGCAAAATGGCACAAACAGTGGAAGTTGAATGCCAAAGCTATAAATCATCACAGACGTCAACGTGGCTAGTTGAAGCCAATTTCTATGCAAACTGAAACATTCTTGTAGTTCATAATTCATGCAAACTGGAAAACAGATACGAGTGACTGAATTTACAGTATAGTTTTCATAATTCTCCAATTATATATTAATTTTCATGAAATTCCACAACATTAAAATCATCTTAACATAAGAATTAAAGTATTAAAAAGTATCAGAAGATGCTAAATATTAAAATATAACATGAGTCAATTACGAATTTCAATAGTGAGTGTACCGACATATGTACAATCAAACACATTTACACGCTGTTCCACAGCAGGTACACTATAAAGTAATACTTAAGTTGCAAGAAATTCAATAACTATGATACAAACTCATCAGTTACAAAACAGAAACTGTGATTTTCAGCTGTCATAACTGCAACAACATGAATGCCAAGACTGCGTGAATTTATTCATGCACTGAATTAAACACTGATGCCAACTTTCATCAAAAGATGAAAGAGTATGAAGACAAGAGGTTACAAGCCAAACTTCACTGAGATTCATTACACACTGAAATAGAATTACATGTGTAATAATTTAGCAATTGCAATATGATAAATAATTAATTTTTAACTTGACTTTTTGCCAAAATACATATTTGTGCATGTCTGTTGGGCTTTGGTTCTTAAAAGTGTTGTTTTTACTGCGCAACGCTATGCTAGCGTGGTATATGCTGTCATCGTGTGTCTGTTTGTCTGTCTGTCCATTTGTCCATCACAAGTCGGAGTACTACAAAGATGGCTAAACCTATGATCATGCAAACAAAGCGGTATGATAGCACAGGGACCATAGTATTTTAATGCCAAAAATCTTGGCAATATTCCAAAGAAGTCACCCCCAACGGGGACGCCAGAGGCGGTGTAGGTTAATAGTGGCACTTTTTGACAAATATCCCACTGTATCTCAGAAACTGTGCAAGACAGGGACCAGTTACTATAGAACGCTAACAGGAACTCGTATGCACTCTATCTAATGGTGCTATTTCCAGTGACCTTGAGTGATGCCTAACTACCCTCCCCCATTTCAACATTTTCTATCACCTTTCATATCTTCATAGTGGGTGGAGATAGAGACTTCAAATTTGATAAGTAGGTTGGTCATAGCAATTGCTAGCCATGGATGGCACAACATCCCTGAAAGGGGCATGGTCAGGTCATATGAACCATTCTAAATTTTGGTGGGCACCAACCACATCTCTGTAATGGCTGAAGCTAGAGTGATCAAATTTTGTACACGTGTAGGCTATATCAACACCCAGCAAACGGACGACAAATCACGCTTAAAAGGGGCATGGTCTGTGTCACGTGAACCATTTTTACCATGCGACGCTATGCTAGCGTGGTATATGCTGTCGTGTCGTCATGTGTCTGTCACCAAATTTTGTATGCAGGTAAAATATATCAAATTAGCCTTGAGATCACAAACTACCTCCTAATGGGCGTGGTCAGGTCACATGACCCATTTTTTAAAATTTGGCCCACAATCATATCTTTGGAATCGGTGAAGCTAGGCACTTTAAACGTTGTACACTGACTGACACAGAAGAGTACTAGTGCATGCATGATAGATTACTCCAGATAGTGATTTGTTCAGGGTCGTGTGACCTCTTTAAATTTTGAGAAATAAGTGATAATATCTAGGAAATGATGCAAGATAGAGACACTGTTGTGATGGAAGACTAACAGGAAATCGTATGTGGCCTATCGAATGGCACCATTATCGGTGACCTTTAGTGACCTTGAAGGTACTTTTCCTGTTTGAAAACTTTCTATCTCACATACCTCGGAAATGCAACGTGTACTATCTACGTACACATGAATCAGATAGCACACGTCACTTGTAATTTCAACTACCTGACCTTTTCGAAAACGAAGGATTTCTGAAGGTCACAGCCAGTCACGTACACTGAAAATGTGGTAATATCTCGGAAATGGTGCCAGATAGTATCATTGTTACTACCACTAATAGGAAGTGACATATGACCCATCAAATAGACGCAATTCCGATGACCTTTAGTCACTCTGAAGGTCATTCCTACTGCAAGTCTTTCAAATGTTATATTTTGTACAGCTGTACAGCAGTTGACAAGATTTCAACTGATATAGCATGTTGCATGGTCCCTCTGCAGTAGTGGAGCTTCTTGTTTTACTTTGTGTTTACTTTGTTCTGTTGCTGAAACTGCTACATAAACTTTCAAAACACTAGAAAAGCTTCCAATTAAGATCATCCAAATCACTTTAACAACAGCTTTTCCTCACGTGACCTTGAACTTCAACCTGTGACCTTTACCACTGAAAGTGATCTAGATGTGGTCAAGATATATCAGTATGTCAAATATTTAGGTCAAATGATATTTTGTTCCAAAATTGTCTTTCAGACAATGAGATTGTCTTTCACACAATGAGACAGACAGACAGACACATGTAAACAGACTGCTCTACCTGGGCAACAAAGTGATCAGTAAAATACAATGTTTTTAGTTACGGTGTTACAAACCAGGAACATACAAGTTCAGACTCAGTACATTTACACATTTCTCTCAAACAGGTTAGATTACATGACAAATAAAAATAATGGACATTTAATTCATCAATCAAAGTTTGTTAATCACAATGGTACCGGTACTAAATAAACTGACAAATGAGATAGAGACAATATTCATGTGTAGATGACATTAGCAGCAAACTGTAAAAAATACAAATGACCCTGACATAGTTAAGCTGACTGAGGCACCAGCTATGCTATGCAGTGAACAGTGTTTTACTACAAAATGTATGCCAGTAGAGCAGCATTGTCACCCACCTTTCTGAGCCACTTTGTCTGCTTCTTGGTACATGCCAAGCATAAAGTAACAACAGCCCAGATACGTCCACATGTCTGAGTGACAACTTGCAGCTTTAGTGATATTCTCATATTCCTATTCACAAACAATAAATAACAAAACTTTTCGTATACTCTTTTAATATCATCCCACGACATCCAAACTGTCTCAGTCTACCCTTCCTAACCATCAAACTGACCTGTTCCAATACCAACGATTCTCAGAGCTCTTCATCTTTCTTTCAAAATCATTAAAAACTATTAGTGATTAAAGAAATATGTTCTTGGCAGCAAACTTTCCATTCATCCAACCGAGGAGGCAGACAAGAACATATTTCTTTAATCATGAATAGTTTTTTAATGATTCTGCTTTCATCATCCAATTCCAGCATAAAGGGTACTTAAATTCTTGGCTCTATTTTATATCTTTCTCTTTTACGACCGACCATTTTTGCACTTATGCCAACGTTTGTTAAACATTTAAACTGAGCTAAAACACAGTTATTTTGTCAGATAATAAAACATAAACAAGTATGTCAGTGGGACTGACATATATCCACACATGCCGATCATAGGTCTACACGCCGCGTGCATCTCTTGTGTGACGTTTACGTCGGCGCATCTTTACGGTACTATAAATAGGACATCGCTCTAACTTCAGTCAGTCTAGGCCTGCAAGCTAGGCTAGGTAGGCTCCTTCCAGTTCTATTTATAGTTCAGTGCGCGTGCTGCATGACGGCCGATTCGTCCGATTTTGGGCTTCTGGGGGAGCAAAGTTCACAAACATTTGTGATTCTCTGACTTAGATGCAGATGAACCGCCGTGCAAAATTTGACGTCGCTAGCTTTATCCTCGGCAGAGAAATCTGTAACCATACATACACACACAAAAACAAACAAACAAACAGTAAAAAATATATCCACACCTTGCCTATCGGCATGTGTGGATAAAAAACATAAAATCTCTCTATATCAACAAATATACTAGTTAGAAGCAAAACAGCTCACCTCCATTGCACGTTTATAGTCACCAAGATGAAATGCACTGTATGCCATCCACGCATCATTGTCATCAGAACGTTTACCAGTGTGTCGCTCAAACTATTAATAACATCCACCAACATACGTAAAATATTACTGATGTCCAAAACATAAAATAATAATAATGCAACTTTCTATTTTGAATGAAGACATGAACATAATAGTAGAAAGCACAAAATGGTAGTGTGAAATTATCCTTCATAAATCTTTTGAGATGAGGACCTGATTAGTGTTAGTGCTTCAGGTTCGTTTATTGCTTTGACTCTGATGAGTGACAGGAAGAACATCCAGCAGGCCTGCCTGTAAATTATCTCCTTCAGTTATCTATGGAGATTCTGGTTTGGGGACATGGCCCAACTGAAGTAATTCCAGAAAAGAAGCTGGTTAATATGAAACTAAAAGTATTAGATACTTTACACAGGCTGCTCGTACTTCAAGCAATGTCATTGCTCCAGAGTAGTCTCTAGCTTGCAGAAAGTCTTCTAACTTTGGCAAATCTTTCTTCTCTTTCTCTTTTGCAGTCTGACCAGAAGCAGCTGGTGCTCTTGCTGGCTTGTTGCGAGACAGAATCTTGAACATCAAATAGCAGTAACGTTCTTACAGCAACCAAAAATTAATTATTACAATAAACAACAGTGGGTAAGTTGCATTACGTCTACATAATGAATAGTCTGCAGCGGTGTATTGGCAATAATTTGGATCAGAGCCGAACAGTTTATAGACAGAATATTTGAAGTTTCAACACTGGCCTGTATGAGGGGTTTTCAGCACAATATTTGATGTGAATAGATGCAAGTTGCAACTGACAGTTTTTATCAAACAATCATAAACATATGGTGTAAAACAAGTGGAGGAACATAACAGAAGCGTAAAATATGAGAAAGCATTAGATATAGAACACATGAAAATTATCATGTAATAAGCCAATTGAAGTGGTTCTCTCCAAAACAAAGAATTGGTATTTTGTAGGCCTTATCCTACTAAATTAGATATGCCTGATATACTTGATGGAATTGCCCAGGAGCATGCTGCTAAGCTTCTCGGTGTAATTTTTACTGGTAAACTGAGTTTTGAGGATCATCTTCATTTTGACAATATTTCAACTGACATACTGCATCGTGTGGTCCCTCTGCGATAGCTGAGCTACTTGTCTGTGGATAAAAATTTATTTTAGTTTATTTAAATTTATCAAGTAAATTAATCATTTAAAGGTAGTGTCTATGTACCCGAAGTCGTGTACACTTTGCTGCCTATTGACTATGTACACGATAGCCAATCAGCGACCGACAGTCGTTTTATACGTACTCTATTGTTTCTTTCTTTCTGCTATGCCCCCGAAGACCTAGCCCCCTTTTCTTATACATACCCTACAAAAACCCTCTTTTAATGATACAGTATGAACTATCGACTTCTTGTTGCTGGTGTTTTCTCAGCTGAGTACAACCACATCAGCAAATGGGTAGTGCAATTGCTGAGTAGTGCAAAAAATTGGCCAACCTGCGAACCCTGCTACGTACCTCCACGAAAAATTCTTTTCATAAATGCGGTAAAATCTTTTTACGGGTATCAACAAAGTGCGCTTAAAATATTATGGATACTGTGTCGGTTAGGGTTAGTGTTACGGTCAGGGTCAGTTTAGTTTGACTTGTTAGCGGTAATAATTTAGTTGCGTTATGCATGGCCATCTGGTGAATGAAATATATCACACTGTCGTGTACACTTTGCTGCCCATTTACTATATACACGACAGCCAATCAGTGGCCAGAACTGACTTCGAGTCAGTTCTGGTCGCTGATTGGCTATCGTGTACATTGACTATGTACACGAAAGCCAATCAACGACCAGAAACTGACTTCGTGTACATAGAAAATCGTGTACATAGCAAAAGCCTCATTTAAATCTCATATTAAATCTGAATTGCGATTTGTGAGATTCATGCTTCATTTCCTTCATTTTTCCTTCAGTGACTGGAGATTTGCCTTTAGTAGGATATGGTGTTTAGATAGACCGTTAACGTGAGTGACCCAGTGGACCTTGGAGTGACCGAATCCGTAACGTCATTGTCACGATCATTTCCGTTTCATATTTCAGATGCTTTTGGATCACACTTTCGTGTTTGGTGACATCGGTCTTCGTAGAAAAAAAAACCTCAAAACCTAAAAACCGAAAAAATTAACAACCTAGGTTTTATCCAGCCCTGCATGTAGTTCGTGGCAGTTTTGGATGTAATTCCTGCGTTGTCAAGCACCGTGCGTCATTAGCAACGGCACTATTCAACAAAATACTAACCATGTTGTAAAAACAACAGATATATAGGTTCGTTAAATATAGTTTGGTAATCTTCTTAGCATGAATAAGTATTCTAATAAAGACAAAAGTTAACAAACGTAAATTACTACATTACATACGACATCAACAGTCAACACCGCTCAAAACTATGTATGTAGTGAAGGTACGTTATCATATTTTGCTAATCGATACCGAATATTTAGAAAGTTTGCATGAACTTCCTCTTGGAACTTCATTTTCGTTGCAGCTATCAAAAGGAGAATTCGAGATGCATATACCGTCTGTGGCGTATACATATTGCATAAGTTTATTGTTGCTTTTAGAATGAATGTCCATGTCCATGTCCCGTTACACACGGTCACACCCCACTGCAGTGCGACTGCGCAGAGTGGACAGCAAGTGCAAGAGTATTAAACTCGCTAATCAGTTTATTTATCGTGTTGGTTTTAACTTGTACTGGCACCGAATAGTATACTAATAGCCTACTTTGTGCTGATGGTGCCGTTAAGAATCTACTCACTCACACTCTCACCCCACTTCTCAAATGTTTCAAGTCCTACTAATTATCTCGAATGCTCCTTCCGTGTTAAATGTGATACTATATAACGCCATCGTCCTTGTACAGTACACCGCCCGTAGTGTTCCAAAGGACGCAACGCGCCGCATCCGATTGCATCGCACCCTCCGCATCCAGAAAACTGTCATCCAGCCAACTTGAATATGTTCACTGTACAGCAAAACGGCAATGTTTCAACTGATCAGCAAGCATGAATTAAGATCGAAAAGCGACGTTTCAGTGTATTTGCGCCTAGCAAGTACAACTGTTCAATGATCTAACGTCATTGAACCCTCGAGCAGTGGAATATGGAATGGACCGGATATTAATAGAAATTTTGTTACAGTAAATCTGTAAATGTCAGCTTGCTTGAAGATTTTTGCAACGACAGTTCGACAGCACTCGGCACAGGAATCCAACTGTTATCGAGGCAAAAGATAATCAACCAACCAACCAATCAATCCGGTGTGTGCGTACGAACAAACGGATATGGTGCTTCACCACACACTAAACACTAAATATTTCGTTATTTCATTTATGTATATATAAATATTCTATGACGTGTTTTAGTAATTTTTGTAGTATCATATGACATATTCGTCATGAAAGAGTTCTTAGTGTAATTATAAAAATGGAGTATATTTCTGAAGACGGGACACAAAGATCGGATCTCCCAGCTCGGGTAAATATAGGGCATGTGTAAAATGCGGGGTGCGGGATGCGGGGGGAAGTCGGTAAGTCTAAAGTGCAGGGAAAGTGGTTGCGGGTCAACTTGCGCGGTAACGTGTAAAATGCGGGGTGCGGGGAGACGGTCGACGTCGATAAGTAACGGTAATTACACTATTGTATTCTGATGTTGGGCCCAACGACGGGGGAAGGAGTGGCTATGTATACAGAAGCGGCGTCGGTTTGCTGATGGCGACGTTGATGAGTTCAAAGTAGGCCAAAGTGAATTAACTCAGCCATCCACGCAATAGTAATAACGGTTATTTAAATTTTATTTAACCTACAAGGCAGTTGAAGGCTTGAGAAGTATTCGTAAGGGAATTTAATAAAGTAGGCAACACTGCATTACTAAAGTCTGCCGGCCACGCAGTATCATCATCATCATTTATGTGTTCATAAT
>Ga0209780_1005397_pt1 | contig 10093 bp, 3 predicted proteins | sample WorMetexBAHAMAS2_FD_187384 | JGI IMG/M metagenome (GOLD analysis project Ga0209780, IMG submission 187384) | Marine gutless worms symbiont microbial communities from Max Planck institute for Marine Microbiology, Germany - Inanidrilus exumae... | ecosystem: Host-associated > Annelida > Digestive... | reverse complement strand
TGGTTAGAGCGATTTCGACCAAATTTGGCACGGTGATGCAGTTCGACCCTCTTGACCATTGCAATCGTACAAAAATTTCCAATTTCGAAAATCCAAGATGGTGGCAGCCGCCATCTTGAAAAATCGAAAAAACCCACCGTATCTCGGCCGCAGTTCAAGCGATTTCCACGAAATTTGGCCTGATGACACAGTACGACCTTCTTGACCATTCCGACCTTTAAAAATTTGAAATTTCTAAAATTCAAGATGGCGGCGGCTGTCATCTTGAAAAATAAAAAATCACCATATCTCGGCCACAATTGGAGCGATTTAGTCTAAATTTGGTACAGTGAAGCAGTTCGACCTTTTTGGCGTGTCCGACCGTTAAAAATTTGTAAAATCCAAGATAACGACGGCCGCCATTTTGAAAAAAATTCTAAAATCCAAGATGGCGGCGGCCGTTATCTTGAAAAATAAAAAATTGCCATATCGCAGGGCTTCAAACTCATAACCGTTAAAATTGTAAGTCCATCGCCCTAACCACTAGACTTCTGAGCCACAAATTGCCACACCAGTCTGTTACTTGTTCATTTTAAGCTACATGACTATGCAGTATATTGTACAGCGAGAATATGCTCCATAACCTTTCTGGTAAATTCCAATGCAATTCTCCAGTGGGATGGGACAAGTAAGCAAAAGTAGTTACTTTGCGTCAGCGGATGATGTGTTAATAACGACAATTACCAAATTGAAACCGCAAATAGTAGTCCAGTATGCATGGCTCCCGTTCGTTTTTGCAACAACGTATAAAGCCCATAATTGACATATATAAAACAGCAAAAATTCTTTCTGGCACGTCAAGGTTCGTGGATATAATAAGAACTGTGTATTATATGCACCGCCCTTGACGTACCAAAAAGAATTTTTGCAGTTTTATATGTGTCAATTATGGGCCTTACATGTTGTTATAAAATGACATCACATTTGACATTTGGTCGCCGATTCTATGAACACAAACTTGAAGCTTTACCTCTGATGTCATACTTATTTCAACATTAGAACTCTAATCTCCGAGACAGGTCAATGGTGATCAGCGAAACTGTTGTGAATATTTGTTGCATGGGTGTTATTTAATAAAGCTGGTTTTATTTTAAAGGACCCTCCCCAATTTATTCAGCGAGCAAAATCCCCAAAGTTGACATGAGACTTCTGACCGTGACGGTCCGTCAACTTCCTTCACTGGTATCAACAATACTAGAGCTTCTACACTACCTCTAATCTGCAGATTTCTAACGATTTCTGCACATCGGTCTCACTGTTGACCGGCTAAACCTTTTAACTTCTTCAACTCTACAATTGTTTTCTGATTGGCTGGCGACGTCTTCCCGTAACGGCACTTCCAGTAGTGAGGCGTTCTTCTGCAAATTACTAATAATTAACGGCCATTTTGTTAAACAATATATCACATTATTTAAGGTGCCAGATCTATACTAATCATACATTATATTAAATTATTCCAATGCCAGGTATGTACAACAATAGTTACAATACAATCACTGCATTACTAACATAACTAGCAAGTTGAACATGTCGCTAGTCAGTCACTCTGTTACATCTCTGAGGACATGTGAAAAAACACTGGCGAATTTCAGTGATCTGAGGACTAAATATTCACTCACTGAAACGAATAAAGTGACTTATATCGCGTGATGCTATACTGGCGCGGTATATGCTGTTGTCGTGTATCCGTCTGTCTGTCTGTCACAAGCTGGCACTGTACCAAAGCAGCTCACGCAAACAATGCTGTATGATAGCCCAGGCACTCTTAACTGGTTTTCTGGTGCTAAATATCAAAGCAAAATTCGAACAAGGTACACCCTCAATGGGGGCGCCAAATAGAGGTGGGGTAGGCTAAAGTCAGTAATTTTCAACCTATACCTTTCTATAACTCGGAAACAGTGCAAGATAAGGACATAGTTACTATGGAAGGCTAATGAGAATTTGCATGCGCTCCATCGAATGGTGCCATTTCCAGTGACCTTGAGTTACCCTAACTACTCCAAGCCACCCCATTTTCGACATTTTGTACAGCCTTTCATGTCTTCATAGAGAGTGAGGATACAGACTTCCAATTTGGTAGGTAGGTTGACGGTAGCAAGTGGTAGCCCACGGATGGCAAACCATCCCCAAAAGGGGCGTGGTTAGGTCACGAGAACCATTAAAAATTATGGTGGGCACCAACCATATCTCTGGAATGGCTGCAACTATCTCAGGTGCTGTCAACTTAGGCGAACGGTCAGTGTGATAAAGTAGTGACGGTGCTCGGTCACCAGATTATCACACTGACCATCTACATCTGTGAACAACATGGTGGGCATGAGGCACCACGTCGAACGGGTCTGTCAGCGACAATGGAGACTTGTAAAAATTGTATGTATTCTCTAAACTGCACCCACAGTCGGTGCAGTTGGAAAATGCTTGCTTAATGCTGGCAAGCCTCGTTTCATTTGGAGCTGCCATGATCAAAACTGCACAACATCAGGCAACCATCTTGTTATCCCCGACAAAGCGAGGGAATATGTTTTCAATGGCGTTGGTTTGTGTGTCTGTCTGTGACCATGATAACTAAAATGATTGTGTACGGATTTGTACCAAATTTTATGGAAAGGTTCCTAGTAGGAAAGGGAAGACAAAGTTCGTGTTTCGTTACGATCGGTAGAGGGATGTGGAAGTAACGGTCAAAAAACTCCGTAAACCAGCGATTGTTCACATTTTATGCACCACAAGCATGGTGATGATTAATCGTACCCACAATCAGCAAATGCGATGTACCTATATTCCGTAATGCCCCATGTAAGCAGCACCATTGGGCAAACTTTCGCGGGTAGTTGTACTCTCTCAGAGTAATTTCCATCTTGTTAGGTATTAAGTTCGTTAACAACCAACATTCTAGTTGGTTAGGTAACAGGTTAGCAAATGACTCCATTTTCAGCAATCCTAACATTTCCTCTGTGAATGAACTTTCAAAGCACATGTCACAAGTAGAGCTGTCAAAATTAATAAGTTTACTTAATTTTATATATAACAAAATCAATGTACCTTGCATCGATATTACTAAAACAAAAAAACTGGCAACTTACAACATGCTGCTCTGTTGTCGTCTGACAAATTGATGGAAGAAAATGCAGCAACTCCGCTTACTCCAAGAGCTGTTGATTTTATGGAGCCAGTCTGGCTGCTCTTTACTGACTGTCCAACATCAGCTACATACAGTTCGTTGCCTGTGGAATAAAGCAAGTATGAGTTGTCAAAGGAAGTGCAACAACGGACTGGTCCGAGAATGTCATAGTGCCGATAATATGGTGTAGTTCCATCAGAGTCTGATGAAATTGCCAGAATACGGCCACGGTGACCAATGAGGTACAACGACCCTCCACCGTTAGAAACACTGCAAAAGGTGAGTACGTGGACTAAATTGTCTCCGAGACTGCAAAGCACTTGTACTGAAGAAGGACGGCCAACAGCTGCCTTCACAGCCAGCCACAATACTAGCCCACTATCATCACCCAGCAGCATGACAGGGCATCTCGACAGACTAAGGTCAACACCAAACAAAACATTAAACAGCTTGTCACTCACATGCAATACGTTTGAAGAGCACTCAGACTGGTTCAGAGACTTCTCACGAACTGATGCAGGTAAAACCATGGTGATTAATGATGCTGGTACAACATTACTGAGTTCAGACCATTTGCGTGTGTAAACTTCATGTATTTTTGGTTCAGACAGTGTCAACGTATCTTCAGAAATGGCATACAAGGCAAGTGAAACACAATCAGTATTATTAAACAACACTGCTATTCGTGAGTTGGCACTTGCCATGGCAAGAACATTAGACAGATGAAGCAAAACACTTGTGTCTGCAATTTCTACTTGCAGTGGTTTTCCTGGAAGTGAACTGTATGCAATTTGACACCTGCAACAATTTGCCCATAATATCTCATAAAAGAACAGAAAATGACGTCTTGTACATTGTAACTAGTTGCAAGCAAAAAATATAAAAAATAAACTGTAAAGCATATTAGATAACACAAAAACAACCTCACAACACAGCAAATGTGCAAAGTAGCAAGGCTGACGTGCTTGGAAGTTGCTATTCTGTTTACTGACTACTGAGTTTTTTCTAAAACAACACATTTCTATCTTTATTAAATACAGGGAAAGGATACCCTTATAGGGAGAACAACTGATTAGATTTGAGGTTATTCGCTAAAATCAGGGCTCTACAGGCCCTCAATTTTTGCTCACATAAGCACAGATAAAACAAGTAGCTCAGCTGTCGCTGATAAACCCACGCGACACGCTGCATCACAACAAACGGCAATGATTTTAAGACAGTCATGTGACCATAAAAACGGCCGTATTGTTGGTGATATGTCATCCTGTTGCTAGAATTGATATAGCCTACCTGTGTACAAAATTTGATGACTGGATTCAGCCATTCCAGTGATATGATTGGAGCCCGCAAAATTTTTAATGAGTCACATGACCTGACCACGCCCCTATCAGAGACGGTTTGTCACCCGTAGGCTGTGATTTGCACATTCAATCTGTACATCAAATTTTGAGTCTTTGCAATCACCAATTACGAAGATACATAAGGCAACACAAAATGTAGAAACTGAAGTGGTTTGTGGTTAGGGGTCACCCAAGGTCATCGGCAACATAACCATTCGATAGAGCGCATACGACTTCCTATTCGAATTTGAGAATAAAGGCTAATAGAATAGAGATATGAGGCTATCTCGTACCGTTTTCGAGATATTATCACTTATTTTCCAAAAGTTAAAGAGGTCACGTGACAATGACCACGCCCCTTTCAGGAACAATTGGAAGTTGCTATGATCAACATGTACACTAAATTTGAAGTCTCTAGCTTAAGCCATTCCAGAGATATCTTAGGGGGGAACAAAAATTTAAAATGGGTCACGTGACGTGACCACGACCATTTCAGGGATGGTTTGAAAGTTTTTTTTGACAGAAGTCAAATTTTGCTGGCAAAAACAGCAAAATCGCATTTTGTGCCACCTTTTGGGGGACTCAAGGGTAACGTACACAGTTCATCTGTGGCTCGTGGTCAACTTCTTATTAGTGCTAATTGAACTTTTTTTGCCAGCTCTTACGGTTGAGGTGATATGAGCGGATATTGGTGGAAATCGTGGTGTTCAAAAGTGGGGTGGGTCACTTTGAGCGCAAATTTCAGGGAGAAGGTGAAAGTCGTTCACTAACGACTGTTGGCGGCAGAAAACTAGAGCCTTGGCGTTGCTTGCGTGATCCTACGTTTAGCTGTTTTTATAGAATACTGGCGTGTGTCAGACACACACACAGACAGACAGACACACGATGTCGGCTAATACCCGCGCATCGCTAGCGCATTGCGGGTAATAATAAGAGTTATACTTAATTTTTTCAATGCACATGCGCAAAATGGCTATATTTCCATTTCTGGTCTAAAATTTGACGCCATCATCGTGTTTCTTGACCCTGATTTCCTGTAAGACGTGACAATTTCGGTGATTTGCATACATTTAACGCAGTTGTAGGATTGTTATTAATATTTGCACATATTTTGAATTTTTGTGGACCTCTTTACCTAAAATGGGGGATTTTGGGGCAAAATGGGGGAAAAAGTGATATGATGTTTACCCCCAATGAACTTGTTTTTAGCTTCGAAGGTTTTTACGTCTGTGCCAATTTTGGTGAATATCCAACAAGAAATGCGAGCGTGAGAGTGCACACAGACGGACACATGGACGGAGGCAAACTGGTTTTATAATCTGTCCCATGCTATATGCTATAGCTATGGGACAGATAATCACATTACATTACATTGCGGCTATTTACAGTGGCCTATTTAACAGTAACCTCAAAGTCCACTATGGCGATACAGCTAGAGACTATTGTAATGGTATAATTGTCGAAAAGTAATGTTAAGGTAATGCTATGTTATCAGCAACTATCTATCTATAATTTAAAACCAATATTAGTACTATCGTATATGAGTACACATCACCATTCCTGAATAAGCAGGTCACCTTTCTGCAATATTATGAAAACAAGCAGAAACCTGAAAACTATCAGAAAGTAGTGTTCACAAATTAGCAAGGTACGGGACAGACCGTCCACTCTTTGCAACTGACGTTTGTGCCAACCTAAACGTCACGTGACACAAAAACTAAACTGAATATTAAAAAATCAGGCCCGATTGAATTTAGATATTGTGTCCCGTTTTAAGAATCTGTGGTCAGCTGCCAGCTCCCATTGTAAATGGCGCAAAAGATAGCTTTTGAAAATGGGCGGATTTCCAACTTTGAAGGGCTCATGACCTCAACCTTGAATCGGGTCACACTGCATACTGTCGTGCATCAGTCATCAACCTCTACCAAGATGCAAAATTTCATTGAAATCAAAGAAACTATTTGTGGACGGACAGACGGACGCACGTACATACTCACGTATGGACGGACATTTGAGACCGACTTTATTACGTCGACTGTCAAAGAGTCGACCTAAAAATGGAAATAATGATTAGCATAATGTACCAATATGAATCAAGTTGAATGGCAAATATCCGCCCATCAGCAGTTGAGCAAAACAATGATCCTGCAGTCAATGATGACTCTGCCTTCAAATCAGTCACGCAACATGAAGTTATATCTGATGACAACTTCATAATCATCTGTTAAACAAAAAAATTCAACTGACATGATAATTACTCAATGCGCACTCACACGTTAACTAAGCACTGCTTTAAGAATTCATCTGGGATTCTAAAAAAATTTGAAAGTGCATGATGTTTTTGGCCTTCAAAGTCACTTATAGCCTTAAAGAATGTAAAAATTCTGACCTTTAAGGTAAGGTCACTAAAATTTTCACATTCTGATAAAAAATGACAAAGCTTATATTAATATCACTTGGATATCTTTTGAAGTTTTGGCATATGTTCCAGACAGCAAAATCAACAAGGAAGAAATCTGTTTTGGTAAACCATGACAAATCTAGCATCGTCTTCCTTGTATTTGTTGTCTCTTGTGTTCCTGTGTGCTGATGTTGCTAGGCAATAAAAAGAGCATCTGGCATTGAAATATTTGCATCAGTATGCCCAAAAGGTTCTCCATCAAAACAACTAGAGAAAAAAAATCACAGAACAACTGACTAACCCAGATTCACCAACCCAGTGTGTGTGTTCTCTGTATAAAAACAAACCCCCTCCCCAAGTTTCACGACAAGTAGCTCAGCTGTCACTAGCAAACCCGCGTGACGCACTGCATCACGGCAAATGGCAAAATTTTAAAACAGTCACATGACCATAACCATGCCCCTTTGTGGGTGATGTCATCCAGCTGCCAGAATAGCCTACCTGTGTACAAAATTTGACGATTTTAGACTCAGCCTTTCCAGTGATATGATTGGATTGATTGGAGTCCAAATATTTTAATGGGTCACATCACATCACCTGACCATGCCCCTATGAGGGATGGTTTGTCGTGATGCAGCGCATCGCGCGGGTTTGTCAGTGACAGCTGAGCTACTTGTTACATTTGGCGTTGTCTATCATATTTTCATTGCAGGTAATCGTAGACACTTCATATTGGGTATGTGGGTTAAACATAGAAGTACCAGCCTACAGATGAACCATAGATGAACCCTGTGCGTTACCCATAAGTCCCCCAAAGGGTGGCTCATAACGAGAATTTTTACATGTGGCGTTGCCTTTCATTTCTTCGTTGCAGGTAATGGTAGACACTTCAAATTTGGTATGTGGGTTGAACATAGAAGTCCCAGACTATAGATGACAAACCATCCCTGAAATGGGCGTGGTCACGTCACGTGACCAATTTTAAATTTTTAGTCCCCCTAAGATATCTCTGAAACAGCTTAAGCTAGAGACGTCAAATTTAGTGTGCATGTTGATCATAGCAAGTCCCAGCCTACGGACGACAAACTGTCCATGAAAGGTTGCTGTCTCAAAAATGGTACAAGATAGCCTCATAGTTTCTGTTAAATTTGAATAGGAAGTTGTATGCACTCTATCAAATGGTTATGTTGCCGATGACCTTGCGTGACTCCTAACTACCTTAAACCACCTCAATTTCTACATGTTGCGTTGCCTTATGCATCATCGTAATTGGTGATCGCAAAGACTTCAAATTTGATGTACAGGTTGAATGTGCAAGTCACGGCCTACGGACGACAAAACATCCCTCATAGGGGTGTGGTCAGGTGATGTGACCTATTAAACATTTTTGGGTGCTCCAATCATTAGAGTTTGGCCAATGTACACATCGGACATCAAAAATCAGCAACATCGGAGCATGCAAGAACATCGGAGAATCGGCGTCGACGAATTGCTGATATCAGTTATCTGGTTGACATTTCAACACCTGTTGGATATCAACAACAACATGTACTGGCTGAACGCTATCAAAACTAGAAAACATAGGCAGTCGTTTATTGACATGCTAACCAATGCCAGCAGCAGCACATGCCCGTAGCAGCATGCGTCACTAGCAACCATGCGACCGTGACGGTTTTTGTAACTGTGACCTTAACCTTTGACCTTTTGACCTTTGGGTCAATACAATCTGAGCGACCTCTATAGAGTATATGTGTAGCATGTTTTTATAGCTGATAGCTAACACAGACAGACAGACACGCGACTGAACGCCCTACCCCCGCCGGCGGCTATACAGTCGGCGTGGGTAATTACTTAATTTGATTAAGCTTTTACTGTGCTGCACTTGCTTTCATTGTCTACTTGCATATTTTGATCTGTTTTACTGTTACAACGTGACATGATTCTGATTTTTTCATACTGTTCGTATTTCTATAAACGTCATCTTCAGGGGTGCATAAAAATTGCCCAAAGAGGATTAATGGGGCATTTTAAGATATGGTTCAGGATGCATTCCTGTTTCATTTAAGCCATAAACCGTCTCTATACTATTTTTTCTAGGTCCTGACTACTGTTACTGTACTATACACACTACAGACCTGGATGGTGTTATCGTGAACAAAATATATAAAACGACCGCTGAATACCACACATATATCTTTATTAGGTGCATGGCATATAATATCAATAATCCTAGCACAATAATCTCTTTTAACAGACGTACGAAATACGTTTTTACGTACTACACATCCAAACATTACCGCTACCTAGAATACTTAAATCATAATGTAAACCACTGAGTTAAATTAAAGCCTATAAATAACGACAAGCCAGGCATTTTTCTTATTGTGGCCAGGCAACTCGATCCGGCGCCATGTTTATTTAGTGGAAATGGCGCCAGGTGGTGTTCCCGGGTGTAAATTGGGTTATGTTACTAATAATCTTCGTTTTTAAATTTTAAGTAATTGCTGACATAACGCGCAATTAGTACAGTACTAACATCCGCCAAGCAGGGCAGGACACAAAGTGTTTGAATCCATAATTAGAGATGTGTTATTAGAGCTCATCAGAAGATGAGATAGCGAATGTGAACGTTTTACGACGACATCATACATGTAAAGGCCAGAGCCTACGCCCAATGAACTGAGTTTCTAATTTCTACTATAACTAAGCGTCAATGGTAATCTATGCACCCAATCATCTATATGCACATACGCCCATCAAACCGAGTTAGCAGAGTTTGTTTTGCATAAATAATCGCTGAATAATTGTGCAGATGGTATTAATATGGTAATAAACTATCAAAAAAGTGGATTTTGAAACCGAGGTAAGCCTAACAATTGTTTTACGACGACATCGTACACGAATTCGGTGAAATAATGCAAAATAAGGGCCATTACCAAATTCGGTAAAATAACGCAAAATGAGGGTCATTTAGCCGTTCAAGGTCAGTCAAGGTCACCGATTTTGGTACCAATCGAAAGCTCATATACAACTTCCTATTAGTAATTAATATACTAACTTACCGCCTATCACTGTTTCGGAGATACAGCATTCTAAAACAAGAACTCATCAGGAGATGAGATAGCAAACGTCAACTTTTTACGACGATATGGCACGTACGTACTTCAAAATACTAAAAAAAAACCTACTTCGTTT
>Ga0209780_1005396_pt1 | contig 10093 bp, 7 predicted proteins | sample WorMetexBAHAMAS2_FD_187384 | JGI IMG/M metagenome (GOLD analysis project Ga0209780, IMG submission 187384) | Marine gutless worms symbiont microbial communities from Max Planck institute for Marine Microbiology, Germany - Inanidrilus exumae... | ecosystem: Host-associated > Annelida > Digestive... | reverse complement strand
TTCTGCGGACGCCATAATCTATGCATCTGCACATCTCTTGTTGTGAACTATTGAGTAAATTAACTGATGTGGAATTTCAGTCACTGATGGCAAGTATGTAAGGAGACAATATCATCACTCGCCCTCGCCCCAAATAACTGCTAACGGTCTCCACCTCCTCTGAAGACTAGCATCACTACTGTAGCTTTTGCGTTCATCACTTGCTTTGTGTTTCATTCACTTGCTATGCAGTTGAAAATGGACCTGCCTACCTTTCTGGTGCTATGTGCCAATGTGCTTGTGTAGTCACACAGTGATTTTGATAGTCAGCATATTGGCAGCAGAATCCCATTTTCTGGAGTGATGTTTCAGCTTCTGTATAGTGCACAGATTCCACTTTGACATTTCGAAGTGAATCCTGAAAGTGACATGTAAGGACTGTGCATTGAATTCTGCTTGTGTCACTGTTGTGTGTATTTGTGACAGAAATGGTGTGAAGATGATACTCGGGGCTGGTGCAGTGTATGTTACAGTGAATGAAGGGGTTTGGAGTACGAGTGAAAGTGGTCTAAATGCTGCCCAGCGTTTACGGACATACGTTTTACCAGAAACTACTCAGTACTGGGATAAGGTGATTGCTTTTTCTGTGCATTGTTTTGTGTATTTGCAACAAATACATACAATATATAAATCGGAATGGTGAAGTGACTAGTACTGTAATGATTTTTAACACTGAAATCACGATTTTTTCTAAAATCGAATTGGAATTGGAATCACAATTTTGCATAACTAAATCCATGATTTTCTTCATGAACAGACGATAATGATACCCGGCTGCTAGCTGACAGCCAACGCATTGATGCGCAGCCATGCGAAAGTCCTCAGGCAAGGCATTCGTTAGCGGTGATTTGGAGGCAGGGTTCCGCTGTTACGTAATCCTCATGGTTGGTAGCATTGCGTTGCACGGTCTTTTGAGGCGAGTACCTCAATGGACGGTATGTAGCTAACGATTGTCTTCAATTATGTAACGAAATGAATGAAGGTTTCCGTTGCTCCCTGGATTTTATTGTAAGAAAGGTTACGAGGACAGGTGAGATGCCGCAAGATGGCATCGCAGATTACGGACAACGTGAAGGTGGATCTTATTGAGTTACCAGTTCTTTTCACTGTCGCCACAGCCGGTGTTTAATGTTAATTGATTCAACTCACCACACTAGTTTGAGTAGATTGCATGCCGATATGCAGTATGACCCGACCCAAGGTCAGTGTTAAGGTCTCGAGTCCTACAAAGTTTGAAATCTGACCATATTCAAAAGCTATTTCCTCGGCCATTTACAATGGGAGCTGGCAACTGACCATGGATTCTTAAACTACGACACAATATCTGTATTTGATTGGGCCGGATTTTTGATATTTGGCCTAGTTTTTGTGTCACGTGACTTCAAAGTTGGCAGAAACGTCAGTTCTGAAGAGTCGACTGTCAGTCTCGTTTGGGACTAATTTATTAATGATTTAATTACTTGCATGTCATCAATGTTAATGTGACACTATTCAAGTTATGCCTTTTTTACCTGCGTAATAAGTGTATGTTATTCTGTTTAAGTCCTGGTAAGTAACAACGTACTAGACAATGTAGTTTGAACTTTCTATTTAGTAATTTGAGTTATTTTTATTAAAATAACTATTAATAATTGGTGTATGGCATGTGTTAGCAGATGCCAAGTGCACAGAACATGTGCTCAGGTGTTGCCAACACATGGAATTATGGTAACAGTCATTATTATTTAGGCTAATATAGAATGTATTGATACAGTTACGACGTGTCTTTCAGTGTGTTGGTATTGTTGGGTGCATGACGAATAGGGTGTCCTGTCCAGCTTGAAGAAATTCTTGCTATATCTTTGTAGTTTCTGCTGTACAAGGCCTTTTGGTAGACCTCACCAGCTAGTTACCATGTAGTAGCTGAAAACGTAGGCCAGCAAGACGAAAATTGAAAGTAGGATATGCATGTCTGATATTTCTCAATATTTATGTATGCAGATGTGCATTGGTGAATATGTTGACAAGGCATAATCTATTTTTAGCTGCACCAGGCATCACCAAACTTCACTAAAATATTTTTGACCATGATACAAGTTTGATAATGATGCAGGGGCCTGATTCGCACACATTGCCTTAAGATATATGCTAAGACATGTCTTAAAATCATCTTAAGACAAAAGTATTACTCACGGGAATGGGAACGGGATGGAAATAGCTTTTGCTGGGACGGATGGGGATGGGCACAGGGTTCAATGGGGACGGTTGGGACGGATCTTAATTGTACGGGGACGGATGGGGATAAATGTTCGTCCCTGCGCAGGGCTCTACTCTGAAATGGTGCAAGACGGTTGGGATCACATGACCCATTTTAAATTTGTAGGCCCTAATGATATCTGTGGAATGGCTGAAGCTAGAGTCGTCAAGTGTTATACACAGGTAGACTGTCATATCCTAGCTTACAAAGCACCCCTAAATGGGATTTGGTCAGAGTCACATGACCCCTATTCAGTTTCGATGCCCACAATCATATGTCTGGAATGGCTGAAGCGAGTCGTCAAATTTTGCAAAAGCATAACTCCAATATAAGCATCCCAGCCCTCACTCTAATTTTAACATTAATACAAGGACTACGAATCCTAAGCATAGCAATAAAAAAGTAAATACTCACCTCCATTCAACAAAGTGCACAACACAGCCATTATGGTGACATCATCTAGGCGAAACCTGCCGTGATGGGCTTAACTCTTGCATGGTTAACTATTCAGTAAAAAGTGTGTATTAACTGCTTGTTGACTACCGCCAAATACATTTTACTTGTATTTTTAAATAACTAACTACTTGTGTTACAGTTGTCATTTTAAAGTTTCACCCGTATGTGTTAAAGGTCTTATAAATCCATTGTTGATGTTAACTGTTTGTAGTTACTTGTAATCTTGAGCGACTGTCATCCTTTCTGCTGCCCACCAGGCTTGTCATGTCCCACTTTGAGGTGTCCTTGTTACCACTCTGTAGCACATGTTATTTTGCTGCTAAGGTCACACACAGTCACTGTGCTAAACAAATGGTAGTGTGTTGGAACTGATGCAATATGGAGATATGTTTACTACAGACAGTAATAGATGTGATATATGGCCTTTGGTCTATGGAATAGTGTTATTTTCAACAACCTTGACTCCTCGAGTGACCCCAAGCTCATTTCACCTATGCAAACCTTTTATTCATAATTTCTTGTACAGTTATGCAGCAACATCACTGTTGCAGAGGAAATAAACAGTTCCTCAGTGGTCATATCACTCATATGTCCCAGAAAGAATTTAACTTAACAAGATCTTCATTTTAAACAAAGCATCATGCAGTCTTTCTATGACATCTTAGCCTCTAGTATCCATTACTGTACTATGACATGAGTAGCCTAACACATGGTCACATGGTTATATCTGAAACATCACTTTTTTCTGATAATAAGAACATTAATGTCTGTGATTTTCTTGTTTAGGCAGTTAGCGGTAGTATCGTTTTGTGATTGAACACATGCTATTAGTATGCAGTTATGTTTTGCAGGTGTTGAGAAAACTTTCGAAGCTGTTGCAAACCTCCCGAAAACTGTCTGCTATTATACTGGACAAGCATCACGACAGATTCGGCAAAAATTGTCATGATTGTATTTGTGTACAAATGTGGACCTGTATGTCAGCAGCAATGCTTTTAAATTTTGTTGGCTAATTTCTGGTGTCCATAGTTGGTATGATTGACTTTAGGATGTCTTTCGCATTTTTCAGCTGTTGTGCAACCAAGCAAAGTATCGTTGACAGTAGAAGTAGAGAAATAGAGAATTTTGTTTTGTACAGTGTCTGATATCATTACAAGAAGTGATGTTTATTACAATAGTGAATTCGCTTTTTTACTTCTTGCCAGTCAATATTGATGCATATTATATCCATATTTAACTGCGTTACCTTTGAATAAGCTGATTCAGCAGTTTGAAAATTGAAAACCAAGTCCTGAAAAATTTGTGAGGTTGGCATCTTGGTTTCAATTTTGGGCTTGAAAATGCTTTACTGATACCAGCGAAGTTATACTGTGTTTTTGTCTTCCTTTCACAAATGTGTATAGCTCCGAAAAGAAACGGTTTAGATGGCCGTGAAAGGAGTGGCTGTATGGTCAGGTCAGAAGAGGTCAATGTTAATGTCGAAATGGTCTTTTTGCTTGTACACATTTATGCAGCCATTTCACCGCTAGTTAGTGGCTTCGTTGTTGACGCTCGGCAGAAGGTTGGCCCGCATCTCGATGAGCAGCAGCCTTGAGTCATCACTGTTGTGATTGGGAATCCTAGACATGCGTTCCTGTACATGCGTTCGGTTCAGGTCTGGCTGGTTGAATGGTCACAAGCCTGCTGATAGGAACTGCAGCGTTTGGTGATGCAAGAGCTGAAGTGATTTGTGTGCTAGTGCGCTGACCTGCTGATAAGTGAAATGTTAACACTCGTATTACACCGCATTACGTCAGGTCACTCGGGTGACTGGCATTTAGGCAACTGAGTCACACACATTTGTGAGAGAAATTTTCTAGGTTGATAGTGTATCACTCACAGTAGAAATGTAAGTACATAACTAGGGTGAGGTGGAAGTTATGCGTGCAGTTAGTAGCCGTGGTATTAGGATACTGTTTGCCAAATTTCATTGCAATAGACCTGTAACTGCTGAAGAATGAATATAAGTTGGTAATTTATATACAGTGTAGGAGTAAAGAAGCTAAAACTTTCCACATGTCTGTTGCAATAAGCTTCTGTGGAAGTGTATCGTGGTCTCAGTAGTGTTTCATGTCTGAACTAAAAATCCTGAAGAATGCAACATCATTGCAAAACCGTCAGGATATGCAGAAACGTCGACATTTAATTAATACATAAAGCTAAATACCGCCGTCATGACTAATGTAGTGTGCGCTATTAATCAAAATGCCGCATAACCGCGGCAGTCAATAGTTGTAGTTGAGGTGCTGATGTGTGAATTCATCCTGCCCGTGCAGTAATACCCCTAGGCGTCGTTTTTAGTGGTCGAGCAGATGCTACCAAATTACGCAGATGAAACTAGCGTAGTACTGCCCACAACCAGTGGCGTATCCACTGGGACGTGTCCCTTTCAGGCCGGGGAGTCATGCAAACGTCCCCCACTTTTTTGACGCACAATGATGCAATAGCAGGTTTTACAAGCCAAGGTCTAGGCTACCTGCTTATGCGTGTAAGACAGGCAGTTCAACTGTAATAAAATTAGCTCCCAGAATGCACCAAAACTTGCCATTTTGAGCTCAAAATTAGAAAGATTTCTGGATAGGGGGCATGCCCCCTCTTTATACCCTCCTCGGTGCGGAGGGCCACACCTAAGTTACCCCTCGTCGCCACATGCGCTAGCTATGATTCATCCCCACTTTTAACCGTGGATACGCCCATTCCCATAACCGTGAAAATTACACATAAATCGCGCGGTGGATACGCCCGTAAGGGTCACATATAGCAATCAATCAGTATATTTTCAAAGTTATAAAATTAACGGTCTGCCTTTACCAATCAAAAGGAAATTAATCATGCCATTTATGTCACCTTGATCGTGCATCGTGTCCAGATTTGACCGCTTGTTCAAATCAAACATTTTGTAGTGGCGTCACCAAACGGCGTGTTGAAGTTAAACACTCGCACAAAGTTCTACGAACGTCTTTTATATAAAGCTATCGGAAAGTTTTACGGCTTAATTGCAATGCGGTTATCGCAAACTTAACGTTCAAAAGCATGACGGGACTTCTTTCGGATACGGTCAGTACTGGTAATTTCGCTGCTAAGTTTCTTCAAATGAAGGAATGAATAGCGGATGACAGAAGACAGTAGTTAGGTGACTTAGGTCTAGGTAAATTAGGCTCACGATATGGTAGATTAACGTGCGCTCAAAAGCTGACGGGATGGCCTGGCCAGCATAATCTAGCGCTCGGCAGAGAAACGAAACAGTAATGGAAAAATAAAAACAAAACCCGAGTAGTTCAGAAGGAACGGTCCAGGGAATAGTCCGTAAAAGCAGTCTGTGGGAAGAAGTGAAACTACGGGGGGAGTAGGATTTGTAAAACAGGTATACCTAGGTTTTAAGCCGTGAGTGAAAGAGAGGGAGTTTTGGATATTCAGAGTGGTGAATCAGAAAAGAAATAACGGGTGAAGGAATAGGTGAGTCGGAAATTGAGGAACTCGTACCGAGGTTGACGAAGAGATAAGAGTTGATTCCAGAGACAAGGTGAAGCATAACGAATGGAGCGATCAGCTATTTTTAGGGAGGACCTCAGGACGATGAAGGTGGTCGAGCAAGAGTAACGACCGATGAAGCGCGAGTGTTGCGAGGACGTTGAACAGAGATGAGGTTATAAATGTATGAAGGTTGGGTAGTGGTGAGAACTTTGTAGGTAAGTGAGAGGAGCTTGTATTCGATGCGTTCAGTGATTCTGAGCCAGTGGAGAAAGCGTAGGATAGGAGTTATATGACAGGACTTATGAGCTTAACGACAGTACGAGCAAGAGAGTTCTGGATCTTCTGGAGACTGGATAATTGAGACTTATGGAGTTTATAGTAGAGAGAATTACAGTAATCAAGTTTGGAGTGGACGATAGAGATAGCAATGGTACAGGCAGTTGACGAATCGAGGTAAGGCCGGATACAGCGAAGACTGCGAGGTTGACGAATGTATTGTAACAGGCTTTGGAGAGAGATGTAATTTGGTCAGAGAAAGTAAGACGTTCGTCAAAGATGATACCAAACTTTCGAGCCCGGTAGGAGGTATCGAGTGAAGAGCTGTGTATTTTGGCAAGTTAGTTTTTGAGTCTGGTGAGCAACAATCCAGTCTTAGAGAAGTTAAGAGTAAGAAGATTAGCAGTCGTCCGGAATTAAGAGATCTGTAGAAGAGCGTTTTGATAGTGGATATTTTGTCTGTGAAGAAGGAAGCAAAGCTGTCGGCGAGAGAGATACCTGGAGTAGAGTGAGCTAATGGTGAAGAGGATTTACGGTGTAAGAGTTTATTTATGGCTTGCCAGAGGCGCTTGGGGTTGTCAGAAGATGCATGACGAGTTAAGGTTAGAGTTGAAGTGTGGATGCGAGAATGAGGTTGTGGTAGGCCTATACTGGTTGCGCAATGACTTGAAAGAGGACTGGACCAGTCGAGAGCAGAGTGGGTGCGTTTGCACTTTGCAGAGGTTCTCAGTGTGACGGACAGATGAAGTGAACCAATGGTTGGATTTGGCTGACGCTTGAAGAGTTTGGTGATGACGGGAGCGTGCTTATCAAGTACAGAAGAGAGAGTAGTCTAATATCGTAGCTGATCAAAAGAGAACCGAGAGATTTATGAGGATGTGTTATTAGTCGAGAGGATTTTAGGTCATCGCAAGCAAATGGATACGATAACGCAAATAAGTAAACCTACTCGAAAACCAAAGCCTTCAAATAATTAGTTATTTTCAACACATGTAGGCCTACAGCTAGGCTTACTGTTAGTGGCGGCATCCGCTATAGTTGTCCACTGCCGGATCAGCTAACCTGGATGAACAAACGAGACCAATGTCCGGCAAACGAAACGCCGGTGAATCCGCAGTCAGTCACTATAGCCTGCTTGCAGTGTGGACGATCGAAGCGTTAAGTGATATGCCGACCTTTAGCTTTTAACTTCGTACATGGACACGGTAATTGCACGTACGCTTAATATTGTGACTTTTTTATAGCAGTTGTGATTATAAAGCCAGGAAAAATAAATTTTATACATACGAAGTGAATATGGACTTAGGAACGAATAACGCCACTTTTGTAGCCTTGGGATTGTGCATATAGGCCTATCTATAATGAATTCTCACGGAGCTTGATATGATACCTAATTTAATAGAAATGCCGATGCTGTTGTTACGTCCAATGTAAAAATACATCATCATAAGCTATTGTAACGTTGCGCTTGGTGTCTAAACTGCCTATGGAGTCAACAGTCGCCTATGTTTGACCTCACAGACTTGGCCGGGAACAGACTGTCTTTTTGTCGACCAAATCACGAATATCAGAATACCGATGCACAAGGCACGCGAGCACCAGCAACCACTCTATATGTGCTTTGTGGATTTCAACTAGATCCATAGGCGTAAACTTCTATTAGGCTGCTGGGCTTGAGCCCCCATTTTTAAAAGTCCTATATACGCTTTCCAGCTTCTAAGTCCCTTACTTTTTGCCACGTGCAACGCCTATTATGAAGCTGTCTTCTACACTGTCACAGTGTAACGAACGATAAAATGACTCCAAATGACACAACCAGACCATCGGTTTCAGTCGAATCGAGCAATACAAGATGTAAGCTCTGAGCAGAATTGTGTCTGAACTTTTAGCAATAGCTGTCCATTAGTAGCGTAACATTATTCCATATTTCTGTATTACTTACTTACCAGAATCCAGTGCTTAAAGTAGTTTGAAAAAGCTGGATGGCTCCCTCTCACCACTTACTCCTTTCCCTTATCCCCTTCCTCAGTCTACCACCGCACTCCCCCCCCTGAGCTGGGAGGGGGCTGAGCTAAGAGCTGGGGAAGGGCTGAGCCCCACCCCCTTACTTTAAGCCCTGCCAGAATCTATGGATTTAATTGCTGTCTACAATACAATCCGACCTTATATTATCACGTTTGTGAATGTAGATGTATATTACAGCCAGGCTAATTCTAACAACTGAGCGGTTTCAAACACGAAATAATTCTGTCAGTTTGTGTTCAAACTTCAAATGACAAAAACTCAACAATATTCTTTCCAAAAACATATTTGAGCAGTTCACGAGATAACAAAAAAAGATAAATTTGCGCCTCATTTGCACTTCTGCAAAGCTAAAATGCTTTCACCTTCAAAGGGCTTTGGTCCAGGCCTAACCCCCTAACCAACAGCACTTGGACCCCGCTGGGGGCTCCGCGCCCAGAAAACCCCGTTATAGGCTCGTGCTCGACGATCGCCATGATCCTCCCACTATTAGAAGAAAGTTTACGCCTGTGCCTAGATGAAGTTTCTTTAGCTTCTTATGCTAAAAGTGTGGCAGTTGGCTGAACAACTGCATACAATTGAGACTGTGGAGTTCGCGACGAAGGAAAGCCACCTGCAGACGCTGCTCGGCACTCGCTCTGTGGTGTCTAAAACGTGCAAGCAATGATAACCGTGCGATACAGTTTGCGTGGATCCATCGTCTAGGCCAAAACTTTAACATATAAGCCTTTATACAACACAACACGCGTAAAAAAGAACAGAGAAATCACGTAAGAATTGGTGTGTACATAATTGATGTATTTCATAGGCCTGCGAGGACTGATAGACACTAGTCTTAAGCTTAACTGTGTAGACTTCATGGGATGTTTTTGCTTATTGTGGTTTAGACGCCGTATGTGCAAGAGGCATGTTTAAAGTTCGTTTTCAGCATCGCCATCCATCACTAGTAGATATAATGCACTGTGCCACCGCCAACAGCCGCAGAAACCATGCAGTCTGCCGCATGAGCCGAATGATTCGCCGGACTGCGAGACAGGTATAACAACTGGATTTATTCTGGCTATATTACGGTAAAGATAATGGAAATATTGTTTGCCCGTTCTTGTTGGTGGCTTTATGCTGTGTTTTCTTTTTAAGACTCGACCTAGCTATAATACGAATGATTAACATTAGTGAACATCGTCCGACGCAATCCATAATCATATTATACATTACAGTGTCACTTTTTATTTACGGAATAAGTTCAGATCTTGAACACTAGACTTACTAAATCTGATATCCAAAGATTCAGTTTTTAGAATGAGGTATCAACGTCTGCTGACTAAGCTTGGACATAATTGCATGTTAGCATGTACGATACGATATGCTACGATATTATTATAATTAACATGCGCACAAAAGCTGGCGCGTAGCTTAATCAACCGCATGGAACCAGAAAAGAACAAAATGTGGCACAGACCAATTGGAAGCATTGCAGTCGGCTGCAGCAGTCACGCTCTCATGCCGTTAGTGAGAACTGAATGATCCCTTTTGCTGCATACACCATCACAA
>Ga0209780_1005394_pt1 | contig 10094 bp, 7 predicted proteins | sample WorMetexBAHAMAS2_FD_187384 | JGI IMG/M metagenome (GOLD analysis project Ga0209780, IMG submission 187384) | Marine gutless worms symbiont microbial communities from Max Planck institute for Marine Microbiology, Germany - Inanidrilus exumae... | ecosystem: Host-associated > Annelida > Digestive... | reverse complement strand
CAATAAATCTAAGTATTGAAAATGCAACAGTTATACACAAATCCCACCTTTCACGCATTATCACTCACCTCATTAAGCTCCGCCCACCAACGCGAGACACACGTAGCCAACTTTTTTTGGCTCGCGATGGCTACGATTGCAGTTGTAGCGGCTACGTGTAGCCAACTAACTTAACGTCACGGCTACGATAGACATTTGTAGCGGCTACTAGTTTAACGCGTCTCAGTTGCTTCTCTTTTGCGGCTGTCGTATGTGCCATCAGCAATAATGGAACACTTCTTGTGAGGCTGCAAGTCCGCAGCAATTTGCTGCTGGATCACTAACATTTTATACTTTCCACAGTCCCCCCCCTGAGCTTCCAAAATTCCCCTCTACAAATTTTTATACGCTTTGAGTGTAGTTTATATGAGCGTAGACGCCCCTGGGCTGAAGCTTAGCTTCATGCCAATTAATTAATAATTTTAGCATATCTAAGCTCTTTATAAAGACTGGTTTCCATGCTTTTATCATCAAACGGAACAAGGCAATTGTAGACAGCAGACTTGGCTAGCAGTGTGGAATTGCACCCTTAACCAAGGTGTATTTTAAGGACGTTTTTGGACTCCACCACACTCCCGTCCCTCCCCTTCCTTTCCTTCCACTCCCTTTCCTTCCACTCCCGTCCGTTCTTTTCCACTCCCCTCCCTTTGAAGTAGGTTTTTTAAATGCAGCTTAGGGGTCCGGGGAGCACTGTAAGCTCTCCCAGCAGGGTCTGGGCAGAGCGCCAGCTGAAATTGGATTTGGGTGCATTTTTAGCCTTAAAATCTTACATGGTTTTACTGCACGCTTAAAGTAGACCCTGACCTTAACTATATACTTCCTTAACCTAATAGAAGGTGATTGTAGACTTACGCAACTAATTGGCACATATGATGAGAAGATGTAAATCTTTAGTCGTTACAAATTACCGGTAATCAAAGTTATTTTTTGCTCAGTTATTGTCTGTAATTGTAAACGAAATAGGCCTAATAGCTCCCATTTGCTGTATGTATATAATTCATGGCGCCTCCTGGTGATTACAAATATATTGCATAATGCCGTGATTTGCATGTACGTACCAGTACGGAGTGTGGAGGTCAGGGGAATGACTTTGAATTGATTCCAACAATAAAAATGGAAACTAGACATCCCATAGAGATTTATTTTGGCCTGAGTTTTCGGCGATCTGTTATCATTGCGTAGTTCTGGCGGCCTGAAGTCGCCAGAATTGGAACATTTTCGATAAATTTTTGCCTTTTTTGGAAAAACGACCCTTTATGATATAATGTTCAAAATTCTGTTCAGAAAGTTAACATCGTGACATGATCGACGTTGTTATGTGCAAAATTCGTGAAAATTGTCCGACGCCATATCGGTGAAATCGTGCGTTATTTAGGGGACCAAAAAAAATTTTAGCTCCCTTTCAAACAGTCGCTAGTGCACGGATTGCGCCCAAAGTCTGCCATGGCCATCCCCCAACATTCGGCTGACAACTTTCCAAATTTTACCCAAATCGGTTCACTTTTGGCGGAGTAATAGGCCGCGTGAAGGCCGTCAAAACTCGCCTTTAAAGTTTTACCAATACTTGGCGAAGCTATAGCTTCTCGCCGAGTAATTAGACTGTTACTGCATTCAATTCTCTTATCTTGCACCATTTCTGAGATCACATATTTCCACAAATTTGAACAAGTCATGTGACCCTGATTACATCTCTTTTGGGGATAATCTGTCATTTATGCACTAGTACTCTTCTGTTTCAATCATCACACGAAATTTGAAGTATCTAGCTTCACCAATTCCAAAGATATGGTTAGGAGCCAAAATATTTTAAAAACAGGTCACATGACCCAGGCCACGCCCGTTAAGGGTAGTTGGTCATCGCAAGGCTGACACTTGATATATTCTACCTGTACACAAAATTTGGCGACTCTCACTTAATCTATTTTCAGAGATGATTGCAGGCATCGAAATTGACAACAAGCTCTGCTACTGCAGAGGGACTGCGGGGCATGCTGTGTTAATATATTCATGCTATGATTTACAAGTTTCGGGAGTTACAGAGGTTTTAAACTGCAAAACTGACCTTCAAGGTCATCACAGGCAGCGCAATAGCGCTGCACTGTTGTAAGGCCCATTCAAAATCAATAGGAAAAATGGAAAATTCGACCCCCTGTAAAATTGTAACCCCTGAAAATTTCATTTTGAAACTTTGTATACGTGATTACGTCGAGAACATCACCAACTACACAACTTTTCATGTACATCAAAAAGGGGCGTGAATAGGCATTTTTAAGCCAGACTAGCATAATATTAAAACTTACATATACATCCACAAAATAAATTTAGTAGAAAAACTGCAAATATAAATGTAAAAAAATCGTTTTGTAACAACGTGTAAGGCCCATAACTGACACATATAAAACAGCAAAAAATTTTTTGGCACGTTAAGGGCCGTGGATATAATAAGAACTGTGTATTATATCCACAGCCCTTGACGTGCCAAAAAGAATTTTTGCTGTTTTATATGTGTCAGTTATGGGCCTTACACGTGGTTACAAAACGACAGTTTTTTTACATTTATTCAAGGGTATTGGCAACGGTTCCATTCAATAGGCAACATATGATTTCCTGTTTGTGTTCCATTGCAACTACGTCTCTTAATCTTGCACTGATAATATACATCCCTTTTATGGGTAATATATCTTGCATGTGCTAGCACTCCTGTGTGTCAATCAGAAAACAAAATTTAAGTGCTTATCTTCACCATTTCCAAAGATATGATTGGGGCAAAATTTAAAAAACTGGTCACGTGTCCCTGACCACGCCCCTTTTAGGTTTTTGTCATCCTTGAGCTAGGATATGATATAATCTCCCTGTGTACAAAACTTGATGACTCTAGCTTTAGCCATTTCAGAGATACCATTTGCGGCCTGAAAATTTAAAATGGGGTCACGTGACTCTGACCATGCCCCTTTTAAGGGTGATTTGTTTGCCATATGCTAGGACTTGACATAGCATATCGGTGTACATAATTTAGTCACTCTAGCTTCAGCTGTTCCAGAGATATGGTTGATGCCCACCAAAATTTAAGTGGTTCACATGACCTGACCACGCCCCTTTCAGGGATGTTTTTTCATCCTTGGACTAGGACTTACTACTATGAACCTGCCTACAAATTTGAAATCTCTATCTCCGCCCACTACAACGATATGAAAAGGGATTCAGAGTGTGGAAAATGGGGTGGTTTATTGTGGTTAGGTGTCACCCAAGGTCATTGAAAATGGCGCCATTCGATAGAGCGCATACAAGTTCCTATGAGACTTAGTAACTTAGTAATCTTGCACCATTTCTCAGATATTACGAGATACTGGTTGAAAATCACTGATTTGAACCTAACCCACATCTATTTGGTGCTCCCATTGGGGTGATCCCGTTGGAATTTCGCCAAGATTTTTGGCATCAGAAAAAGTCCGTGGGTTATTGTATGGCATTGTGTATCTTAGGCTTAGTCATTTTTGTAGAACTCTTACTGTGACAGACAGACCAACCGATGGACAGATGGACACACGATGACAGCACACCACACTAGCATAGCGTCACGCGGTAAAATGGGTCATTTGACCCTGACCACTCTCCTTTTAGCGGTGGTTCGTCGTCCGTAGGCTAGGACTTGATATAGCCTGCCTGTAGTACCTGTGTACAAAATTTGATAACTCTGGCTTTAGCCATTCCAAAGATATGATTGGTGCCACCTAAATTTTAGTGGTGTGAATGACCCGACCGCACACCTTTCAGGGATGTTTTGTCATCGGTGGGCTAGGACTTGCTACGAACAATCTACTTAAATATGAAGCATCTAACTCCACCCACTACGAAGATACAAAAGGAGATACAAAATATCAAAATGGGGTGTTTTAGGGTTAGGGTTACTCAAGGTCCTTGGAAATAGTGCCATCCGATAGAGCGCATATGATTTCCTATTAGACTTCTGTAGTAACTATGTCGTCATCTTGCGCTGCTTCTGAAATATAATGAGATATTGGTCGAAAATCGCCGATTTTGAACTACCCACCTCTATTTGACCCTGCATTAGGGTGACGCCATGCGGCCACTGGGATTTCATCGAGATCTCTGGCGTTAAAAAGTGGTAACTTTGAGCTATCGTACAACGGTACAGTATTATTTGCATGATCCTAGGTTTAGCCGTCTTGGTAAAACTCCCGACTTGTGACAGACAGACAGACGGATGGACAGACACGTGATGACAACATATACTGCAGTAGCATTGCGTCACGTGATAATGAAACCCTTTGCTTAACGCAGATAGGCTGATCGTAGCAAGTGCTAGCCCATGAATCGCAAACCATCCCTGAAGTGGCATGGTCAAGTTACGTGAACCGTTTAAATTTTGGTGGGCACCAGCCATATCTCAGGAACAGCTTAAGCTACAGTTGTCAAATTTTGTACATAGGTAGGCTATGTGCAGTCTCAGCATAAGAATTACAAATCGCCCTTAGACGGGGGTGTGGTCAGGGTTACGTTGCCCACTTTAAATTTTAAGGCCCCCAATACTATCTCTGGAACAGCTAAAGCTAGAATTGTTAAATTTTGCATACAGGTAGATTGTATCAAATCGTAGCTAGTGGATGACAAACCGCCCCTAAAAGGGCGTCACATGAGCCATTTTCAGTTTTGACGCCTACGATCATATCTCCGGAACGGAGGAAGTGAGAACCGCCAAGTTTTGTGTGCATGTGGAATATATCAAGTGCTAGCCTTTGGTTGACTACCCCTCATTTGGCGTGGTCAGGGTCACATGATGCGTTTTTTTAAATTTTTCCCCAATCATATCTTTGAAAGTGGTAAAGCTAAGCATTTCGAATTCCATATGCTGATTGAGGCACCGGAGTACTAGTACCGGTACATACATCATTTTTTTTCTTTAAAAGGGATGTGTTTAGAGTCACGTGACCTCTTTAAATTGTTGGGAAATAAGTGATAATATCTTTTTAACAGTGCATATAGACATAGTTGCAATGGAAGATTAATAGGAAATTGTGTGTGGCACCAGTGACAATGTCGTTGAATGATCTTGAAGGTTACTTTTGCTGATTGAAACTTTTATAACTGCCATAACTTGTGAAAAATAGCATGAACTTACTAACATAGTGCGTCACGCGGTCCCTGTGCGATAGCTCAGCTTCTTGTTGCCAGACTTGTTTATGGAATAATGTTAGTGTTTGATTACCCCAACCGCAGAAATTTGTCCCCATATGGACCTAGTTTCTGATATTTTTTCTATTTTTTGGAATGGGTGAATAAAAGCGTTCTTAATTTGATACACACTACACAAGTTGACTGTGGTAGTACTAATTAACAGATGATAAAGTATTCCAAAAGCGTGCATAATCAGGGTCATGCGACAATGTTGCTGGTTAGGTATGTCATGCTGTGCATTTTGCTGCCTTTGTTGCATGTTAGTTATGTCTAAACAGCTGTCAGAGTAAGTGTATGACAATCTTTTAACTGCATTTATAAGTATGATTTTATGCAAGCAGGATAGCTATCCAGTTGCTGAATAATTAATTACCAGTTGTTAACTTGTAGTTTGGATCACTATAGTCGTGAAACGACATTGCTGCATCAGATTTTTGGTGGATATCTTCGTAGTCAAGGTAAGTATTACAGCTACAAGTATTCAGTTGTTATTTTTGTCGTGCTACATTTCAAAATTGAAAGTAATTATTAACTAGAATGTTGGCATTTAAAGTATCAGTTCCTTGTACAGTTTCGACTGTGACATCTCCAATTGCAAGAGTTTACATATGAACACAGCACAGTTTAGTAGTTACTCATACACTGTAGTTGGTTGTAAGTTGGCACTTACTATTGTCTGTATGTTTGAAAATAACACTTTGGTTGTTTGGTGCTTATTGTTGCATCCATCACACTGGGTCTGGTATTTAACACAGCACTAGAGCTGCAGCAGCTGAAGCTACCTGGCCATCTCACTATGCCATATTGCAGTCGGTCTGCCTTGCCAATAGTTATATTAATGAATGATATGGCCAAACTAGCACACATCTCGATCGTTTTTTGTACCGCCTCTACCAAATTTTGCGCTAGCGTGGCAGAATACACAAGACTTGGTCTGAACTGCTTCCAACACTGCTAATTGTGCAGATTGATTCATTTGTTGTAACGACGTGCTGTGGAGTTAGTGTAAGACCAAGATTAATTTTGGCAGTTAACAGGTTCTGGCAGACTTATAGTAACTGTCTGCTAGTGTATTACGCTGCCTACATGATCTACTGTATGCTGTTTTAGTGTTTATATATAATATTACAAAAGACGGCTTTGCAACTACGAGTATAAAGCATTGCATGTGCAATATGGTGGAAAGACAAGTGTTGTCATGTGAAAGTTTTAAGAGTACCGTGGTCCATTAATTGTGAAAATGTGATGCTTTAATTGCAGATTATACTTAATTACTGAGAGATTTCAAAATGGCACAACTACACCATGTTTCATAAAAAAGGAACCGGTACCAAATTCAGCCTATTTTGACAACTATGAATCCAAATTACACGGAAATCACTCAACATGTGCGAATTATTATTCATTGTGATTATGGAATACATGTTGTTGGTTTCTTAACTGTTCTCTGTCAATCTCGCTAATATGCAAGGTCTACAATACGTCAAGTGAACAAGCAGAACTGACAAGAAGTATTCCCATGAAAATCGCACTAAACCTTCCAAAAATCATTATTTAAACAAAAGTTGTCCGTCATGTACAGCATAACATTGTCGATCACGTGCTGGTCCAGGCATTCCCATTCCTCAATGACAGGCTGTCACAATTCGTCCAAGTGACAGCGGGATGGAGTCTGGAGTCTTACGCTTAAGCAGATCGACCGTATCAAAGTTCAAACAGTGCAATTATTGATGTCATTATTTGCAAAGAATATTTAACATGTAAGATGTAACATATTTTAGACACCCAATCAACAGCATCGCTAAAACCCTGTATGTGAGCCAAGTTTCAATAATTTACAGCTACTGGTTTATTTTTTACGAACAAAATAAAATATAGGTGATTCCTTTTTTACGAAACACAGTGTATAATTAGTAATACTGCTCACAACTGGCAATTTTGTTTTAATCCCAGTTACAGCATAGTTGATTGAGATGGTTAATTTTGTTAGGTTTGAACTAATTTATTACTGGCCCGCCTAATGGGCCAGTATAATTGTTTTGCACGCTGGCGTCTGTCGAGTGTCAGCGTCGTCTGTAACGCTGTCTGCATGCAGGTCGGCTGTCCGCCGTGCGCATGGGAATGCTGCCGGTGGTCGGGCCGGCCCGCATGCTGGACGGACGCGTGAGTGGTCCAGCGGCTGACAGTGCATAGTGGGCCAGTACGGTTACGTCCCGTTAGGGCGACACCTTGTTAATATGTGGTGTTGTTGATCGTTTTTTAAAATTAGTTTTTACCACGCAATGTTATGCTAGTGCGGTATATGCTGTCGTCGTGTGTCTGTCTGTCCATCCGTCTGTCACAAGCCAGCACTACTAAAACGGCTAAATGTAGGATCACACAAAGAATGCTACACGATAGACCATGGACTCTAGTTTTCTGACACCAAAAATCTCGGTGAAATTCTGACGGCATCAACCCTATGGGGGTGCCAAATAGAGGTGTGGTAGGTTCAAATTGGCAATTTTCGACCAACGTCTTGCTATATCCCAGAAACTGTGCAAGATAGGGACTTAGTTATTATTGAACACTAATAGGAGCTTGTATGCACTCTATCGACTGGTGCTCTTTCCAATGACCTTGAGTTACTGCTAGCTAGTACCCTAACCACTCCCATTTTCAATATTTTGTATCGCCTTTCATATCTTTGTAGTGGGTTGAGGTAGAGACTTAAAATTTGGTAGATAAGTTGATTGTAGCAAGTACTAGCTCATATATGGCTGTCCCTGAAAGGGTCAGGTCACGTGAACCATTTAACCATTGAACCATTTAAATTTTGGTGGGCATTAACCATATCTCCGGAATGGCTGAAGCAAGAGTGGTCGAATTTTGCATGCTTGTAGGCTGTGTTTGTTTGAAACCTTTCTAACTGCTATACGTCGTGAAACATAGGATGAATTTACTAACATAGCGCGTCACACGGTCTCTGTGCGGTAGCTGAGCTTCTTGTTTTAACTATACAGATAGAGCAGTTTTTAACAGACAGATGATATTCTTCACTTAGTACTTGAGTATATCTTATATCATAATTATCTTGTTACATTCAAAGGTAGGCTTGAGTTTTCCTTTCCGCCAAACATGCAGGCAGATGAGCAATTGAGCATTGATACCAATCTGACAGCATTTTGTTCACATTCACAATCACAGTGTAGGCAAGTAAGTAATAGATAATTGATTGAAGACTGATATATTAAAAATGTAATATTTTAGTAATTAATCGATTAAGTAATTGTTAAAATTCTTAGCTGCAATTTTAGTTTTAGCGTTTTTTGACTAACAGGTAATTAATTTTTGCGAACACATACGATCGGCATGTGTGGATAGAGGTCGTCCCCACTGACGTACTTGTTATATCTTTAGTTGTTGAATACTGCAGTCACGTTTTCGTTATGTTTATGTGTTACATAGTGCATGAGCAGTATGTGTATGTTTGTGGCAATACAGTGGTATGTGATAGCTGTAAGGCAGTGTCAAACACATATGAAGCATTTCTTGACATCAGTCTTGAAGTGAAGGTATCTACACATTTGCACTGGACAAACAGATTTTAAATTTATCACACACACATGCATGTTCACAGACATACACACACATTTCCAAGTAAACCTGTGTTACCTGGTTTACCCCTTAAATTTTTTCTTTCACTTTTTTCTGAACCTGTGTGTCCTGGGATAGGCCAAAACTTTTATATCTTCTTTACCTCCATCCCACAATGTCTTTCTCCATTGACCCATCATCCTACTTCATCTACCTCGATGATAGTACAATGCTTAATCCAATAATTATCATCTCTATGTTCAAGCTTGTCCAAGTCATCCAAGTCGATCTTGCCTTGCTGTTATTTTAATGTTATTAAATTTCACTAATTTTTCCACCAACATGCAAAATTTTACATTTATCATGCTGCACAATACTTTTATTTTGTCATGAAGTTATAGTTACCGAATTTTGAATTTCACCAGACTCATGAGGTAAGGTACAAGATGGAGATGTGATTATTACAGACTATTAATTAAATGCATAGTTGCACACACGTGCATACAAGTGCTTATGACATGTTAGAGTGTGGTCATTGGTTATCGTCAATGGCTTTCAAGATCATTTGTACCACTGAATCCTGTTTTAACTCCCGTGACTTAAATATTATATCAACAGCTAGGGTCATGTTTTATGCCATGTGGTGGCGGTGTGTCGTAGTGGTAGCGTCGTTGGTCTAGATCAACCAGGTTAACCTATGCTGCGCCCGGTTAGTACTGGGATGGGTGACCGTGTCCGGGTTCGACTCCCGGAGGCGGCACTTTATTTTGGTATGTAACCATCCACCCAGGTCGACTCGGCCTTCTACCCTTCGCGGAACGGTAAAATGAGTAGCAGCCAAAGGGCGGTGATGCTCTGCGGCTGGGGAGTAAAGGCAGGCATGGTGTAATTTGCAGGTAAAACTGTGTGATCCATGTCTGAGTGCATTAGAGGTAGTTACGACGATGCGCTGTACAAATCGACGCATACTTTACTTATACTTCTGGTGCAGTGTATGCTGTGTATGTCACGCTTCCACAGTATGTCAGATAGTGCTGTGATGATTCTGGATGTTTAATGACCGATGCGACAGACTGCTTTGACCACGCCTGCGTTTCCGTTTATCTGCCTGAACATCCAAAGGCATACATACATTACCGCCGCCGGCAAGCGACGTCGGCCTCAATGGAGGGTAAAAGCCACAGACGCGTTTGCACGTGGTGTACCGCATTTGAATGCATGAAAATGCAGGGGATGGTCTCAAAAATATAGAATTGCTAGGACGGCAGTAGAGTAGAGTAGAC
>Ga0209780_1005393_pt1 | contig 10094 bp, 5 predicted proteins | sample WorMetexBAHAMAS2_FD_187384 | JGI IMG/M metagenome (GOLD analysis project Ga0209780, IMG submission 187384) | Marine gutless worms symbiont microbial communities from Max Planck institute for Marine Microbiology, Germany - Inanidrilus exumae... | ecosystem: Host-associated > Annelida > Digestive... | reverse complement strand
ACTACGGGGAGAAAACTACGGACATCAAGTCATCAACGTAGACCAGCAGAAAAGAAAATACGACAAACAAACACACGAAAAGTGCAAAATCAGCCAAAGTATTATCACTAACCTTGGTGACAGGATGGATAAGATTGACCCCCTGTTTGTTGATTGCTATCAGCAGTGTCTCTGGAAAACTCGGCTCGGTCGATTGCTGCAACAAATATCAACAGCATGAACATCTGTATTCTGCAGTAATAAACACAACAGTTCAGTAATATCAAGGTATTAGCATCATTATGATGCATCGCATGCACACACTGCATAATATGCGGCCTATTGCAGCAGCTATCGCACGTAACGTGGTCTGTATGTCTGTGTGTAGGCCACACTGATACACCGTGCAAAAATGGCGGAACTAACCGCGATGCCAGTTGAGGATGACCCATGTGGGTCCAAGGAACCATGTATTAGATGGGGATCAAGATTCGACGAATCCATTCACAGCCACAAGGGGTGACAACTCGGCGATTTGGGACACGAATGAGCTGTGCAAAAACGGGTGAACCGGTCGAGATGCCATTTTAGGGGCGAGGACAAGTGACGGCTTGGGGGCTAAACCCCCAAATGCGACAGATGACCACAAAACATGAACGATCCAGCCCCCAAACCATGACTCCAATAAACTCGTTTTACTGCCCAATATATGTCCTTTTGCATCAACGGCATAGGTATATAACAAGTAAGCACTAATGAACGAAATATCTCAAAGCACAAAAATCAAACAGTCAAACCCAGAGCACAATATTGTTCAGTTAGTTTTTAAATTGCTTTCAGCTTCAGTTCGCCCATACCAAGGACTTTGCCCCTGGACCCCAATGGGGACATTAGCCCCTAGATCCCCACATTAGACTTGCACTACCGTGCTTGCCATGACTCAGGGCTATAGCCCCCCAAACAGTATATTCTGGCTTCACCCCTGACTGACTCACGTGGGTCAAGGGACCAAGTGTTAGACTGGGGTCGAGATCAGACGAATCCATTCACCGCGAGGGGTGACAAGTCTGCAGTTTGGCAATTACTTTGGTCCGTTGTTTTATGTAGCATAGACAAGCACACCGTTACCTTTACTTCAAAGAAAGCAGATCCGAACGTCGGCCACTTGTACGTCAGTTTCAGGAACTCAGTCTTTGCCTCCTTGTCTGACATGCCAACGTTGTGGTGGTGATGCGCAGCAATTTGCTAACATAATAACAATGTTCGTTTATTTGATTGAAAACCTAACGAGCAATCTACAATCAACATCCGCCATGCAGGGCGGAACTAGGCCAGATGGCGCGCTCACTACTCAATTTATCGACCCCGAAAGGATGAAAGGCTGAGTTGGCGTAGTTGGCTTACGTATAGCGGATGGCTTACCCACATAAGTGGTCACCCGTTAGCTACAGGTCGAGCGTGGGACAGGGAAAGTTCGCCGGTCAAAGACCGGCATTCTACCACTGTGTCACGCACAATCTCTGCTGTCAGCAAACACAGAAACAAGTCATCATCATCTAAGCATCATCTAAATCATCTGTAATGTTGCGGCTAACAAACCAACACCACCATCGTGAGCATGGGTTCATGGGCTTTCTTTAGAAATGCACCGATAATCGGCCGATAATTGATATCAGCCAATTATCGGCCGTTTTGCCAATAATCGGCATCGGTCGATTAGTAGTTGGTATTGGCTGATTGTCGTTTACACAACTGGTAGGCCTACGTACAAGTTTTTATTACACAGTGTATCCATGGTCAAAATCGTTGTATTCGTAAAGGGGGTGGGTCACTTTGAGCGCACATTTCAGGCGAAATGAGGCGTCGCCCACCAACGGCCGTTGGCGTTAGAAAACAACTATAGAGTCTCTGGGCTATTACGTGACGTTGTTTGCGTGATCCTAGGTTTAGCCATCTTAGGAAAACACTGACTTATGTCAGAGAGACGGACAGACAGACGGACGGACAGACGGACGGACGGACAGACAGACAGACGGACAGACAGACGGACAGAAGACACATGATGATGGCCAGTACAGCGCTAGCATAGCGTTGCGCTGGTAAAAACTAAAGACTCGGTTGGTCTGCAGTCCTTCAAGTAAGTAAGAGTCCTCAGATAACAATCGGAGCCTAAATAAATAGCTTAAATAAGACACCAAATAAGTTTTTTTGGATTAATCGGTAATCGGCCGATTGCTAGGCACCGATTATCGGCCGACCGATAATCGGCCAGTGCCTTATCGGTGCATCTCTAGTTTTCTTCCTCCATCTGTTTGTGAAAAGAACCTTGGAGGACAAGTGATTTGGCTTACTTTCTTATGGGCTGCATATGCTCCTATCACTTACCCAGCAGTACGTCAAAGCATTGAAGGAAAATACACAGCACTGACCGCAACCAGTGGCCATCCTGACTCCATCAACCACGAACTCCAGAAGGATTAGGAATTGTCAGGAGTCAAAGGTGGTGCAAATAACTGTGCAAAGCTCAAAGATTTGTATTCAGATCACACACCAATTTAGATTACCCTCAAAATCTAATCATTTTCAAGTTTCACAAAAAATCCATCCACAAAGTTTCGGAGTAACGCAATGACACAAGGACAAAACTGAATAATTATGCTGCCTAACTGTGGTGCCGCCTTCTAAGTGCCGGCACGAGGAGCAATGCCCCTTCCACAAGGAGGCCGGCATGGACGAAGAAAGGGCTGCAGGGGGTCAGCGTGTTTTGTCTAGTGCTTTGACACTGAAGACTTGGTGTTAGAAAGAGCATCCAGTCTGTAAAAACTATCTTTCTAGTTTTAAGCGCGAGCTGAAAACTTATCTGCTCAGCATTTTGTTTTAATCGGCTTTTATCAGTTATTAACATTGTAATGCCTAGCCGTTCCGTTTTCGTTGTAGGCTGGGCACTAAACCAACCACACATTATATTGTATTGTATATGCCAGGATGACGACCACTACGCTCTACAAACACACATCGCCTCGTGATTGATCGATTGATCGACTGAAGAAAACTGAGTAGGAAACGGCTACCCGGGTAAAACAGCCGTCACAACGCGGGCAGACAGACAGTACGCTGCCTGGTTCAAGGAGGTGAAATATCAGTCAGCAGAATATACCTTGTGCCAGTCGGTAGACGGCTGAAGGCTCAGAGTTTGTGCTGGAATGAAGTCAACTAGATTCAGCCTGCAAGTGACAGTCAGCAGCATCATCAACATCTATCAACATACATCACACAAGCCAACCAAACGTTCTGCTACCTAGACAACATGCTGGCAGCAAATGGAGGACGTCATACAGCAGTAACAGCAAAGATCAGAAGTTTGTGGAGAAAGGTTTGTGAAGACTTGTCCATTTCAACCGGTAAAGTATTCTCATCAAAACTGAAAGGCAAAATACATACATCTTGCCCGACGAGTTGTCTGATGGCAGCAAGATGTGGCCATTGAAACTCGAGGGTGAGATAAAGCTGGATAAGACTGAAATGAGCATGATCAGATGATGTGAGGGATTACTATGAAAGAATGAAAGATCTGGAAAATGGGACTTCGATGTCCCAGGGTGTCGACATGCATGTCTTTACCACCTCAACAGCCTGCTGTAACCTTGACCTTTGACCTCCGTATCTAATCAGTAATCAGGTCATCAGTAGGATTAGTGAATATTCCCAGACTCCCAGTGTGTTTCATCGAGATTGCTGAAGCCGTTCGTGAGATACCATGGTAACAAGATCTGCCTGAACGGATGAACGCGGCGGACGGACATAATGCCGTCGCCGACATTGTCAGGTGGCAAAGGCATAAGACATGCATAACTCTGAGAAAGAAAGAGTACCTAGCTCCATTTATACCACGCATAGTCTCAAAGCGCTCAGGCATGGATTGGATCACACAGTTTTACCTGCAAATTACACCATGCCTGCCTTTCCTTCGTAAGCGTTCACTAGATGGCTTCACCCCTAACTGAGGTAGCACACATCCAATTGCACCTTAGTACTGATTTATCAACCCCGAAGAGATGAAAGGCTGAGTTGGCCTAGTTGGTCGACCTATAGCGGACGGTTTACCCACATAAGTGGTCACCAGTCAGCTACAGGTCCAGTGCAAAACAGGGAAAGTTCGCCGACCAAAGACCGACGTTCTACTGCTGTGCCACGCAACCAGCCAAAAGAAATGAGACTGGAACTAGTCAGCCTGGTGATGAGAAAAGGCAGAATTGGACATGATGAATGTAAAAATTACGTTGACTGGATAAAACTTTGCACAAAATATCGGAGGAGAGGACACAGTAGGATGGTGATAAGGGGGATATGAAACGTTCTGGAACAAGAAGGAAAACAAATAAGGGCAATCAGCTATCCCAGGTTTAAACAAGTGTCTGTGTGTGTCTGTGTGTGTATCGAAGCCAACAGAAAATCAACTACAAATGCGCAGATAACCGAATTCATGCAGAAAATACCATCATAAAGTCATGTGTTTTACTAGAGGGAGTGTTAAATGGACGGCTGAATCCAAGCAGTGGTTTATCTACCTTTTTCAATGTTTTATGACCATCATACAGAAAAAACCTGTTTTACCTGGCATGCCTAGGTAAAAACCAGAGGATACTTTTGGAGAAGTTTTATTGTCCACATGCCCTTACTGGTGGCAATTAGCATATCTGAATTAGGGAGAGGATGCTAAAGGTGTCGGCGGCGTTAGCTACACCATCTCCATACCATCTTTATAGCTTTTGTAAATGCTAATCTGCTAACATAAAGATCTACACACAAAGCAGTTAAAGGTAAAGGTAAAGGTAACGGTAAAGGCTTCTCATACTCGTTACCGAGTGTTTGGCCCGGAGCTGATTCCGGTATACAGGTAGTCAGGCCGCAAGTGACTTAAGTCATCCACTGGGCGGTAAGCAGCCATTACCTTCTGCCAGGCCTGCGGTTACCTTCCCAGCCTTCCTTCTAACCTTCCCGGCCGCAGAGCATCACCGCCATTTGGCTGGTACTCATTTTACCGTCCCACAAAGGGTAAAAGGTTAAGTCGACCTGGGACAAAGCAATTAACAAACAATTTATTTCTGCACCCTCAAAAAACTTGGCAATTTTACCGCGAGATGAGCATGTTCTCTTATCCACACCACAGCAATGACGAAAATAACGAACAAAACGAAACAAAATGCGTTGAACCTCTTGCTGTCCAGGTTACTTGTGTCGTCTCCGAACCTGACTCGGTAGATGAACGCAGCCAGCTGACATGCTTCATCCACGGAACATTTGTGATAACCTCGCAGATATTTGGGCACCTCCTGTCAGACACCGAGATTACACTCACAATCACTGTCAACATTTTCACTAAAATAATCCGACTTAAACTGCCAATTTGCTGAAAGTGTTAAAAAGACAAGTGAAAGATAGGCTTCGACGCCCCAGCGACGACGTGGCTCCCTTTGCCACCAAATACTTAGGCCTGATGTGACCTTGACCCTTTACCTTTGACCTCTAAAATCTAAGCAGAGCACCAGTAGGGGCTATTGGATACTGCCTAGAAGCTTCACAGAGATTGTTCAAGTAGTTCATGAGATATTGTGGTAACAATATACCACAAACAAACAAACAGACAGACAGACAGATCGATCGAAAGTAGTTTTCACTGAAAGTGGCACCGTAAGTCAACAATCAATTTCGACTGTAATTGAAACTGCCAAAAGTCATTTGCTCACTTACGCTGTCTACTGGAGGGGAGGTGAAGCAAAACTAGCTGGCTGTTGTGTTTGTTGTTGAACCATAGCAAACTTCATGATAGGCAGTCGGGCAGTTTGCTGAGCCACGTAGCAATTACGGTTACCTGGTGAAAGTGGAATATCGTGTCGGCGTTGACGTCCTTGCCCGGAACTGTCTTCGTCCACAGCTTCTTCATGAAGAACACCTGGTAGGTGAACTGCGGCAGAGCAGCGTCAGTCGTGGATCGAGCCTTTCGGATCCAGTCCGTCAGGTGACGCACAAAGTCAAAGAAAAAGTCGCCGTCAGGTACGCTGATGACTGCAACACGTGCAAATACAAACAAGTAATTTTTTTCCACCTGTATAGACTACAATGAGTAGGGTATTCGCATTGGACAGCTAGCATAAACGGAGCAAATTCCGCTATTCCGCTTCCCTCAAGCGTCTGGCAGTAGTAGTAGTAGTACTAGTAGTAGAACGAATGTTCTCTAACGTGACGTAAATGCAAAAATGTACTTCAAGGTCAAGGGCATTTTCGGTCGTGGCCCCGCGCCCCTGGAACTCACTACCACCTGACATTAGATTCGGCCGTACTGTGGACACTTTCAAACGACACCTCAAGACCCACCGGTTCAGACAGTCTTAAACTGATGCCATCAGCGCCTCTGTATCTTCGGACTTTACGGTGCTATACAAATCATATTTTATTATTATTTATTATTATTACAGTTAACTGCAGTCACGCTGACTGTAGATGTTATGCGTATGACCGCTGGAACATCTCGGTTTTGAGGCGCGATCTGAAAGTGGTCAGAGATCTGTGACGTGGATCAGGAAAGACTTCAGTGGGTGGAGTCAGAGCTTGGAGTTCCATTCATTGATGGTCGGATAACAGATGTGCCTTCGGCCAATAAAGAATCTGTGCCACATAATAATAACAAGGTGTCGCCTTAATGGGACGTACCACTACTGGCCCGCCGTGCAGTGTTACCGTGGAGCTATAATTAGACTGGAAGCGGCATGATGTCATCGCCTGGACTGCGTGGATGAAGCCGCCTGCAGGCCTGCCATGAAGTGTTACAGACGACGACAGACGCCAGAGATCAAAACAATACTGCCCCCCTACATTATGTGTAGGCGGGTCAGTAATAAACTATCACATACAGCATAGGATACAGACTATGATGCAGGAATGTTTTCATTACCGTAAATGCTGACCAAAATAGCTAAATAATGTTGGGTAAAATAAACCGAATACTGGTCAGGTTCTGGCTGCACGTTAAACATCAGACTGTCTTAACTGAATGACGCACCTTTGTCAACGATCTTGACAAAGAGACTGAATCCTTCAGACGACTTCAGTTCAAGCTTTGTGCCGATGCTGCTACAGAAATCCCGGGCACGCGTACTGGAGTCCACCTCAAACGGCATGTGAGAGTCGTCGGGAAAGTAGACTTTGTGGAAGATTTGTGTCATCTTGTTCTGAATGGCTTCTACCTCCACCTGGTGTGGCGCATACTTACGACAACCATTCCTACACACACACACAAATTCAACAGAAAATAACAAAATAACAGCACAAACAAAGCAAATAAGAAAACATAATAATGAACATCAATACAAAGATCAACAAATCTCTCTAAAATGTGTACATTTTATAACGTTTATAGTGCTCCACCTCACGCCCACAATCTGTTGCGGTTGCTGGCCGCTAGTTCCAAATTGCAGATAAACCATTATAATTCTCAGCAGCTCAATTCTCACCTAACTCTATATACTTCCTTAACCTAAGTCTTATTATTTTTATTTTTTCCCCTAATTTTTTGTTTTTATGCCATGTGCTAGACTAAGCTGGTCATTTTGTCAGCTTTTGAGCACACGTAAATATATCGTATCATATCGTATCACACCATTAACACTAAATTAACTTTGCTTTCCTACATCCATGCATCAAAGTCACTGCTATATTTGTTTCTCTGCCAGCGTTCACTGTTACCATAGTAACAATAGCCACAGCGACGTGTGTCTCAGGAATTGTTCCTATTAGGCCTAATCATCAAATTTCTCGATTCCTCTTTTCCTCTTTTATTTCAGTTTGCCAGTAATTTCAAAATAGTTAGTCAACGTTTGCCCTTTAATAATAGGAAACTGAATTCTGTCTGACTTTCCGGTAAATAAGTAAATTTAAGCGAAATCAGTTTTTCGTAGCAAAATTCATACCACTATACGGCCCATTATAGAAAAAATTAGTCCCGTACGGAAGTCGACTCCTCGCAACTGAAGTTTGTGCCAACTTCAAAGTCACGTGACAAGAAAACTAGGCCGCACATCAAAATATGGCCCGATCAAATTTAGATATTGTGCCCTAGTTTAAGACTCAGTGGTCAGTTGCCAGCTCCCACTGTACATGGCGGAGGAGATAGCTTTTGAAAATGGCCGGATTTCCAACTTAGAAGGGCTCGTGACCTTAACTTTGACCTTGGATTGTGTCATACTGCACACTGTCGTGCATCAGTCATCAACCTCTACCTAAGTGCCAAATGTCATTGAAATCGAAAAAAACTTTTTGTGGACGGATGGACGTATGTACGCACGTACGTACGCACGGACGGACGGACAGTCGGACATTTGAGACTGGCTTTATTAGGTCGACTCTGTCAAAGAGTCGACCTAAAACATGATGTCATCCACCAAACTGTAAGTACATAACGTATCACAACGACGCCGGAGCAGGATCAAGCCGATGCCATAGGCAACGTACACAAAAAATTTGGTAAAGATCACGCATGTGGTTCCGGAGATATCCTTGCGGACATACAGAAAGACACACAAACATACACACACAAACGTATTCATCACAATACTTCGCAACCGCTGCCATGGGCAAATTAAAAATAAGAAGGAAAACAAAAAGATTACATTTTAAAAACATCGCTCACCGCAGTGTTTTCTGTAGGCGCCCGAGACAATCCAGAGAGAGAACGTTAACACTTCTTGATCGGAAAAACAGTGTTACTTCCTTCAGAAGATTGGTACTTGGAACAAAACATCCAGTCATGAGCCACATCAGCTCCCAACCGTGCTCCTCACTGACTCTACAAGACAATCAACGTCTCCAAAAAGAAATGTATGTTACTCATAGTGATAATAATAACCCGTTTAACGGTCCTTTATCTAGGACAACTGGGCGAGCCAGTATCAGAAAACATTCACTCAGTCTCCGTCTTTGTGGGTATTACCAGTGATGTACTCTAGGCATTTTTGAGGCAGAGGCAGGGGCTGAGACAGAACTGCTGAGGCTGAGAGAAGGCCAAGGCAGTGAAAGCTGAAAATGAGGCGAGACAAGATAAAAACAGCGGCAGCCACCCCGAGGCTGAGGCAAAGCAGATGTAGACTAAAGCACGAAAAACAGAAATATGAGATTGATTGATTGGTTTAAGGTTTTAAGTAACCACCCGACACAAAATAGGTCATTTCAGAAACGTTCTTCCCAGCCCATCTCTTGGCTTACTACTAAAAAACTAAATCAAACGCAACAAAAGCAAACATGCATCTGTAACAAAATATACTACACTATAAAATTACAATATAAAATTAAACCAAAAAAAACTAAAGCCTGATTTGGTCACCTCCTATGACCTCCGGCCTGGAAACGGAAAGGGTCTAAGTAAGTAAGTAAGTAAAAAATTTGATTAAGCGCCATAATCATTCAGCAGAATGAATCAGAGGCGCTGGACAAGTCGCTAGGGGCTATTAAAAGCAGACTGGAAAAGATGGGTTTTAAGATGTTTTCAGAAGGTGTTTAAAATTTGAGATGAACGAACAGTAGAAGGGAGAAAATTATGAAAGAAGTAGATAAGATGTAAACGATTAAGAAAGCAAATAAGTAACGAGGAAATTATGGGGAAAGAAGAATGTAAGGAAGGAAGAATGTAAAGAAGAAAGATAAATAAACAAAAAACAAACAAACAAACAATTTATATGGCGCCAATATCAACAAATGACTCAGGGAGCATTACTGCCTGGATCTCGTATAGGGCAGAAATATGAGAAAAACAAAAAGTAATACAGATGTAAAACCAGCAAATCGTACAATAATAATGTCTGCTGCCTACCGCAATTAATACAGAAAACTTATTTGCCAAATGCATTAAATGCACTACAAATCTCTGAAATGTAACTAACTCGTGCTTCTAGTTCTACAGATGTTCATTGCACTTAACAACTAGAAACCGTAAGCATCGCCGAGCCGCTGCAAAACCGGCAGCATCCGCGCGAAACCCCTAATGCTGTCAACACTAGGAGGGAGAGAGAGTGAGAGGGAGAGTTGAAGGCAAGGAGGGAGGATGAGGGCAATTAGTGAGGAAG
>Ga0209780_1005392_pt1 | contig 10095 bp, 6 predicted proteins | sample WorMetexBAHAMAS2_FD_187384 | JGI IMG/M metagenome (GOLD analysis project Ga0209780, IMG submission 187384) | Marine gutless worms symbiont microbial communities from Max Planck institute for Marine Microbiology, Germany - Inanidrilus exumae... | ecosystem: Host-associated > Annelida > Digestive... | reverse complement strand
CTGCTAGCCCGGCTGGCGGCGGCGGCGGCGGCGGCTGTCAACAGGTAGCTAGCTAGCTAGCCGGTTGGCGTCCGGAAAAACAACAACAACAACGCTGCGTTGTCTCGCAATCCGGCACTTTACTTCGACTTGCGAACTGAAAGACTTTTACTTCTCGGACGACTGTTACCGACAAGCCCATTACTCCCCGGGATCCTACGCAGTGTCACAGGAGAGGACGAAGTCCTGGTACCTCAAAAACTCTGCTCAGCAACAGATCACGGATACTGATAGCATCGTTGGTCGCGTGACACCATCGATACTTTACAGCACACATTTACTGTCAAGGCACTCAAGCCAGTCTCACTTTTGATGGTTGCTATTTTTTGACGGCGATATACTGACAGTACTGTATATAGACTGCAGCGTGATATTTATCGTGCAGTAACGTACGTCTGCTGAATCCGTAAGTTTAAAACTACTATGATCCCTGGATTTTCTGGCTGCCTGTGTTGTATTTATATTTTGTTCCGTTTATTGGTTTTCAAATTAAATATGATGATGATGATGATACTAAAAGGAGAGTGGAAAGATTCTTCTCAAATCTCAACTTGGTTTGGAAATTCCTACACAAAATCGTCCCAAATTCCAGGTTTTGCCATATATGCACCACTCATCCCAACTTTATCATCATTCTTATACTATGACGAACTTCCGTTTTTCTCTAAATGTTTGGTTTTCCTAAATGTTTGTGACCATAATGTATTTTCTTTTCTTTCCTTTTATGGGCATCCATAAATGCTGCTACCCAGCCTGGTTTGTCCAATTCAAATGATTTATCTTTTATTGCTATCATTGCTATTTTATAGTTCAATTCATATTAGAAATAAATCATTGCCAATATTAAAGCATATAGGGTAATGTTACGGCCATTTTTATGGCTGCGTTTGCTGCTAAATGCAACACTATAGGCTTACTAACTATCTGAAATCGGACAATTCGGACGACATTTTTCTAGCTTTTGCCTTCGTGCATTCATTCTAAATATCATTGTATAAAGTCGACTGAATGTAGACATCGCCACTCGTCAGATTTTCTCTAGGTTTAACGCTTACGGTTGAACTCGCGGGCGCCTTGTGATGTGATCACGTGTGTGCTTAGCCAGTCGTAACTCCTTCTATAAGGCGCGCTTGATAATCTGCACGACCAAAAGATAAAAAGCGCAGATTGCCGATAATTCACTGCCGTGTATGGTCCCAAACGACCAGGAACGGTGGACAGAAACGGGACGAAACTGGTATCGATCACTGGCTGTGGTCCGCTCGGTCCGTTTTGGTCTTTCAAATGATCCAACCGTAATGTGATCGCGAATATATGAAACGCAACGCAGCCTCTGAACCATAGTGTAATAGGCCAATGACGTAAAAAGCTCACTCAGCTGTGGCGGAGAAACCACGCAGTGCTCCACATTATCTGGAAAATATACAAATACGGCACCGAGTGTTAGCCAATATTACAGCATGCACGTATATAGGCCTACTTACTGTCTTTGTGTATCTCGTGTTAAATTTTTAAATTGTTTTTTCCCATTAAATGACGGTGATTGACCTTAAATAAACATTTACATGTTTTTCATGTAAAATGGTCGCAACGACTAATGCAAATCTTTACCAGTCGATAATTTTATTCATAACGTAGATATTTGTAATCATGTGCTTTAATTTTATATATAAATAGGGTGACAGTGACGTAATTTCTTCATACCTTCTATGCCAGCTGTTCTGGCCGCCATGATGTGGGGCAAGGAAATGCAAACATTTCGCAGCATTTACAGTGCAAATCTGGTGCTAGCGTCAAGCTTTTTCTTGAACCTACTGATTAAATTCTATTTAAATAATGTGACAAATCTTCACCAGTTAACTTCCCACGGTATGGCGTTATGCCCACAACATGGAGATCGTATCGAGAGTTCGTGACCATAGATTACTGTGACGTCACTTCACATAATGTATACTGAAATTGCAGTGGGAGAACTAAGAGTGAAAAAGAATTGGTATAGTAGCGTCACTTGGAAAAAAGCTGCATTACTCACTACTTCGACTAGGGCGCAGCGATTGCATGCTGAGATTGCCCACCGTGGGGAAGGTTATAGCTGACATCACTTACAGTTGGCGTCAAAACAAAGCAATAAACAAACGCCCGCGTACTTCCGGATTCGTAATAAATAAGGAACAGAAAATCTGGCCACGACATAGAAAATTCTTTAACCCAACATCCCACCTCCAAGACGAGATCTCGTTTTCCGTGGGCGGATACGGACTCCTATCTAATACAAAGTAGCTATCCTCTGTGGTAATAAGTAAGTAAGTAAGTAAGCAAGTAAATTTATAGAGCGCGGTTATCGTCAAGAACCTCTAACGCGCTGAATGCACTAGTACCGAGCGAACAGGTACTTTGTGAGCAAACGTCTGAAACTGTCTGTACTGATGGTCGTGTCCCGGATGAAATTAGTTTGATCTGTTAAGGCGTTCAGCCACTATACACATGCAGACAGACACAAGCGTAGCCGTCTCATAGCATAAGCCGAACTTTGGTGATCACGCAGTCGACTAAAAACGTTCTATTTTCATTTTAACTTTGCATTTTCAAGTTACGCTGTGAAGTCATCGCATTTTTCACCTGCAGTGAGTTAACATTTCCATCAAAGCTTGTTTGTTTAGTTGATGTACTTTGTTCAACTTACAACATGTTCAAGTGAGTATTGTGACGCCATTACCCAATGGTTTCTAGTTCTTGTTCATTTTGTAGGCCGCATCGCCTGCACGCGGTGCATACGATTCGGCCTACTGCTACAGATGTCGCACGTAACGTGGTCTGTGTGTATGTTTGTGTGTTGACACACAGATGTTCTGTGCGAAAAACGGCTGAACCGATCAAGATGCCGCATGGGGGCTAACTTTTATGGGTGCAAAGATGGGGTCAAGATCGAACAAATCCGTCAGCAGCCGCGAGCGGCGACAAGTCGGCGATGCGGCCTTTTGCCAAATTACTTTAGACACTTGTGTTAGTTTTCGCAGTTTGTAATCCCGTGATTTCCGTCACCGCATTGGCACGATAACATTGTAGTCACCGTGATCGGTTCGTAAGGGAATTTGCCGATAGTTTTTGTTTGGTTTTTACGTGACAGTTTGTAGTTGTGTGGAATTTGTACATAATCTGTATTTTCAGTAATCCAGTTCGTCCAATAAATGCATCACACTTGTATCGCGTCTTATATATGTATTTTGGAGATGAGTTGGAACCAGAGCGATAGGTTCACCAATAACCCCGAGAAAAGATACACTTGTACTTGTAGTTTCAGTTTTTGCTTTCATTTTTATCATACCCAAACTACTCTTACAGCTATAACATTATTACTATGGTGTGCTATGTTTTATAGTTGTTTTTTCTTTTCTGACAGCGTTGATTGCTAGAATAACCTTCGTGACATCGGCTAATATTTCAGCTGTCCCTTAAAATTTTCAAACGAAACTTTACTTGCATATTGGAAGTTTATATGTACACATATTCGTCGAGTTTCGTCTTCCTATTTTTATATTTGACAGAATTACGCAATTGCTAACGTAATCAAGATGCAGTCGGAGACATCAGACTTCGCCCTCGGTGCCGCTACCTGGCGAAGTGGATGAAACATACGCGTCGTTTTTGATTCGGCCTATTCCCTCATTACATGAAAACTGTATCGTCATAGACTTACAAGTTCTTTCTCGCGAGCAGATCTATTCGTCGATGCAACGCTAACCAGAGGCGTTGGAACCGGGGCGGTGGGGGTCCGGCCCCTCACTTTCTTTAAAGCCGGGACCTGACCGCCTCACTTTTGCTCTGCCAACACGTAGCAGATAATTTCATTTTCAGATACTGATACTTACATTAGTAATATTGTACTGTAAAACATACATAGTCTTTTTCCGTAGAGTTCTACATGTCAAGCGAGTCACCTCTGCAGATATTTATGGGTGCCATAGTATAAAGTGGGGGCACAACCCCCAAACTGGGCCCCTCACATAGCCTATAAATTGCTTCCGATGCCATTGATGTTAACTGCTGTTCGTGCAGAATTCGTCCGTCCACTGCCATCCTAGCAACCATTTGCAGATTCACTTAGATCTATATGGCGACAAATTTTGTTGACTGTGTTTAATGCTAAGTTCTTTTCAGGATATGTCAAAATTATCCATCTTGCTCCGAAACCATATTCTTTCTTGCAAGGCATTGTATTTCCCATAAAAAAATTTCAGTCCCAATACCAGTCAACATATTAAAACATGTTGTGATCGGAAGATTTTCGTGTTTAAAGTCGCACGACTTTGTTGAATTTTGAAACAGGAAGACGCCGCCATGCAGTAACAACAAAGATACTAGATAGCGCCGTATGCTCCTACGGTGCTATAGGATCTTTGGTGACAAATCGGTAATGTTTACCGAAAGATAGTGCAAACTTTCTGTTAGAAAGTAATGGCTGAAATATTAGCAAAAAAATCACGACAGGTTACTTTTGCCGCATCCCATATATAGTTCTGTGGATCGATATGGATTGCCTGAAGCATGTCCGTGCAGTGAGATCAAGCACTGATGCGTAAGTTATTGCTCTATTGATTTGGCTTAGTCCTTCGCCAACGTCTTTACGTTGCGTCTCCTACTGCAGACAACTCGTGCAGCCCTCTGCATAAACTGCCCAACTGCCATTTATTTATCATTTAGTGATATTTACGCGCGGATTCAGGGCACAAAATATCACCACGTTCGTACTACGTTGACCCCAAAATTTACGTATGTATTTGTTATTTATCGTAGGTTCAAGTAATCTTAAAACCCTAGAATACGTACAGCTATTTTAGCTTTTTGGGAAGACTCTCAGAGCCACTGGATAAGAATGCCTGCCGTATGATTTGCCTTCGTTTCAAGTTATTACCTCCGCCACAGATCGGCGGGGCTAATGATTTGACTACAATTTGTTTGTCTGTTTGAGAAGAGAATAAAAATGATTGTGGGTGGATATTTATGAAATTTTGACAGTAGCTACATTATGGACCAAAGAAAAATGGATTAAATTTTAGAACGTTAGGGTTACGAGAAGGTGTTTGGGTTAAGGTTAGGGTTAGCATACCTGTTGCTCGCCAGTAACAACACTATGCCGATTTCATTGTGGCATGGCGGATGTATGCGCTCTAACGAGTGCCCTCTAGGTTAATTTTACGGACTGTACTGAAAAACTCTGGATTGAAATTGTCGAGATGTTTGTGGCCAAAATGTTTGCAAGTTCAAGTTTAGGACTACACTGTGTTCAGAAAAACAACCTCTTTCGTTTATTCCATATGTCTTCGAGAAGTCAACAAACTAAAAGAGAAATAACATAGCTGAGCGATTGCACAATGCTTATTCTTCAATCTTCACATCTGAAAATAATATTGTTAAATATTCTTTACTAGAGGCAACGTAAGATTGAACTTCCATGATGAGGACAATAGTGAAATTGCAATTTGTAACTGAAGTCGAGATGAACAATTCGTCAAATGGTCAAGTGTTGTTAGCACTTGAGCGAAAAGTTGGAGCAAAACGTTAGCTAACTAGAAGAAGCCAGCACTCACAAGAGTGCAAAGACCCACACCGGCACTGTTTTTGTGACTCGCGATCTTGACCTTTTAACCTCAAAATAAATGGGTTTCCAGGACTCATCGTGGAACATTTGTATGTTAAGTTGGGTGATCCTAGCTGCATCGGTTTTTGAGATATCGTTCGGAAAAATGACAGACAAACAAACAAATGCCGGTGAAAACACTACCCGCTCGACTGATGTAGGCGTGGGTAAATATGTTTTGTGACATAAGATGAAGTCTTGATGCGCTAAAACACTGATCCAGCTTGATCGATCTATACCGACTAGTTTCATAGCCCAGGTGTAGTAATCACTCCGGCGTGTGTGTGTGTCTGTGTGCACGGACAATAACTTGTGTAGTAAACTATTTTTTGACCTTATAGATACCTGGCATGCTGGTTCGCCTTACAGTATCTAGATGAAGATAGAAGGTCAAGGTCACGGGAGGAAAAAGTTCGCCAACTGCTGGGATGGTGGATCGTAGCATGGCGAAAGCCGAAAACAAATGGCAGAGAAAAGCGGACCTGAATTTAAAACTGTAAATACATGGGGTGACAGTGACGTAATTTCTTCATTCCTATATATGCCAACTGTTCTGGCAGCCATGATGTGGGGCAACGAAATATAAACTCTCTAAGTCGTGTAAGTTCGATATCGCTTTCTGGCGCTAGCACTAATTAAGCCTTCCTTAAACCTGCTGATTCAATTTATGTAAATAACGTGACAAATATTTACCAGTTAAGTTCGCACAGTACGTCATCATGCCCACAACATGGAGATCGTATCGTGACCGTAGATTACTGTGACGTCACTTCACTGTATGTATATAGGCCTACACATTATTTTCAGGTATGAGGTATAAGTATTCGCACAGTCACATTGTCCGAAATTTGCAGTTGACTACAAAGATTGTGTGAGATCTTCAAGCAGTCAAACCAAAACGTTTTTGCTACTGCCGTTACCACGCTAATCGACTCGAAACGACACTGCTTTTTATCTGCAGAAATCTGCTGACGCCGATTTAGAAACTGTACTTAATTTATGCGGAGACGCGTGGGCGTTGGACCAACGGGTAGCGGAAATTGTCTAATGTTTTTTTTATCTACTGGTAATTTTACTAGTGCTCCGCTTGTGCCTTATCGCGCTGCTGTTAACGATGATCACATGTCAGTACGAAGCTTTTATTATGCATTTCTTGTCGTGAAATATTCCTCGTCTGTCCGTCCGTCGCCACCGTCAGCAACTCTGTTTTTCATAGGCATACCTCCGAGTCGATTCGGAAAAAAATCCGTTAACATGACGATGACGATGCTGGTCACGTGACAGTCATCAGTTACTGCTACGCATGCACGACACACGTGACATTATGAATAGACACAAGTACTGGTAGTGCAATATTTGTTAACTATCATAATTTTAACATTTTGGGCCATTGGTCACCGCAAATAAAAAGACGACAAATATCTACAAGTGTAGCAACAAATTTAAGGTGTGATGGGATCTTCGTTGATGCTTTTATTGCAGATATACTGCTCAGTCTGGTGGTGGTTACCATTTGACGAAATTACAGACAGGAGTACAACGATACCCTTGCTGACTCGGGCCAGTTTTTACCCCGCGACGCTATGCTAGCGCGGTATTTGCTATCATCGCGTGCCTGTCCGTCTGTCCGTCCGTCTGTTTGTCTGTCATAAGCCGGTATTGTATCTAAACAGCTAAACGTTAACAGCAGAAGCGATTTCGACGCAGTTTCATTCATATAGGACGTCAATTCAAGGTTATTGCATTCCTAGAGGGATAAAATTGCAAAAAGTTTCCATTTTTCCCTATTTGCCCCAAAACACCCCCAAAAGGGGAGTAAATAGGCATTTTCAAACTCGCACAACATTGAAACTTTCATATCTTCAAATGTACGCAGCCAAATTTTGCAAAACTATAAACACCACCAACTAGACTTCGTGGGTGGTCCAAGCAGTTGGTGAAAGTGCTCCTCAGGCTGACACGCGATCTGTTTTGCGTTAAACGGTTGGTCACGTTGGTGTAGGACAACATTTCAACTGATACGGGGCGTCGCGCGGGTCTCTCGGCAACAGCTGAGCCTGTTGTTTGGCACCGTGCTGTATATTGTTATTAAGTACGCAGATACAAATACAGCTTGTTCTACATAGGTTTACGCACGAAATACATGTTCTGCAGGTAATCGACGATATGCAGTTTGTTAGTAATCAAATACAGACAACATCAAAGCAGTCACTTATTTGAACAGGCATATCGTACTGTATCGTGTGAGCAATCAGCATTATAAAGAATCATACGAAAAGTGGTAATAATAGCAACAATGTTTAGTTCCGTGAAATAAAGCCCCAAATAGGTTTTAGCCAACGCTGGCAGGCAACGGTTCGCTTTATGTTGCGGGTTGCGTGTTTGTATGTCTGTCTGTCTGTCTGTCTGTCACGTTGGAGTGAGGTGGCTAAGCGCCTAAACGGTTCGAGATTTTTTGGTGTGAGTGTTACCACAAAGGGCAGCTACCTTGTATGAGGTAGAGATCAGGATTCTGGGATCCGCCTTTGGAAAGAGAGACCCCGAAGGTGGGTGTCGGACCTAGAAAAACGTTCGGCTGGCTGGTCGTTATCATGCTGCTGCTACTCGTTTACCGTTTTTACAGTTTTAGCCACGTTCGGTCACTCCAGCAGTTGCTGAGCTTTTATTACATTCCGATGTGTCTGTTCTGAGCACCAAAGTAGCCACATACGTGTTACGAACTAATGCAACATATTATGCAGTTTACTACCGTTGCTACCCACGCCGTCTGCAGTCGCGGGGTGGAGGGGGTAAGGTTCTTACCCCAGTGTGTCTGTGTGTCTGTCTGTTTTTCCGCATGATATCTCAAAAACCGATGCAGATAGGATCATCAAACTTGACATAGATATGTGTCACGATGAGTCCTGGAAACCCATTTATTTTGGGATCACAAGGTCAAAGGTCAAGGTCACAAGTCACAAAAACATTGCCGGCGTGTGTCTTTGCACTCTTCTAAGTGCTGGCTTCTTCTAGTACTACACTGTACAAATGTCGCTTTGTTTACGAGATAGCGATAACATAACGCAAATACAACAGTTGAACAATTGCTTCCATATATCAGATATTTCCGAACGGTTAAAGTTGACGGTGTATTGAGCGTGTCTACAATGAGCAGTCACTATACTCTGACCTTCGCGTCTCTTTTGACCGAGTAGCTAATCAAGTCACCTCGCCGACATGTCAACTCGCCGACAGCAAAAGTCAACTCACCGAATGGTCAAATTGTTACGAAGTTGCACTTACTATTCCAATGTCTGTGACGGTGCTGTTGTCTTAAATAGACTGTACTTGTAAATTGTGCTTTCAGAGTGATGGACTGACAAAGCGTTCATGTCTTTATAGCATGTTTCTGAACAAACTGACTGCCTGTAAGAAAATTCAGGGTGGGCCAAAAAGTGATCCCCATCTTTTTCACTCTTATGTGTTAATAGCAATAAATATACGAGTAAAACAGTGCTTTCACTGGTATTTTAAGATAATCATGAAGAGTGGTATATAATCAAGTTGTTTTTACCGTTATGATGTTAAATATTCTATGGTACATCAGCAGAAACCGGGATGATTCACTATCGTCTGCTACAACGTGTAAAATGACTTCGCTTTAAAAATCATGACTATCATTTAAAATGATGTTAAAGTCCACTCCTAGACCACTATGTAACCGCATATTTTTTTAACATTTTCTGACAATCTTTATTACTGGCCCGCCTACACATAGTGTAGGAGGGTCAGACTACTAACGGTCGCTGGCGTCTATCGTCGTCGTCTGTAATACTCGCATATGCAACGTAACTCATAAGGGGGCAGCACGCGACGGCGGGCCAGTAGTATTCACCATATAATGGCAGCAAAGGAACAATAAAGAAACAATAAAGAAAAAGAAGAACCTAACTAAACTTTAACTTCTTCTTAGCAACCCACTCTTTTTCTATTCTTAATTAGAATTTTATTATCTTTACCTATTGTGCCAGTGTCTAAGCTTGGCAAAGTTGGCATCAAGCATGACGCGTGTATAGAATATCTAACTAGTAGAATATTTAATAGTAGTCTAAAATATTATATTTTCGTGTGGTACTACTTGAGTTAAACTCAATTCTGACAAAACAAGCTTTATACTGGCAACATTGGAGCACAATTCGTTGAGGCGCATTATGGCTTCAATGTTTGGCCCATCCTGTAAATATAAACGTGACAATAATTCCACTCGTGTCATTACTAACTTCCACGGTCGGCGTGTTGGCATTAGCGTGGGCGAGTTGATCATTCGGCGAGTTGACCTGTCGCCGACTTGGCATCGCGGCAAGTTTTCCACAAACCATACAGCCTACGAAACGATACTCGGAATGGAGAGCAGGTTAAAGCCGCGTCCACACTAGCAA